>JACKZZ010019361.1_pt1 | contig 10756 bp, 6 predicted proteins | sample 8027871 | NCBI WGS metagenome assembly JACKZZ01 (sample SAMN15724774, study PRJNA655200) | protist metagenome | isolation source: fluorescence activated cell sorting (FACS) single amplified genomes of... | place: USA: West Boothbay Harbor, Gulf of Maine | collected 2000-07-19
ATATTTTACTAGAATTATTACGTGCGTGATATGATGATGAGTGATTGAGAAGAAGAGAGAAGAAGATAGAGAAGAAGATAGAAAGAAAGAAAGAAGGAAGGAAGAAAAGAAGACCACCGACCCAATTTTATTATGTAGAACGACTAGACAAAAGTACTACTCTAAATATATTATATAGGGATGGTAAACTAGTCTAAGTATTATATAGATTAATAAAACAAAGAACCGACTCCTAGCACCTAGGTGCGTGTTTCAGCACAGTCTGCTTGGAGCCTGGAGCCTGGAGCTTGTGGACCTGGAGCCTGGAACTCTCATATATGATAATAAGGAGAAGATATTAATACGGAAGTGGAGTGTTGAATCAAATATTTTTTATACTACCGGTATTTACACAACAAAGGTAGAACGGTAATTAAATATTATTATTAAAGTATAGTTGTCATTATTATGTATTTTTTTTTATTATTATTATTATTATTTTTTTATATAATTTTTTTATTACTGTATTTATTTATTTTTTATTAAAAAAATAATATCCAAACTAAGAAGACATGTGTGTCTATATACGCTCTCCTCGTGATTAAAGGGGATTAGTGAGAATTCCTACTTCTCGCCCGTTTTTTATTTTGTTTTGGCGTGATTATATGTAGAACACACGCATTACGAAGTACGTAAATTGGGCGGTCGTACTGTTCGTTAGTTTGAAGCTGGCTGGCAATGTTCGCTCCAAAGAGGCCCTGCTTTGCACTTGTTTGCCTTTCGCTCGTCCTTTGGCAGGGTGCGTCGCAAGACCTGAAAACGTGGGAGGGGCTAATAAAAAATATAGGAGCGAACTGGACGACTGACAAGGGGAGCGCATGCCAGTTTCCGTTCGTATATGATAATAAGGTGTACTCCCATTGTGGAAAGTTCGCGTCTATCAAGAAGTGCTGCGTAAACCAGACTTTGTCCTGGGATAATGATTGCACAGTGCTCGAAACGTGCAAAGAAAAAGAAGGGAGTGCAATTTTGCCTGCCTTTGTGACAGTTGTAAATACGACAGATATGGGAGACAAAGGCAATTCCATACGGGGTGAATTTTTTCGCACAAATATAACCCACATGGGAGTGCCGTTGTACCAGAAGATCTCTTTTGACACGGTGGTTCAGTTTTTGGTTTGCGACGAAAAACAGTGGAAGGTCTTCCAGCGCAGCACGGATGCGCCGAATATAATAGCAAATAGCAAGGTTGATGATGTTAAGTGCAGTGTAGGTGGGATACCGCCAGGGCTTACGCTGGTGTCTGCGTTTGACCCTAAATATGAGTTTCAAATTCGACCGTATTTGAAAATGTTGTCTCCTTCATTGTCAGCATGGGACAAGGTAAAGAAGTTTTCAAAATCTTATTGTAATTCAACCATCTGCACTCCTGACCATTCTAGCAGCTGCGCGTTAGGCTGCGAAAATAGCTGTTCCGAGCGCGGAGAATACAGTCAGGGGCAGTGCAAATGCAAAGATGACTTTAAAGGTAAAAGCTGCGAAAATTACTGCTCTTCCGCTACATGCAAGGGCAAGGACTCGCAATGCACCGACATGGGCACCTGTGCATGCGGCCGAGGTAATACGGGCGTGTTTTGCGATTTCACGTGCAACGCTTCTTCTGCTACGGGCACGGGGTGCCACGGGCACGGTGCGTGCAATCCAAAGAAACTGCGCGAGGACGAACGCCTTTGCGAGTGTGATGACCCGTGGCAAGGTAATAATTGCCAGTGCAATAGCCAGATAACCTGTAACGGACACGGCCAATGCGTTCCTGACACCGGTAAGTGTAATTGCGACACAGATTGGTTTGGGAAGGATTGCAAAACATTCTGCAACCCTATTGAAACTTGCAACGACAAAGGGATCTGCGATGACGGCCAATGCAAATGCACAGATAAAGACTACAAGGGTGATTCGTGCCAATATTACTGCAACCCAGAGTGCGAGAAAGGAGGCATCTGCGCAGAATACCCGGCAGGTAAAGGAAAAGGTATAATCCGTCTAAAATGCAAGTGCAAGTGTAACTTTTATGGGGATCTATGTGAAATATACGATCAAGGATGCAACCAGTCTAACTATTGCAAAAACGGGGGATGCTGCGTTGGAACCCGCCAATGCAAGTGCAACGAAGGTTACTTTGGATTGCAGTGCGATATAACAAAAAGCAACTGCGACACCGAAAAATGCTATGGGAGAGGACGGTGTAATTATGATGAAAAAGGTAAACTGAACGATAAGTGCACGTGCGATGAAGGTTTTTCTGGTAATAATTGCGAACTTTGCACAGGAACTGGGAAGAATTGTTCGTGCAATGAAGGATGCAATGGGAACGGCAAATGCGCCGATGACGGCAGTTGTGACTGTCAGTGTAACTATGGTGGTGTTACGTGCGAGGTTTACTATGAGAAATGCGTTGACGATGAATTTTGCCGCAACGGGGGGTGCTGCGAGCGCGCGCCCGAGAAGGAAGCGTATACGTGCAAGTGCAAGGCAGGGTTCTATGGGGACCAGTGCATGTATTCTGAAGAAAAGCGCGCCGAATGCGACGAAGGGCAGTGCAGTGGTAAGGGCGTATGCTCGTTTCATAAAAGTGGCATAACGTGTTTGTGCGATCCGAAGTTTTCAGGGGAACAATGCGGTAAGTGCGGCGAGTCTAACAATGTGCATGGAAAAGTGGTGGACCGTCGTTGTGAATGCGACGAAGGGTATTTTGGGCAGAATTGCGACTGGTCGGTTCCCAAATACATCTGCATCGCTGCCGTTTTGCTCATTAGTGTGGTATCTATTTGCCTTTGCTGCCGATACTATACAACCGTGTATCGAGTCCAAAGTGCTCCATCCGGCTATGATGATTTTGCAATCCTAACCATAAAGCACCGGAGCTTTCTGCAAAAGGTTTGGGACTTTTCGACGGAGTGCACGGGGTATTATTATCAATATTTATACCGTGCCTGCAGCTGCATATTATGTTTCGAAAAAGAAGTCGTTCGGACAAGAAATCGAGAGTTCAAAAAGACAGGTGGGAGAGTTTCTGGTGAGAGCGAATACATGATGCTTGGAGATGGTTTGCACTCTGATTCGTTCGAACTACCGAGACATGGGGATAGCTTTAAATTTGGAGAAGAAGTAACTGAAAATTACCAAAAGTAAAACCGATAACTGACATTTTGCTGCACTTCGCAAGTACGTTTCAGTTTGAAACTCCACTTTAAGAGAATTCAGCTCAACTAAAACAAATTATGATCAAAAGATTATTATAGTTTAAGCTTTGTAAATTAAGATACGCACATTCTGCGCGCTGGGATAAGCACTTGACCCACCGATTAAAAAAATTTTTCCCTTCCTTGACCCTTCACTCTTCATTCACGCAAACTTTCGCGGACTACGTCTACAATCACGTGCGTTGCGCAGGTTCATAGTAAAGCCCGTTTTTCCTTTTGGTCATAAAATGTGGTCCCTCTTTCCTCGCTACTTGCGGCGCAGCACCTTGGATCATTTGCAACCTTTCGCACGAAAAATATTCGTCGTCATGATATTATACAGCATGATGCGGAAGCACCACTGTCAGAGGGTCTTCTTCCGCCGTCCTGGTAATTGCTAGAGTAATGGTTATTAGTAACCTCTGTTACCTCTGTCAAATTATCTCCATAGTCGTCGGCGAAACTAAGCCGTCTCTTCGCAGCAGGCTTTTTAGCTTTCTTCGGCGAACGTACCTCCGACATATCGAAGCTTTTTACGGTTCCCTATCTTAAAAAATACCGCGTATCAACCCGAAAATTTGAGAAGGGCGCGAAAACTGCAAGCTTTGTCAAGCGGCGCAAGAAGGAAGGAACGAGCGTTCAGCACCAGTTTTGGTTCTAACAAACACACAGACACAAACAAAAAACTTCCGCCCGTTTCGTCTGCAGACTACAATGATACAAACCGATTTTTAAAGCAATTAAATGCCTTTCGCCGAAAGGAAATCTTCCTTGATAAATCATATTAATAGTCTCTCTCTCTCTTCTAATCATCGAAATGCATCCCCATTTGGTTGACGACTATTATTATTTATTATTATATTTCCTCCTCCTCCTCGCCTCCTCGTTCCCCTCCTCCTTGTTTTACATTTACACCGTAGTACGTACAGTAGTAGTTCGTTTTTATTTATTACTACTATTTTATATAATAATAATATAAAAAAATAGAAGAAGAATGAGAAATAATAAAGATATATTGGACGACCTAAATATAATATTTTATGATGATCATCATCGCCAACGCTCATCTAAAACTAATTGATGTTTGAAGTGAGATAATTAAGGAATAATTATATATAATAGTTATATTAATATATACAATAATGTACATAAATGAATGTATCTACTAACCAAAATAATACTTCCTTAAAATATTAGAAAAATGGGATCTTATTTTTTAATCGTCTCTAAAAAAAGAAGAAGAAGAATAGAGAAAGAATAACAACACACAGCATTAAAAATAAACACAGGTCACAGCGTCACATCAGGATAAAAAAGGATATGGAAAGATGATCGATCTGATGGCCGACAGCCGACAGGAGGCAGGAGGGAGGGAGGGAGGACGGAACCATCACATCACATATTCAAAGTTACTATAACTATATAATATGATATAGGATAAATAAAATATTATTATATACAATTATTAATATACTAAATAAAACATATAGGGTAAATAATTTGAAGAGAAAGATATTTTTTTAAAACATTACAGCTAATACGATGTACGACTACACTACGGTACTGTGGATAGCTGGATTTCCTCGTAAGATATTAAGATCCGAGGAGAGAAACTGAAGTGGTCGGTTGCTTTTCCTTGTTGAGGTAGTTGAGAGTAGAGTGGCCTTGCAGAGTACATTAATACGTACGTACATTATTATTATAAAAAATGATTTTCATTTTTCAATTTTGTATCTTGTTTTTTGTAATTCGTACCAGGAGGACTGATCCTCGTAGTCATCTAATCAGGAATGATATAAATATTATATTATTGGCCGTAGTACACAGAGCTTAATGTTGCAGACCGAGAACGCGGAAGAAAAAAGCGCATAGGGGAGCGCAGGAGAAGGCAGCGGTTTTTTTTATTTTTTTACAATCATAATATAGGTAGCTAGGTAGTACGAACTTTGGTACGATAATATTTCGTACAGAAAATTATCTTCTAAAAATCCCAGAAGCCTTAATAAAGAAGGGACTCTTTTTTTACCAGTTACCAGCCGCCTTTCCAAGAGCGACAAAACAACCACAGAAAGTGGACGGAAATGTGTTCTCGGCAAGGATGACAACGGGACACCTATTCGCACAAACAAGAAAGCAGTACCAAAGAAAGAATGCCGAAGAAAAAGAGGGCGGGATCTATCTCGACCGCGTCGAGGATTAAAGTAGGTATCCGCTGCAGGCCTCGCAATAAGAAGGAGGTCAACTCCAGTGACGCTTGGGAATTTTCCGAAACTGAATTAAAGCACGTGCTTGACGCCGAAGGGGGTGAGCGGGATACATCGCTCTCTTACGACTATGTCTTTGAGCCGGGGAAATCCACAAAAGATGTATATGGGACTCAGTGCGCGCCAATTGTTCAAAGAAGTTTGGAGGGATTTAACGGGACCATTTTCGCCTACGGGCAAACAGGAAGTGGCAAGACGCACACCTTAATGGGACACCCGGAAACAAACCCAGGAATAGTGTATCTCGCACTGGATGATCTGTACAACTACATAAACAAGAACCCGACAACAGAAGTTCAAATGGAAGTGTCGTTTCTTGAAATTTATAATGAAAAGATTCACGACTTGTTGAACCCGAAAAACGGGGCAAAGTTGGAGGTCACAGAGCACTCCGCCTTAGGGCCTATGGTGCGAGGCCTTACATCGACGCCGGTCCACTCTGCTGCTCATGCTCTTAGCGTCTTGCAAAAAGGGGAAAAGTCGCGGCATGTTCGATCTACGGAGATGAATGCAAGAAGTAGCCGTTCTCACACCCTCTTTCAACTTAGGGTACAAGTGACGTCACTCCAAGGAGCGGCTGGCGACGAAGAGAGCATGGAGAAAGTGCAGGAAAACATGAAAACTGTGGCAGACCTGCTAATGAAACTCAAACAAAAGCTCAGCGCGGATTGCTCTTCGCTGTATTTGGTCGATGCAAAGCAAGGAGAGCTTTACATTCAGAGCGGGAAGTTGATGTTGCGTATTCCTCTCGGATCCGGCATTGCGGGGCAGGTGGGACAGAACGGACTATCGTTGAACATCCCCGACGCGTACGAAGACGATCGATTCAATGCGGACATAGACAAGAAAACGGGGTACAGAACAAAGTCCATACTTTGTGCAGCACTAAAGAGCGAAGATGGGAAAAAGATAGTAGGTGTGGTTCAATTCATAAACAAGGTGAACGGGGAGCCCCGATTTTCGGATGAAGACATGCAGCACGTGAAAGAGTTTACTACGAAAGCAGGGCCATTGGTTTCTCGAACGAGCGGGTTAGCTCGTGTGTGCAAATCCGCGCTCCTAAACATAGTGGACCTTGCTGGTTCAGAGCGTGCGAGCAGAGCCAGAACTTCAGGCCAAGCCTTGAAGGAAGGCGCAAACATTAACAAGTCTTTGATGAATCTCGGGACGTGTATCTCAATGCTTAGTAAAGGAACAGCTGGACACATACCTTACCGAAACAGCAAACTGACGCGGCTGTTGTCTACTTCCCTGGGTGGCAATGCATTGACCAGCATCATATGCACCATTGCTCCAACAACACGTGATTGCAACCAGAGTTTAAGTACATTATCGTTTGCCACTCGAGCAATGTCCATAATCAACAACGCGAAGAAAAACGAATCTCGGGACCCATCGGAAATGTTGCAAATATACGAACGAGAGATCAAGGCATTAAAGAGACGGTTAACAATGAGTCAACCAAACGAATCTGAAAAGGTTAAAGAGCTCACAAACAAAATCCGAAAAAATTCAATGCAGGGCCAGTCGGTTTTAAGCCAATTCTCAAAGTTATACTACGCTTTTGAGCCAGCGTCTGCTGCAGCCAGAGAGCTTGAGGCGCTTGATATGGTTGATTTCCAGACGAAGGTGAGGCACTTAGAAAAAATCGCAGACGCCATTTCTGAAATTCCAGGCCCCAAACGAGTCGAACAGCCAAGTGCAATGCAAAAACTAGAGCAGTTGAGGGAAGTTTACGAACAACTACGGCGGGAAGAGGAGGCAAATTTGAAACTGACCGAAAGTGTGAAAGACGCCAGTGATGCTTACCGCAAATTTTCGGACGATTCTGAGAAATGCATACAGAATTTCGAACTGAAAGCGGCTGCTTTGGAGGAAGAAAAGGTAAAGTTAAACACTGAACTAAAGAAATCTTTACAGTACAAAGAAAAGCATGAAAAACTTTCTCGGGCCTATAGTGATATGGAAAAACAAAATAGCGAACTTCGTGCAGACCTGAATGCCGAAAAGCTGAAGTCGTCCGCATTACGTTCGCAACTTGCCACAGTTGAGAGCAATGCAACGCAGCTGAAGAAAGATAGCCCAGGTAAACCAAACAAAGCGGCAAGCAACGACAGCGGAAACGAGCTAGCTGCAGTTCAAGCTCGGAGCGTTGAATTAAAGCATGAATTAAAGTACGCAAAACAGGCCCTTGAACAATACACTTCATTTTTTAATGACTGGAAGAAGCGATTATCAAATTAATTTCGAGGAGAGAAATGCGACACAGTTTTTAAAAGAAACTAAAAACACCCTCTAGATTACAGAGAGGGTTAAAAATTCATGAATTTTGGAAACCTAGATTTAAAAAAACAAATAATAATGGCTGTTATTTTTTAAGTAGTTAAAAACAAATTTAAAAACAAATTATATATTTTTTTTCTCTTCTCCTGAGCTGAATTTAAACTGTGTAGGACTTAAGAAATTTCAACAAAAAATTATAATTTTTCATGAAACCATTTTTTGCTCTTCCACGCGTCTCAACCCTCATCGCTTGCCAATAGATGATTTGTAAATTGCGATAATAGAATCGACTGCCCCAGAAGCCAATACGGGTAAATGTGGATGGAACGCCAAGCAACTGATCATACCGATCCGTTGCCCAAGGAATCCATCGTGGTATTTTATCGTGCTCAAAACTTTTCCAGAAGTATTGAATATTTTTATAAACTGCTTGTTGGACCCACTTGCAATTATAGGGGCATAATCTTGCATGGCCATGGTCGTCATCGGAGTTCCTTTCTCCGCTTCCAGCGTCTTCACGGGAGACGAAAGCGAATTTCGAATGTCCCACAATTGGATATCTCCTGAAATGGAACCAGTAGACAATGTCCCCAAGTGCCCCCGTTGCATGTTAACATTAACAATCCAACTGCGATGGCCGGTATGATTGCTCATAATGACCCCCGCCGAACCCCCGATCCTATCGTCATAGACGCGCAACGACCCGTCAGCAAAACCTGCAATAATTTCCCCCCGCCGACTATTTAGCGCATCGTCCCAATCGCTTGTCATAGCCGTTAAACAAGCGTCGGAAGAGCCCGAGAGCACGTTGCTTACACATTTTTCACTCTCCAAATCCCAGGCTCGGATCGACTTGCAGTTTCCACCGACGTACAATCGCCCAGAGCATTGCTGCCAAGCGGTGATCATCCCAGACCCCCCCCTTGGAATAAGGTCCGGGGCAGCATTCCACGCCGTAATCAGATTTTCCTTGGCGCGGTGAGTTGATAGCTCCGGGATATCTCTGTTCGTGGGGGTATCGACTGGGTCATCTACGTCGGTACCAAAGACAAACCCTGCTTCTTCTAAAGAATTCCAAACTCTTTGCGCCTTCTGCTTGGCCAACCGTACATTTGCCGAAGAATGATGGCGTTTTTGTTTTCCAGACCAAACACGCACGACGCCATCGTTTGTTCCTACCGCAAGCAGCGAAGGCTCGTGATCATTCAACCACTCCAGGGCCGTTATGCGGGTTCCTGGCCGGTTCTTGTTACTGAACCGCTTCAGCTTTACGCCTTCTTCAAAATTCCAAATGCTTATGCCATCTCGCGCATCAGAGGCCACAAGAATAGGTTCGTAGGGGTGAAACAATAGCTTCGCGGTTTCCTCGGTTTCGTTGTCAAGTATTGCACTTTGTTCAAATTTTTCATTTTCAACCCCCCTTAAGTTGTCTATCCCTACCAAGGGCACCGGCACATTTTGCGCCCCGGCCGTATCGTTGCGACCGCTTGACATGCTACGAGCTGTGTATATCATGTCCCAATTTCGTTTTTCCAGCCACACACGATGGACGTTTTCTTCATTTAGCGAATCCCATTGGTCGTAATCACGCCTTTTGGTGTCTAGTTCTATATCCAGATCGTCGATGGTGTTGTACTGCAGTAGAGGTTCCGAGAATCTCTGGTAGCTCCAACGAAACAGCGAATCAAACTCTGAAATCAGCTTCGTTGTTTTCGAAGAGGGTGTCCCCGGGGGAACAAGATTGGCATCGTAGCCTCTCGGAATTGCCACGGAAAGGCGCGAGGGGCTCAACTTAGGCTCCTTGGTTAGCAATGGCTCTGACATTTGGCGACGAATCGTCCTCGGCGGCTTGTCCAGGCTACCGCCACCACTTCGCTTACGGGTACTTACAGTGCCCACGCTATCCAATTGTATTTCCCGCAGCAAACTTCCTGCCGTGTTCGATATTTTGTCAAACGGGTCGTTTTTTTCCATTTGACTGACAACGCGCCAAACGTTCACATAATCTTGTGTGGCTTCGGCACTGCCGATAGCATTTTCTAATTTCTGTTGTTCAAACGCGGCAGGGTCGGTCTCCACAGCACCCATGTTTTTTTCGGTTGCGCCCCCCAGGATTATTGTTAGTATCACTCTCGTTATCACCCTTTGCCCGCTCCGAGCCCTGTGGCTTCGCACCCGCACCGGTATTGTTACTTCCCTCCATCCCCAATATGGCCCGCGCCTTTCGACTAACGTTTCGCGGGGTGTGCAGCGCTTCCTTTTTAATTTTCTCCATTGCCGCGAAGCTTTTTGCAACCATTTGCAAAGCTATGCAGTGGCGAGGGTGGGTGAATAATCTTGCCAAGGCAATCAACAACTCATATCGAACTAAAACACTAAAATCTTGGCACAGCCCAAGGGCCTGCGCAAGTACGCTAAGGGCGGCGTTGTCAAAAGGCCGCCTGTCAAAGTCGGGGTCGCAGTCCGCTTCCTCCACTTCGTCGGTAGAGATCAAAGTTCCCAAGGCGTACACGGCCGCAGCTCGAACTTCCGGGGAATTATCAACGAGGTAATGCGCTGTTATGCGGTGGCAAATTCCATTATCTAGGGCTTGCTGCTGAGCCAGTTTGTATTTTTCCCACTGCTTGCTCATACAGAGGCACAGCCATTGGCGGAGCAGGGGATCAGGAGTTTCGAGGTGCGCCTGGCACAGTTTCAACAGTTGATACGATAAACACAGCTTTTGCCCCGGGCGATGGCCGTCCATCATTACCGCCAAAACAAACACTGCGAGCACACGCTGTTCTGGGTTCGTTTCGGGGGCCTGGACGTGCCGCAGAAAGTAGACGTGGCCGTTGTCCTTTACCAGATCGCCTTGGCACGATTTGTCAGACGCCATAATTTTTGTCCAGATGAAAACCAGCACATTTCGTAGTTCTGGCACAGAGCTTTGCAAAAGTTTCAGTACGTATGGGAAAATGCCAACAGACAGAGCTTGGTCGACGGCCC
>JACKZZ010019994.1_pt1 | contig 10755 bp, 4 predicted proteins | sample 8027871 | NCBI WGS metagenome assembly JACKZZ01 (sample SAMN15724774, study PRJNA655200) | protist metagenome | isolation source: fluorescence activated cell sorting (FACS) single amplified genomes of... | place: USA: West Boothbay Harbor, Gulf of Maine | collected 2000-07-19
AGGTTTTTATAAAAGATAAGATGGGGTGTGGAGACTCCCAGCCAGAGTTGGATAGTGATGACATTTATACACTAAAGGGTACCCCCCTCCAGGGTCTGGATCTAATCGATTGGGGCGAAAACAAATTTGTTTTCCAAGGCGGTGAAGAAGACAAGGCACCGTTGACTGGAAATGAACAACAATATAGAAATGTTGTTCATTGGCTACCCAAGGACGCAAGTAGTAACATTAAAGGTATTGTTTTATTAGCTCATGGTATCCTAGGTCATGCTCAATCACATAGTAAGGAAGCTAAAGCTTTTGCTCAAGCTGGTTATGCATGTTATGCTATGGATCATGTAGGACATGGTATGAGTTCTGGTGAGCACGGTCGATTTGATACATGGACGGAAGTTGTTGATGATTATGTTTGTTTTATAGAATGTATGATTGAAAAGCATCCTGTTGGCACCCCAGTCATCCTATTCGGTCATTCTTTAGGATCTCTAATAACAATGTTAGCACACAGTAAGATTGCTAATAATACTGCTATTAAAGCTCTCGTATTAACAGGTTGTCCTTTTATTGCTGGACCAGCTGCTGCATCCATGTTTGGTTTGAAATGTTTATATTGTCTGTCTCGACTTTCAATTGCACCATCTGTAACAGGTTGTATGGCTGCTATGGATCCTATGGGACCAGCTGCACCATTAGATATGAGTAATCTTACTCATAATACTGAAATAGATAAAGCTAATCGTAAAGATCCAAGAAGAAGATTCATGTGGTTACCTAACATTACAGCAACGGCTGCACTACAGATGATTGCAGAGCTGCAAAATACATCAATACTATCGAATATAAAGCTACCAGTATTTATGGCACATGGTGCTGATGATTTAATAGCAATGCCACAAGGTTCAACTGATTGTTATAATTTAATAGGAACGTCAAATGACAAGAAATCACTTCAAATATTACAAAATTGTTGTCATGAGCTGGTTTCTGATAATGAAAATATTATTGCAGAATTTGTTAATTTCATCAATACAAATATATCTTCTAATGACAATAATGATGCTACGGTTACTGCACTCGGAGCTGTAGGTGTTGCCATTGAAATAAAAGACAAAGGAACCGCACGTAGGCTTGTGCTTGATTCACAGTAGTCTCATCAAAAAAGTTTGTTACTACATCAATAAAGATTAGAGTTGGGTAAAAAGGAATGAATTGATAAACTTGTAAATCTTATTTAACTATTTATTATATGCACAAGATACTTGAATACGGATAAGTGGATGGGGTTCGGTAACATAGAATGTCGTCTTTTCTCAACGGAAACATTATAGTGAATGAAGTCAAACCTTTCTTATAAATCAACTTTATTAATATCAGCTTTGACATCAATATCACTTACATTAACCATTTCGGTATCATTATTATTATCATCATCATCACCACGTAGTGCAGCGTACTTTTTCATTGATGCAGAATCTACATGTAAACTTAATCTACCTTGTCCATCAGATGAATATAGACCGTGTTTAGTATGCAATTTAGGTGATCCAGCAGATTCATCGATAGGTGGAGATGGAGAGTCTTTATCAGCAACTGGACTACTCGCACTATCATCAGATGACAATATGGCGGCAATGTCAGGCGCGCCAGTTCCATCTGCTTCAATACCGTTGACTGAACGTCTTCTACTCCATGACCAACCATCTTTAGCTCGTCTTGCAGCTTGTTCTTCTCTTGATGGACTGTCATCACCACCTTTTTCATTTTCACTTGATACCCCCTCTTTACCACTATAGTAAGATTCTTGAACAATATCAAAATTATCACTTGACATCATAGAAGGTAATTTTTTAGCAATTAAATTATCAGATTTTAAAGCAGTAATATACTCGTCACGATGATGTAAACTACCAATACGTTTCATATCGTGATTTGTTTTCTTAAAGAAATCTTCAGAATCTTGTTCATTCAATATACCTTCTTCCTGAAATCGCATAACAATATCGTCTGCCATGTTAAGTACCATTCGTGCTACCATTTCTGTTGCATGAAACGATATAACATTTGGATCAATGCTATCTAATGTTTTTTGCGCTTCACGCATTAATAATGTAGATTCTCTTACAATTAATTGTTCTTCAGGACTGTCAACAAAACCTTTTTCACCAAGATATCTTGCTAATATTTTTTGTGCATAATTATGTGCTTCTAAAAAAGATGTTATAATAAATACTTTATCTCTTTCATATTGCTCATCCCAATTACGAAAAAAATAAAAAATTCTTGGCCAATTAGCAAATTTATTCATAATTAATAGTAATCTTTGCCGTTCTCTATCAAATAATTCAAGTGTATCCACTATAGAATCCCAATCATGTAGACCAGGAGAGTCACACATTTCTAAGCCGTGTCTTGATGCATGTAGTAATGCTAATGCAACAGCAGAACCTCTTACAACTCTACCGTCTTGTATTTGTCTCATATAACAATGTCTTGTAATACCATGAAATACAGCACGAAATTTCATTATTAATTCATCATTCAGTTCAAATTTTTGCAATGTACCCTTACAAATACTATTACTATTAAATCTAGTAAAATCAACATTTGTACCTACACCAGAAGCAATTGATGAATTACTATCTTGTCTACCCTGTTCAAATTCAATTTTACCTGGACTATTAGTATTGACTTTAATAGACGGACGGGCGACCATAACTTCATGACCCGTTGTTTTATCTATTTCAAATTCTACAGTTGCTTGACCAGCTTCTGCATCTTGTAATGTTTTTGCGGCAGCTTTATGATCTTGTGCTTCTTTTGAATCAGGTGCAACACTATAATGATATGAGAATACTGAACATAATTGTTTAACTTCCTCAGCATCAAATGGTGGTAGTTCATGGTTTGGATCTGAAATAAATTCACGTGCTCTTCTTCGAATACGTTTCTCAACATAATGAAAAATAATTTCATCAACTTCATTATCTAAACGACTATTATATAACCATATAAAGAATGAACCACAAAATGAACCATTAAAACATATAGTTAATGTAACCACGGCACATATGATAAACATCGCACGACGACCATCCGTACCATTAAAATATCTATAATCAGTTGATTTAATATCAGAATAATCATCTAAATGTTTTTCCATAATTAATACTAATGATAATGATATAGCACCACGTAATCCACCAAATGTACTAAATATAACATCTTTGAATGAATATTCTTCATGAAACCATTTTGTGACTGGATAACAAATAGATAACATTAACATACGCAAGAAAGTCATACTAATATAAATAATAATAATACATAAAATATCATTTTTTGTAACAGCTGAACTATATTTACCAACAATTAAGCCAGCAATAGCAAAAATCATGGTATTTCCGACCCATTCTAACATATGCCATACAGTTTCTAATTGTTCTGGTTGCAGATATAGGGAAGGAGCTAACCAGGCCAATATGATTCCAGAAGCACATACACTAATAATACCAGATACTTTTAAAATATATTGGGCGACGAAGAACGACATATACGCACATGATATTGTTACAGCAATTTGTACAGTATTATGTTCTAATGATAATCTTCTTCGAGCTAATTTTAATATTTCTAATGAAATTAAACCCATGGCTATGCCTATAAAAGGTGATATTAATAAAACTTTCACAAAAAACATAACAACACTAAAATCTGTACTATAATGAGTTGATGCAATTGCTTCAAAGACAACTAAAGCTGTACCATCATTTAGTAATGATTCTCCGGTAATAAGATAAGTAAGTTTAACGGTAGACGTGGTACCACCACGGACGCTCTTAAGCATGCTGACGACGCTTACAGGGTCTGTTGCAGATAAAACAGCGCCTACCATTAAACAAAACAACCAATCCCAGCTATAATTAGGTAACATATAAAAACATACTAACCCTTGCATATAGGCCCCGAAGGCAGCTCCTGGTAATGCCAATAAGGCGGCTGGTGCGAATGCCATACGAACTTGATGGCTATCAAGTTTCATAGCTTCTGCAAATAATAATGGAGGTAATAGAGCATATAACATAAGATCTGGATCAATATTCATCCATATTTTGGTTGATACAACCATTGGATCAGATTGATCAGAGGCATGAGTAGCAACCATACTAATTATAATACCAAAAAAGAATACAATAACTGTGTAAGGCAAATTAATGTATTTCTTAAATGTAGTCTTAGCCATAACCCATGTAAATACTAACCCTACAAAAATAGCTATAAATCCAAAGAAAATACCTACACTTGGTCCATGCCCTTCAGGGTAATCATAAGTTTGTGCAGCAGCTAACTGACGTTCTCTGGGTGGCTGATCCCACGTTACAGGGAACAACGAAGACATACTGCGCAATCTTATTATGCAAATGAAATGAATCGCACGTTGAATAAGTCGCTATGAACAGGGCAATGACACCGACGAATGCAGCCGGGCGCCGGGGCCGGTGACACACTTCCACTTTCTCTGTCAGTTCCGAAGATAAAACAACACAATATTCTTGGTCACTCCGAACAAGCACACTTCATAAATTTCTTTAAAAAGTTTTAGTAAGTAACAACTGCTAGTGATGATTTTGAAAGATTTACATGGATGAATTGATGAATTTAGATCCTGAAGCGTGTTTTTTGGGAGAGATTGACAGCTTCTTGTCACAAAAAGGGAGTAGTGTTGTGCCTCTTGCCTTTCTTATAGCCGTACTAAGGTTAGGACTCCCTTTGGATAGCTCATGTTTCAGACATAATCCTAGTTTGCAGCGCAAACTTCACATACTACTACATCAGCAGGCATCATGTAGTGGCATGGTTAGATCATCCTTAAAGACTGAATTATGGGTATTGCACTGGGGAAATAGACAACCACCTTTTGGTATCGATAATATTCATATTACTAGAAGTGTAGCCAATAGCAACAGTACTTCATCGTGGTTGCCGGGAACAGCATTCCTACCCTACAGTCAATCACGCTGTTGGAGCATTCAAAAAGAATATTATAAAAAAGCTGAATTACTAGCTTGGGAAGCTAATGGTCCTGTTCCATGTGGTGTTAGTAGTAATATATTCGTTGCAAAACAATATTTAGATATTATTACAAATCAAGCTGAACAAGCTGCTGCTATACAAGGCTGTGATAAGGAACCATTTATAGTAACAATAGTCGAAGCAGGTGCTGGTCATGGTGCAGTATCTCTCCTTTTAGCGCGACTTTTGTCTCATAACAATAGCAGCAATGCTGCAAATAATATCCAATATCGTGTGATATGCACTGATTTTCACGCTGGAGTATTTGTGCAACTACTAACTTTACCTTGGGTAAAACAGCTATGTGAACATGGATACTTAAATTTTGGTGTTCTTGATGCAGATACAGTGTCTACAGATGAAAGTAAGTTTCATTTATTGTATAAATCAAAAAAAGAAATTCACCATCCTATTTCGAATTTATTAGTAGTTGTCGGTCAATATTTGTTTGACAGTCTTGCAACAGATTTATTTGCTGTATCTAAAGAAGAAGGTCTATTTGAGATAGGTGTTGCATCATTAGATCATGATAAAGAATTAAATAATAATATACGCAAACGCAAATGGAAAAATAGTGGAAAAAAAGAACGATATGTAGTTCGTCCGTTTCATCCTTCAGATTCAGTATATGATCAGGCTGTGTATAAAAAGCTTTTAGATATACAAAATTCAATACATTCTTATCATGATTCTGATGGTGATGGTATTGTTGCCGTACCAAAAGCGGGAAAACAGCTTTTAGAAACAATTCAACGGGCCTTCCCAGTTATTACACGGGGTAATTCTAGTCAACCACAGCAACAAGACTCCTATGGTAATGTACTCATGTTAGTAGGTGATTTTATAATGGCACATGATGATGTGCACTGGCAAGGTAAGCAACTTAGTGCAGAACTTAAGAGTGTATCTGCAAAACTTGATCAGCAACAACATGATAATAGTATGTCAATACTAAGACAGGACAAAGTGTTGGATGTGACACCTTGGTTGCACCCTCCTGTTATAAGCCCTCGTAGTAGTATCATTGCTCTACCAGTATGCCTCCATGGGCTTGATCTCATCTTTGACATAGTTTTTCCTCAAAAAAAGCAACGTCAACATACCCACCCATGGCATAATTTTCATTCAGTGCAAAGCTTGAGTCCTGTAGCATCTTCGAGCTTTTCTGTCGTAGTGTTATCAAATTATGCTACTACTTCCACAACTAAATTTGAAAGTCAAAATTTATTGAAATTTGGACCTGGAGATTATCAAAATATGAAAACTTATCTTATAGGTGATGAAGCACATGCTCATTTCAATGCATTTGTTAGTAAACAATTTTTATATAACTTTCTTAAATTAGGTTTTAATGGAATGCATAATCCTATTTTATGTGAATTAAGCACATTTATGCAATTTCGTTGGCAAATACTTCAAAAATTTCGTAGCGAATATATATATTCTATGAAATTATCATCAACCAATATTAATGATCCTGACTTTCAGACGAACACAGAGGCGAAGCCTTGTACTAGAGAGAATATCGTAAGCTTGTTGGAAATTCCGTTACATGCCTTATACTCAGGAATGCATCATATGTTATCTCTAAAAGAAGCTATACAATGCAAAAGTCAATTATGTCAATGGTTACTAAGTTTATCGTCTTTTTTACGCAATGCTACTGCAAAGTCCAAAATCATCACCAACCCCAAAGATCAAACACAACCAGATATGATGCTGTGGAGAATCCCCTTGTTAGTGATGTTACATTGTGTATTATATATAGAATATTTTGGATGTAAAATAAAATTTATAGGAATAAATAATATTCTTGATGATGATAGTTATAGGCACCTTGTCCTTGTATTAGACACGCCAGAGCAACGCGTTATGGTTGGACTGGCTAAAGAATATCTTGATGGCAATGTCCACAATAGTCAAGACAAGAATAGTGAAGGTAGTAGTAGTAGTAATGATAAGCATCATCTTGGAGATGGTGCTATTCATTATTGCAGTAGGAAAAACAGAGAATACATCTGTGTTAATAAACGCAGGCATCACCAGCTCAAGCACATGTAGTTGCAGAAGAATACAATCAAATGTAGGATAATGTATGTATGTAGTTTTTGACTAAAGTCATAGATTAAAGTATTTGGAATGTATATAGTAAGAAGACAGTATTGTGATTCAGCTCATTTTATTACTACTATACTAGTTTATTTTGCTATTTTCTAGGGGAATAAGCGGATGGACTTCATTCACTCAACTCTGAAGAAGAAGTGTTGTTGTCATCCATTTGAACATCATACTGCCTATTGATTCCATTTTATTCCTCTTTCTTGTCTTCTTTAATAACAAGACCACAATCAGCAATGATAACAGGTGCATTAGGTTTATCGCCAGGACCAACGGACGAGTTTTCAATTTGATCAAAAATCTCGATACCACCAACCACACGACCGAACACAACGTGCTTACCATCAAGATGTGGAGTTGCTCCGCTTGTAATAAAGAATTGTGATCCATTTGTACCTGGTCCACTATTTGCCATTGATAATAAACCTTTAGATGTATGCTTAACTTTAAAGTTTTCATCAGCAAATTTATCACCATATATAGATTTACCACCAGTACCATTGTGATTTGTGAAATCACCACCTTGAATCATAAAGCCTTTAATAATACGGTGGAAACCACTGCCTTTATATGATAAATTAACACCATCTTTAACACCAGCTTCACCTGTACATAATTGTAAGAAGTTCTTTGCAGTCTTTGGTGTTACATCAGCAAATAATAACATAGAAATTCTACCTATTGGCTCACCACCAATAGTAATATCAAAAAATACTGTTGGATTATCTTCAGCCGACCCAGGAACTTCAACAAGTGGTTTATCATTATATAAATCAGTTTTACCAAACATACCACCATATGCTGCCTTTTCTTTTGCTTTTGCATCAGCAATAGCTTTTTTAGCTTTAACAGCTTCAACTTGAGCTGGTTTGTTATCTTTATCAATAGCTAATAATGCTTTTAAATCTTGTAACGCCTCTTTATGTAAGCCCATATGATTACGTGCAACAGCACGTCTATATAAACCTTTAACGTTATCACTTGATTTAGATAAAGCATCTGTAGCAAAATGAGCAGCACGTGGATAATCTTTGCTCGAAATACAGCATTGTGCACTATTTAATTTACATGCCACTAAAATATCAATGGACGCTTGATCTGTGTTTTCTTCAACACAACTAACTGCTTCTTCGTAACAATCTATAGCTTCATCAAAACGCTTTTCTTTAAATAGCATAGTACCTTCGTCTTTATTTTTAGTAGCTTCAGTCATTTTTTCCTCATCAGACATTTCCCACTTTTCTTTCTTTTTGGGTGCAAAGCTGAATAGTTCAACATCAAAATCTAATGTTGCACCACCTGGAATCTTACCATTACCACTTTCACCATAAGCATAATCACTACGGCATCTTAAGATAGCATGCTCACCTTTTTTCATAGATGCAAAACCTTGATCCCATCCTTTAATAACACGTCCAACACCCATTGGAAACTTGAAATGGCTACCACGATCGCGTGAAGAATCGAACTTGCTGCCATCTTGCAATGTACCAGTGTAGTGAGTCACAAGTTCCATGCCTACTTCAGGACAATCACCTGTGCCTTCTTTTAGAATCTTCTTTAGAATACCACCATCACCGGAGATGTCAATAAACTCACTTGTATCTGCGAAGTCACTCATCTCTTTTAGAACTGTATTGTTCTTGCTTGGACACAAAAAAATAGTAGTTTAATACTCACTTTAGAACTATGGAGGCTTTCCTGGAATCCTTCCACGCGTCGGCGTCGGCCGGCGGCGCGGTAAGCTCCACCTTTCCACATCCAATTATAAATAAATCTAGACACGAAAAGGATTGTGGAAGGTGGGGAAATTTAGTACTAATTCAGTCTATATAGTGTGAGGAGTAGAGAAGCGCGAACGCGAGGAATTTTCCTTGTTATTATGGCAAGCTCCTCCAATGTCAACATGACGAAGCTTGGTCTTCAGTTGGGCATTCAAAATGCATTGTTAACAGCATCCCAGGCGCCTGCTACTGCTAATAGCAGTGTACGTGCCGCGGAAATACAAAAGCTGAAGAAAGCCAAGGAACAGGAAGTGGAGCAGGCAAAGTTAACAAAACGGAAGGCGAATCATGTCGCCATAGTTCACAACGTGGGTAGTGAGTTGAAGAAAATTAATTCTCGTCTAAGTGACTTTGATTCTCTCTTATCAACATCGTCGCAACGACCTCGAAAAGTTGCACGCCCAATTATTGCTTCGAAAAGTGATCTGTTACGCATCACATCCCCACAACGTACACGGCATCAAGCATCTATCTTTACAAACCCTCATAAAGGCTCACAATTACCAAATGGAAACAAAATTTATCGTATTCGTGTTGATTTTTGGAATGATGAAGAAATTACACGTATGATACCTCATACTCTATCTGATGATCCATGCACATATGGTCATGAACCGTCATATCTTATACTGAATGTACCTGATAACAGTACACCATATGATTTAATTCGTTGTGTATTAAATGCATGGGGATGGACTTTTGATCATAGTTTTAGATTTACAGGATCTATAAATAGCGGTACAAGTGCAAGATATTCCAATGAAAATAAAGATAATGATGATTCAAAACTTGTTAATTCTGTTGTTTTTGAGGGCGCCGCTTTTACTATAACAGACAACAATAATATTCATTGTACAAAAAAAACACCTTTTATTCCTACATTTAACTATGAATCATTCAATATGAGCATCGGCTCCAAGTGCTTGCTTGAGTATGATTTGAATGGAGATGCATGGAAATGGGAATGTACTTGTCTAGATATATGCACTGATCTAAAGAATGAAGCACAAAAACTATTATATAATAAAAATATAACAACAAATCATTTAGAAAACGTTGGTATACAAGTTTTGAACAGACATGGAGCGCGACCATGTCAATATCTAGAGCAATATTTAGCAAAATATCGTGATTTAAATATGATGAATAAAATGAGAAAAAAGGAGGATATCCAATGTAAGAATGATAAAATAAAGCCAAGGGGAAAAATTGAGTGGACTCAAACAGATTGTAACTGGCGAGAGATTATGGGAAGCCGTTATCGTCGTAAGTCGGAAAATAAATTGTCCATAAATCATAATATTCATCAATACCGATTAGAGTCATCAAAACATGCAAAAATGTCTGGTTTATTATAATAATGAAAAGTAGTTAGTGAATGACTGTATGTGTGAAAACAAAGTATTGAAGTGATTAATTTCATATGAATTGACAAATTTATACATCCAAAAAATCAATAGTTCGCCTATCCTTCGCTGCCCATATCCGCTTCCTCCTTTTCAGTTTTTATTCCAATCAATTCCTCTCTACGATAGGGAGCGGAGCACTGTTATGTTCATCTCATGCCTCCTTGTCAGCACCTTGCTCGACTAGGAACTTGACTGTGTCGAGGTGGCCTTGGTTGACTGCCCAGTGGAACGGAGTCCTGTTCTCATCATCTCTGGCCTGCTTGTTGGCACCTTGCTCGACTAGGTACTTGACTATACCAAGGTGGCCTATGTTGGCTGCTACGTGGAGCGGAGTCATGTTATGATCAGCTCTGGCCTCCTTGTCCGCACCTTGC
>JACKZZ010001491.1_pt1 | contig 10754 bp, 10 predicted proteins | sample 8027871 | NCBI WGS metagenome assembly JACKZZ01 (sample SAMN15724774, study PRJNA655200) | protist metagenome | isolation source: fluorescence activated cell sorting (FACS) single amplified genomes of... | place: USA: West Boothbay Harbor, Gulf of Maine | collected 2000-07-19
TTTGATATGGGGAGGGGGCATTTTTCATTGTAATAGTTCGGGACAGCAAACCAGGTGGCAGCACGGGTAGAAGACGACCTGACTGGTACCGTGAGGAAAGATCCCCCCTCCCCATATTGAAAACGTATGTTCCTAAAAATTTGTGATGCTGATTTGTGACCACAAATCCTGTCTCTCTTGCAAGAAGGCAAGTCCAAAGAATTCGCAGCCTTATTGAGGCGATTTGTATATGCTGTCTCACGTAGATGGCGGGCCTCTGTCATGCTAAGTGCCTACAACAAAACACCCCTACGCAGGCTGAGGCTTTGCTTGTAGTGCCTCACTGCAAGACAGGGCTGATTTGTCTACACAAATCCAGCAACAGAAGTTTCCGTAACAATATGGGGAAGGGGGATTTTTCACTTTGATAACTGGGCTTGTCCAGACACACACTGCACATCCGATCGGAGGAGAGAATTTCCTGAGAATTTGTCATGCTGAAAATTTTTGCCTCCCAAACAAAACTTTATTTGGCACGCATGATAGAGCCGCTCGGAAACGGAATAAAGTAGACTCGAATAGCAGAGCATCAGAATCACCATGTGGTTATCATACATGATAATCGTACTCTGGTACAACATATTTGACACCTGCAGTTCCGATTTCTGCTGTTCGACCGCTTGGTTTTGCGCGAAAAGCTCCTCTTTGATCTTCTTCAGCGCCTCAATTTGCTGTTGGTATTCGTGCTGGTCCAGTGCCGACATTCGGCGAAACATGTGCTGCTGCCGCAACAGAATCTCGTCCGTGTTTTGCTTTTTCCCCTCGAGCCAGTCATACCTGCGCTGCAACGCCGTGGCCCGGGCCTCGGAAATGGCACAGCGCTCCTTCCAGGATAAAGTGTCCAACTCCTCCTGTGATCATTTCGCTTCAAATTTATTGTATTTGGGCATGAAAACAAGTTCTCGGTTGTTACGTGCTGGGGATCATTGTCATCCTGTGCGAACAAAGCATAATGCACAATAGGATTAAGATGTTCTTTACATCGAGCCGGGTCCATCTTCGCGTGGGCACGAAAGACAGCATTAATCATGTCGTAAAAACCTGACTTGGTTCCGGCCAGGGGGGCGGCGGTTCATCGGGGTCTACGAGTTCAGAGGACCCCACAGGAGCTTTGCTTCCAGCCATGAAACCACCCGCAGCTGCTTTGCTGGAGGAGGAAGATTATGCTCTGCAAAAGTATCGCACTCGTATCGCAGTCATGCATTACAAATCCTTTTGTTAAGGTAAGTCCGCGTTACAAATTTTATTCCTCATGCTGAGTAAATTTGTAATGCATTTATACGAGTACGATACTTTATTTGCAGTTCATAATGATGAGCTGTACATCAAGTCCCGCCCTGTCGGCGCCGGACTCAAGACCGACTGCACAAACTGCGAGACGTTCCTGGCCGCCTGGTCGAAAAGCTCCGTAAACGTGTTCGCGTTCGCGTTGTTTGCATCGTCGGCGAATAACCTATTGGACGACCCGGTGGTGTTTCGGGGGTAGTCGTACTGAATTCTCGGTATCGACGGGTCGAGCGGCCGGGCTGCACTGCTAGAGGAGGACGAAGACGCAGCTGCAGCACCCGTAGTTGTGCTACCCGGCAGCAGCGAAAAGGGCTGGATAATGGGATTCGGGCGTGGAAGATTTTGGTTCCGACGATCCCGTGGCGTCTCCGGCAAACTCAGCAGTCGCTGCCTGGCCACCGCATCCCGCTCCCGGACGATGGCCGCTGGGTCCGGTGGAATTTGCCGTGCGGAGTTGGTGTCCGAAGTGGAATCGCGGGTGGAGCGCGCACTTACCTCCGCCATGTCGTCGGAAGGAAGCTGCTGCTGCGAGGGAACTCCCGTCAAACCAGTAGCGACTACATTTCTGGCCCTGCTGCTGCTACTGGATGCTTGCTGAACTGTTTGTAACTGATTCGGGAGCTGCACACCCGATGATCCCCCTCGCGAGGGCGGCGGAGCGGCCTGGCCAGTATTATTTCTACTGCCAGACGAGCTCGAAGATGGACCCCCTGCTCTACCCCCGAAAGGCGTCGAGTTTGCCAGCGCCGCGTTCAGAAATGGCTGCTGCAGTCGGGGCGCGGCGCCCAGGCCGCGAGTTTGATGATGCATCGTTGATGAACTCGAGCTGCTGGCGCTCGCTTGCTGCTGCTGTGTCCTCTGCACTTCTTGTTGCAGCTCTGCCGGAGGTGGCGGTGGTGGGGGCGGCTGCGGCTGGTCACCCTCTACTGTACCAGCGGATTGCTCAAAGCCCCTCCGCCCTCGGGTACTACTCCTCGACCCTCGGCTGTAGGAAAACATGGAGCTGCTCCTGCGCCGGATGGTTGTCGTCGACGGTAGAAGCCTGCGGAAGAGAGACCCAATCGCAGTAGAGGTCCTCGTCCCGGCTGTCCGGCCCCGTGCCAGCACTGCCGTCTGTGGTTCCTCTGATGTCGCTGTTGATGCCTCGGTCGTTCTACTTGTGACCGCCTGTACTACAGAAGCTCCTCGTCGTGCTGTTTCGCTCCCCTCTTGTTGGGCACTTGCCTGGTCAGGGGTCGACATTCGCTTTTTCTACTGTGCATTGATTTGTTCACCTCGGTCTGTGGTGTCCGTCACGCTGACGCTTTAATATTCGGAAAAAGTATAATTTCCACTCACGACCGCAATGAAGTTGTAAACAAACTTGAGATTAAATTATGGAGAGGCGGAGAGCTGCTGTGCCCAGGACGAGTGAAACCAAACAGAAGACTCTATTAACTACGCTGATAGAAGACCACTCTCAGAGCAGGCAGTCGGGAAAAGGTTTTTACTTTTGCTCAACAGGAGAACACACGAAGTGCAAGAACATCGTTGCGCGAATGCGATGAGATGCTGTCGTTCATTTTTGCCGAAAGAAATGGAACTTCGTTCTCCCTCTTCGGTAGTCGTACATTTGTAAAAATGATAAAAGTCCCTCTACTGCGTTCAGAAGCACCAAACAATGTTGGTTACAACTCGTGGATGCATATGCAGCAATGCGCGTCGGTAGAAAAAAAATCATGCGGGGAAAAACGATAAAAGTCGAAGTCGCGTTGGAAAGCCGACGTATTGCTCTCCATGTTAATACAGCCTCCCTGCTAGTAGAAGATGTAATACTCGCCTGTCGCTAGTACCTCTACGGAGTTGATGGAGTGGTTCCGACTCTCAAATCTATACTTGAATTTGCAACTAGAATTTTGCGGCGTCTGCTTGCTAACACCAGTAGATTCCGAACAACATCTTCCGAAGTTGCGGGGCGCGCGCATCCGAAAATGAGCGAGAGCTACCGGTAAAGCTGAAATAAACGCATGTTGCAAAATGATGAATCACTACAAGCAGCCAGCTACTACTGCAGCGCAATCGTTGTACTGATCAAATCTTCCAATCGCTATGTTTCCGTTATGCGGTCTGATATCGTGGTGGGGCGGACCACGTTCTTGCTTAGTGTCGGTCGAGGTGTCTCTCTGTAGTAGTGGTCTTGATGACTTTCTTACGTGTTAGTTTTGCCGCAGCGGTTTATCTACTTTCGCTACGACAATAGCAGCGCTGTTTCAAGGTCGTTTTTATTTTACTCCAGCCCAAGAAGACCAAGACATCAATACTATGAGGAAGCTCTACGTAGTGCAGGTAGTTTTTTTACACGTTCGATTTTTATTTACTCAAGAAGTTTATAGAAGAAGTACTTGGTTTTGCTACAAGAATCTTTATATGTTGTGAGAAGTACTTAGCAAAGCTGCACTGGGGTCTTGTTTCGCCGGAGAAATATTGTAGAAGTAGCACCATCTACTTTGTGAGCGGTGTCTCGAGGGCGCTAATATATTGACTACGAGGTCCATCAAAAATGGACAGAAAAAATGAAGATACATCGTACACTTGCCCTCGGCGACCGTCCGAAAGGCGAAACTGTTCTTTCCACCCTAGAGATAGAGTAGAGCTAGAGCAAATTTATAACTCGTCTTGCCGAATCTGCTACAAAAAGAACTCCACTCCGTTCTAGGGTGGTTATAATATGCCTTGTGATTCTGTCTCTTGTTAATTTTATTTGCTGGGGGTTGGTCCTTAAGTCTGTTTCTATTAATGTAACAAGAAGTGGCGGTTATAGTGTACGCCTAGTGTACAGTGGTCATAATCCTCCAGAGGCAAGTGTAAGTATCATCTGTGAGTGTCTTTGTCGTTTTTTTTTTTGTACAAATATGGAGAAAAAAAATGAATATCATACTGACCCCGGCGTAATCCTGTTTCGGAGCCCACGCAACCTGCCGCGCAGTCGCAGAGCCTTGCGATTTAATATTGGCTACATTACAGGAATAATTTCCGCATGGGTCGTCGTGATATGTTGTCAGCATCAAGAAGCAAGCCGTGAATGATCACCTACACAACACAAGAAAAACCAATGCGTTTAGTATGTCTGAGTTGCGTATCACGTGTCTTGGAGTCTTTCGAGTGTTTACGCAACAGAAGACTTTCTTGGTTTCAGTGAAGATGCAGGATAATTTTTCAAGACCATCACCATTCTTTACTCTTCACGAACTTAAAAAAAATCTTGACGCGACGTGACTATACTGTGACTATAGATGAGATTCTGGATGTGTGTCGCCCAACAAGCTGCTGCAGCACAACGAACGAGCAGCTGTTGGTAACTACTGTAAAAACTGTGACTATAGAATGAGATTCTGGCGCGCGCGCATGCGCTCCTTTTGCTAAAGTTTTTGTGACTATATCGAGAAAAAACGTCAAGTGACTTTTGCTTGCTAATAATATTTATGGGGGTTCTTGTTGTTATAGAGCCTGTGCTGTGACTTTTTTTTTGCTGAAAATTCAAATATTTCGGAGTGTTTCTTCAATTTGGCTTTGGGAGTAAATGGGCAGCACGCGGGTCTTGCGTTGGTTATCCTTTTTTGCGAAATAAAATTATTGTGCCTCTGGCACGAGGTTCTGATAGCAGACCGCATCGGCCGCAACGCCTTCGAACTTTATAACCGCCGTGATGAAGCCCATGTCGAGCTTGCCTCTTGCAAATTGCGGAAAGCAGTCGCCATAGTAGAAGACCTGTAGTGGTTTTGGAAGTAGTTATTTTCATCGCGATTACCTCCATTTCTCATGCAAAAAGCTATCGGCTGAACTACGCACATTCATGTTTTTTACATGAATCCACAACTGCAGCTTCCGAGCAATCCTGCACAACAATACGATACCTTCTCCTGCGGCGGCCCGTTCGTGTACCCTTCCGTCTCCGGTCCCTCGACCCAAAAGGCCGCGGTTCCCATCGTTAAATCGATCTCGCACCAGATAAAGTCTCCGTGTTCAAAGGGTCGCACGACGAACTCCTTGCACCGGGTAACATCGGCCTTGCGCCGGACGCACACAATCCCTTTCCGGGACACGAAAATGGACTGGATGCGCTGGATGTTCTTCGCGCAAGGCAGTTTATTGGAGAAGACGAACCCGATGCCGTCCGCCATACTAAACCCTTCCTCATTGTCGCCATCGGTTTTTTCTGTTTGATAGTTGTTAAGTTTTTTTATAGCTTCCAATGTGCTGTGCTGCTGGCCAGCACGCAGAACAATAATTCTCCAGTGTAAAAGTAGAAATAGGTATTCCTGTCGTGGTCGACCAGCCACGCATGTGGAGAAAACCAAAAACCAGCAAATAAACCCCGTTTAATAATTATACCTCGAAACCGTATGCAGTAGCGGTGTCTGCCCTGGTGGCGTATTCGGTCTTCGGACAAGGTTGATAGCAGGTCGTTATACGCTTTTCCCTTGATGAAAACTGTCGAGTCGCCGTCCAGCCGGCCCATCCGGAGAGATTCGCCGTGCCAGATCAGCTGCTCGCGGGTCCACCGGTATCCTGGCGGGGTTTTCATTTCGGCGCGCCGCACGTGGCGGTCGCAGGGACCCGTGATGGGCCAGATGGCGGTGCCTGGATAATGGATTTGTTGTTGCGGGTAGAAGTCGTAATGTTGTCATGACGCAGGAGCAAACCGAGGACCCAAATGAGATCATGCATAAAATTCGAGGATGAGTTGTAGCAGTATCGCAAAAACGAAAAGTCAAGACCATCTCAACAAAATAGAAAAGTATTATACTGTCTTTCCCGCCCTTCGCATTTTTCCCGGCGCCTTTCTGGACGCTTGGCGTGTACTGCTGCCTTGGCGGCTCGTGGTGCTGGTTGCGGTAGGCTGCGGCACCGTCTTGCTGCGTCGTCGGGGAGGATTTGCCACTGGGCGCCCGGGTCGTCTTCGTGCCCGAAGCTGCGGAGCTGGAGGACGAGGAAGTTGGCCGCTTGTCAACCTGTTGTGGTACCTGCTGCGCCGGCTTGTTTGGATAGAGGGGAGACGGAAAATGTTGAACTTGATGTGTAGTCCTTGTTCCCCCGAAGTGCTGTTTTTCCAGCGCTCGCCGCTGCGCCGCGGTCAGGCCGCTTGCGTCGATGGTAGCCTCGTCCTCCTCTCCGGTCGTGGCCGCAAGATCTACTTGTTCGAAGGGGTCCTGGACTACATGTTGGTCCGCAGCAGCGAAGTGGTGCATTTGCTGCTGCGCCGCTTGAATCTGGGCCATCATGTAGGGATCCAGCGCGAACTGGTGCGCATGATGTGCTGCTGCGCTCGGGTCCAGGTGGGTCGTAGCGTGTTGATCCTGTTTAGAGAAAAATTGCGTCGTTAGAATGTTCATGTTGCGGATCATTTCTTGGCTGCATCAAGCAACATCTCCGCATGCGATTGAAAGGCAGCGAAAGTTTTTAAGTAATAAAAAATCCTATCCGGTACGTACAAAACGAAAATCCTATCTGTCCGCGAACTGCATTATATCTAAACAGTACGATGTTTACGTTCTTCTTCTTGCACTAGCGCTGCCAAAATAAGTATTTAACATGCAGATGCAAATTTATTTGAAACACAGTTCTATACCCCTGCTCCCTGGCCCCCCGGTCGGAATCCCGGCGCGGTTCCCGCCGGGGGAAGCTGCTGCCCGGGTGGCGGTACTACTGCCGCCGCGTAAGGGTTGTATGCGGCTGTACCTGGCGAAGGAGCACCAGCTGCTGCATCTGGGGAAGTTGTAGCAGCTCCCCCATGATACATCATGTGCATATACTGGGCCGGATTGCCGTACATGGCCATCATGTGCGCCGGGTGAAAAAACGGGTTTATGGCAGCTGTATACGCGGCATGTTGATTTTGTGCCGCGGTTGTGGTACCACCAGGGCCCGTGGCACCAGCTCCACCTGCGCCGTTTGCGGTGGTCGCTGCACCAGGAGGTGGAACTGGCTGCATTCCAGGCAGCAGACCTGGTGAAAACTCCCCTGGGAGTAGATGCTGCCCGGCGTAGATTCCGGGGTGAAAACTTGGGGAGCGGGAGCCAGTCTGCGTCGACAGGTAAGAACCCCGGTTCGGGTTTGTGTAGGAGTACTCGCTGTGAAGAAGGTTTTGGTTTGTGAGGTTTTTTTGTCACTGACCGAACATCTTTTTTTACTAGAGTTCTAGACGAACTGCACCTGCTCTTAATCTACTCACACGGGGAACATACGAATCGATCGAATCGAATATAAAAGTAGGCGACTCTACTTATTCGCATGTTCCCATGGCTTCTAAGTGTAAGAATCTTCAAGGTCGTGGTGCATAAAAATGAAGAATCGTTTCAAAATAAATACGATGTCCTCGGATAGCGCCGAGATCCGCTTTTGTTGTTGCCCGACCGACTGTTATCTCTACTGCCCGTGGCTCCGCCGCCCTGCGCAGTTCCTGTGGCAGTATATGCTCCCTGTTCTTTTTGCTGCGAATAGGGCACGGTGCCGGTTACGTGGTACTGCGGCGCCGTTTGTGGGTACACAAACTGGCTCGTGACGTGCGAGGGTCCTCCGGGGCTGATCATGTTCAAATAGTTGTGCTGGTCCGCTACGGCTGGCGCACTGGTTATTCCTGCAGTTTTCGTTCTAGTTTGGTTTATTTCCCCATTGGACCCGCGGGTCGTATTGGTGTCCGGGCCCCGGCTGGAAGAAGGTTTCTTACTCCTACTTCCTCTACCACCTCCTGATACGCTGTGTTCATTATTCGCTGTCCCACCTGCAATTCTGCTCGCGATTTGCTGCTGTAACTGCGCGTTGGCGATGTTAATCTGTTGCTGCTTATACTCCCGTTCTCGCCGGTCCCGCTCCTTTTTCGCCGCGTTATTGGAGGTTCCGAACTCGGGGCTGCCATGATGCGCTGTCACCACCCGGGCGGGAACGGACTTTGTCTTGTTCAGAACCACTACGTCGTCGTCTTCGTCGTCGTCCGACACGATTTCGACGAACGTGCGGACCATCTTCACCGTTTGGTGCGCCATCTTGCAGAGGACGAAACGGTCTACCGAGAAGCTGTGAAGAAGATGCGGCCAATAGTAAGAAGTACTGGCTCACCTGGTACGCCGAGTAGTACTATTTACCCCGTCTGCGATGTCCTCCGGCTCGACTTCTTGTTAAAAACCGTACGCGGCTACGATGACGAGCAATCAGTGCTGTCTAGACGGAGAGGTTCTTGTGTCTCTCTCCTCCTGACGGCAAAAATCGGCGACGCAATAGGTTTAGTGGCAGGGGACGCGACGCGGTCAAAAATTCGGATTCCCCGTGCTCTTGCGGTCATTATGTAGTGTATGTTTGCAATCTCATTTTCATTTAACCCTGAAGTGATTCTGCAAAAAATATACCTTCACATAGACGATGAAAAGTACTGAAATGCTGCAACCAGGATAATTTTTGAATCGTGATTCAGCTGTTTAATATTTCGTGCGGCAAGACTGCTCACTTGGACTCCTTTCAAAAAAAAAAATACACAGCACCACCCACGCACTTTCTGTGCTACTAGCTACGGAGAGTTTTATCAATATTTGCCTTACTGAAGATGCGTGGAGCTCCGGATGCGGATCCTCTCGCACAACTAGTACGCCCAGTGGGAAAACAAAAAAGGCCCAACTCGACCGTCAAGCAGAACAATATGGTACGTGCTTTAATGCCATCCCACCAGCCTAGATATTCAAATTGTTGATGCAACTTCCTGCGGCCGGATATGCGGTGGCTAGTGTGCAGTGTGTTGTGCTGTAGTAGTTCGAGTAAAAAGTCAACTTGTAAAGTTTTTCGATCCAATAGAAGTATAAAAAATGGAAATTCGACAAGCGTGCGATGAACAAACTAGAAGTAGAAGCCGAATAAAATTAAAGAAGTGATAGAATTTGTGCCGTGTCTTTATCTTGGATGGTTGTCAGTGGATGAGAGCTGTCGGTGGTATTTTTGGTGAATAAATTGCACGTCATGTGGCATAAATGGCGTTTCTGTTTTCCTTGGCGAGTCTGGAGGTGCCAAAGATCTTTCAAGGTTGTTGTGTGCAGGCATAGCCGGCACCTGTACCAGGTAATTGCAGCTCTCTACTAGCGTTCGGAACCGAAATAAAGTACAACGCCGGCGCGTTTGTGGTGCTTCGGGCCTTTTTACAGAATTTCAAGAACGTTTCTCTTTCGTTTATGAAGGGCTTTGTGATGTTTCTGAAGGTTCAAATCGCAAACAGAAACATATTTCTTCTCCAGCTTTTTTACACCGATCCTCGTATCCTTGTGTGACTCGTACTACCGCACTTACGTCCGAGTTTACTTTTACGTACTTAGCGAAAAGTAGATTTTTCGCGTTTGTCTCAGTTTCGCTCGTTGCGTTCTTGGCCATTTCGGCTATAATGATTTTAAGATCTTCGTCATCTGTCACTTAGATCTCTTTTCTTGTTTTGCATTTTGTAAGCTGGTATGTTCATCTAACGGCGACCGATTTTTTTGTGTTGTTGACATTTTCTCGCGGAGGTAGACCGACAAAAATTATTTCGTTCTTGACATGCTATTCGTGCCGTTTCGCTTTCGTGCTGTCGCTGTGCAAGAATTATACAGTAGATGATCATTGCTCTAGCTTTTACAACCCGAGAACGGCGTGTCCAGCACGAGGGGGAACACAGTGTAGACCACGAGTCAAACATCAAGGAGACTCCAGTGACCTGCCCTTCTGTCGATGGAGGAGCAGGAGCTGCAAACGAATCGTAGCGAGCTGTGGCTCTGCAAGAGCAAGCAAACTTGCCGATACAGTACTTATTTGTGGTCGGACTTCTTTGAACTACAAGTTGTTGTACTAGCGGGGCGCGAAGATATCAAATTATCCGTTGATTGTCATGCACGAGGAAAATAAATGAGGCTTCTCGACGTCTGCAGGCAAACGCAAACAGAAACGATGCCTTTGCTTGATCGGTCTCCGCTTGCGGGTTACCTGGTTGTTCTTGAACTTGATGCTAGAAAACAAGCGCATAGGAAAATACAATGCATAAGGCCCTAGAAGAAGAATAAACTATCTAGCGGACAGTTTATTCACCTGGGATCTTTCTCGTAATTACATTGGGAAATTGCAACTCCAATTTGCAGTGGTTTCAAGAAGGCAGCAGGGGCACCTCGGTGATTTAACAATATATGTTCTTCCTCTCTTACTACTATAGTGGTTCTACTCCAATTTCTTGCTTAATCCTGCTTCTCCCGACATTGGTGCTTGAAAATAACCCCCGCCCATTTGTTCTTCCGGGGCCGGCGGCCCGAGAACCGGTGGCGCCATCAAAGCTCCGGAGTTTTTTATCAAGTGCAAAAGTGTCTAGGTCTGGAAGAGTGTAAGTAAACTTGTCATGCAGATTTTCCATGACCCATGAGGTCTGGAATGCGAGACTTAGCATGACA
>JACKZZ010007759.1_pt1 | contig 10751 bp, 6 predicted proteins | sample 8027871 | NCBI WGS metagenome assembly JACKZZ01 (sample SAMN15724774, study PRJNA655200) | protist metagenome | isolation source: fluorescence activated cell sorting (FACS) single amplified genomes of... | place: USA: West Boothbay Harbor, Gulf of Maine | collected 2000-07-19
TAATAAGAATATACTACTTACAAAGGTATTTATTACAATCTCAAATCAATCCATATAATCATCAATTGAAATTACGATGTATATACAACAAACAAACATCGACGGATGGAGAGATATGTAGATAGGTCTTGTTCAGGACTTACATTGTTACCTGTTTATTATTGCGTTGCTTACTTTTTTTGGTAATAGAACCATATATCCTTCCCAAGAATGGATAAATATGCATCATTCGCAGATTTTCACAATGCAGAGTTGGTTGCTTGGTCTATTTCTGCTCGTTTAGTTGCAATGACATTTTTTATTTCTCTATCATCGATACATACACAATTGCTCCCTTTATGTGGATCGAAGTATGGAATTACGCCAGTGAAAGACGTTATGGACAGAATTAAAGTAGATTATCCCTCTTTGACACGAAGATTCTTATATTTTCCTACAGTATTTTGGTTCACGGGAAAAATTAACGACAATAAATTACTTATATTAAACCGTATTGGTATTTTGGCATCTGCTGTTGGGATGGCTGGAAGTAATAGTCAACTTACATGGTCATTTTCTATGTTTGTCTCGTTAACGTCGCTATTATCGTTAGATATAGCATTGGACTTATCGTACCCATGGGACTGCTTATTATTTGAGGCTGGTTGGCTTGCACTGTTTTTACCATTTCCTCAATTTATTTGGGATAACTTTGAAGTTGTAGAGAAACCATCGGAGCTGTTATCTTTCCTATTTCGACTGTTGTTGTTTCGTGTAGTTTTTGGCTTTGGGAAGTTGAAATTTGTTGGTCATACGGCAAGAGATAATGGTTACATCAAAGGTTTTTTAATATACCAACCAATCCCATCGATTTTTGGTTGGCTTGGAGAAAAGTTGCCAGTTTTATTTCATAAGCTCGCATTAGCAGGAATGTTTTTCATTGAGATTATTGCGCCTTTTTTTTTATTGTTTCCAATAACAAATACTTTTCCATTTCGACCAGTTGCCGCTGCATCATTTATTGCACTAATGTTTGGAATACAACTATGTGGCAATTTTGGACATTTTAATGTGTTAACAATTGGCTTATCAATTCCATTTTTGTACGAAACAACAGTTACTGCTTCGCCATCAACAACATTGTGGCTATTGCACAACAACAGTTATGGAGATATAATATTATGTATATTTGCTGTGTGTGTTATCTTCCCATTGTCATTTGCAATGTTGCCATTTAATTCTTGGGTGTCGCAAGTATGGGTATGGTGGCCAGCATTATCCCCACATGCGATGAAAAATACTATTTTACGTAGCTATGCAAAATTTATACGGATCCTGGCTCCATTTCGTATCTGCCATAGCTATGGTGTATTTGAATGCCGGCCAGGCCCAACAATTCGTTGGGTGCCTGTAGTGATTGGTAGTATTGACAACGGTAAAAATTGGGTTGAGTTTGAATACAAATATGCTGCATCAAAGGAAACGTCTATGCCAAAATTTGTAGCGCCGCATCATCCGCGGTTAGACCATCAATTAATTTATGAAGGACTTGGGTATGATGTTGTAAGTTGTGCTAATTTAGGACATTCTGCGTCGACAAGAAACCCATATCGTTTTACAAAAACAACTGCAATTGAGCGATTAGTAATGCGAATGTTAGATCCAGCGTGTTATTCACATATGATAAGAACCTTTTTTAAAGAAGATCCTTTTCGTGGTACAGTTACGGAGATGGAGCGGCAGGCACAACTGCATTTGCAAATTGTATTAGTCGCGCTAGAACCTTGCACAATAAAGGACAGCAGTGTCAATCGTACGTGGGATAAAAGTCGTAAACAATTTGCTTCTCCAATAAAACGAAGCTTAATGGAAAGCGATGATTTTGGTATATCACTTTTGAAGCGAAAGTATTGGAAAAGGCATTTTGTGCATGTGCACTCAAGCAAGGATATGAATCAAAATGGCAACAAAAGTCAAAAACTTCTTAAATCAAATTCAATGTATCGGTTGGAACATACAAGATCTAACATGAAAGCTTGGTTGAGCGGCGGTGTAGGTATACCACATACACCCGATTATTTCCATATCGATTCTTGCATAACACGTGATGAAACCGCACTTGGTAAATACTTACGCTGCATGCTGCATGAAACTTCGTCTTTGATTGATTCAAGTAAAATTAAATCGATTTTTTTTCAAAATAATTTAAAACAAACATTTTATGATTTTAATTCTATAGATGTTGGAGAAAAATTCATGGAAGAATTTTTCAATTGCACCAAGAGGATTAGAAACTGGATAATTTTAGCACATACTCACACGGGATCATGGTGTAAACAAGATATATCCACTTTGAGTTACGATTGCTTAAATGAACTTCGTTCCATTGGAATGTTGCCAGAAATTTTTGAATTAGTTTTTCTAAGGCTTCGATGGGTGTTATTATTAAAGCATCAACACTTATGGTTTTCAAAATCCAACATTAATGACGTACCAATTCGTAAATTATGCCCATCATACTTTGAATTCGGTCTGCTGATAGAATTATTTTTAATAAACTGCACGAAAAAAGAAGATTATCTTGAAGTTATTTTTGGTGGTAGCAACAGCTTCCAGAAAATTTTAAATCAATGTTTTTATCAATACGATTCGCTTTGTTTTGGAAAAAAACAGTTTGTTATACAGATAACTGAATGGCATAATATTTCTTTTGGGCTCAATAAATCCGAGGGGGATGATTGGGAATGGTCGTGGTTGAACGATGATGGTACTTTTTTTAATAAGCTTTTAGAAGATTACATGTATGGATATGCTCAATATTTGTCAAATAAAAGAAAATTTAGAAACAATAAAGATAATGTATTCTGGTGTTCAATTAATGGACCGACTGAAGAAGATTACTGGCAATATTATGGTTTAATTTTTCATGCAATGTTTAATAAATCCCATCTTGAAACAGCAGCAAAGAAGTTTCGTATCTCGCGTGCAATTCATGAGTCTCGTTTAGCTAGTGAAAAGAGTATGACTGAGGCAACTGTTGATTCAAGTGGTACAGTCCCTGGCTGGCTATCATTGGCGCCATTAATGCAACATCAATATACTAATGTCGACGATGAAGGTGAACAATATCCGCGTATCGAACAAGATAATGCAGACGGTTTGGTTTGGACAGTTGATTGGGGATAAGGGTTATAAAAAGGTAATTTTAGAAATATTTAAATATTCATATTAAAATACTACTTCAGTGTTAAGTTTAAAGTGTGGCACACACACACAGTGCTATATAAATAAAGCAATTTTAATGCCAGCCAAAAGTTTATTTTTCAGGAACACAACATTTCACAGAAGATGGACCGGGGCAATGACCAGACAAAAATTTGTGTCCTCGGCCACAATTTTTCGATTTTGTACAAACACCAGCACCTTCCAAACATTTGACACGCACACAACATCTCACGTTATCTGGTCTATTTCTACAATAATTTTTCAGAAAAACGCCATCACTGCAAGAACTTTTTGACGTAAAGTCTTCGCATAAGCCGTGTTTCGCAGTCTGGACCTTGTACCATCTGCGATTATCACAGCCCCCATGTTCCGATCCACTTACAGAATCGCTCTGTTTGTTTTCTGAAGACTTCCTCTGGGCCCTCTCCGATTGCCCAATCTTAGTTGGGGTTTTGTGCAAGCGGGATTTCCCTCTTCTTGAAACATACGGCGGAATGCCTTTCATAAAACCTTTAGAATCCACATATTTATCAGCATCCAAGTTAACCTTACAAGTTTGATCACTCAAATCTTTTTCTAACAATACACGGGAGGGCGGAGATTTCAATTCGTCAGCTACGTTAGAAAACATGAATGGATCATATTCGCCCATAGCTTCCAATAGGTCTGGGTTCGTTTTTGCCATGGCCTTCTTGAAGGTCTCAAAACCAACGTGCAACCCGCAATTGTAATACTCCTCTATATCTACATTGGCGGAACAACGAAATGCAAGGCACGGAGACACTGCTTGCAACCATTCGCCAGATTCTTTGATCCAGGGAACACCGGTGTACTCCATTACTTTACCAGTTCCATCTAAGAGTTTGTGAGGCTTCAACTTTTTTACTGTTCGTGTTTTGCACATCATATCAAAGGACTTGGCAATGGTTTTCTCCATCAACGCCATAAATTTTTTCAAATAATCTGCAATAACTTTTTTAAATCCGGTGGTCCCACTCTTTGGCAACATATTGATGTGATCCATCAACAACTTCTTCATTGCTTTTCGCAACTTCATAGACCCGCGGACTGTTTTGGTAACATACTTCAACGAAAGTGCTGTCTTCCGAAACCAACCACGGGAGGCTCTAAAACCCTTCATAGCATATCTACCGAGACTTTCGAAGAGGGCAATCGCATGCTTAAAGAGCCATTTGACGGCTCTCGCCAGCCCTTTGCTGCTCTTGATGATCCATTTAAGCACCGTGAAGTGCTGTCCCAGACCTGGAATAGCAGACAAAACGCTCAATACACCTTCAAGGTGATGTTTTCTTGCAAACGCAAGACCCGCATTAAAAAGGTCGAACAGGAATCCAAAAGGCTCGGTCATCCCAAGTAAGTCTAGTCCAAAGCTGACAGCATCGAGCGCCCACCGCCCTCGATCTTTTCTCGTGGCTACAGCACGCGCTTGCACGTCCACAAATTGAAAGTATCGCGTTACAATGTTCTTTAGACACCCAGACTTCTTAACGGCGCAGAACCTTGCACCATTTGGGACGCCCTGACGTTTTCGGCAAAGTTCCAGGTCGTACTTTGCCGACAATGCGTTACTTTTGGAGCCGGACGGGGCGGACGAGCGTTGTGCTGGTTTAAAGTCGTTCAAAAGCCTGATCAAAAATTTATTCTCATCTGCTACGTCAGTGACACCAGCTTTTTGCAGAAGCCACGTCAAACCTTTATTCACTGTGAAAGTGTTAGTTCGCATCCACTCGTCGACGTCGTGGTGAGACTCTTTTGTGCTAGGCTTCCAAGGAGTCCAGTACCAGCTTTTTCCAACTTTTTTGTACCACAACGGAGTCACCTTGGCACCAACATCGAACTCATAGCATTTTCCACGATAATTTTTTCTGTATGGTAGTGTCCCACGTGTCATTCCGTACAATAGCTCACTCGCCATGCAGTGACACACACGTTTGGCGTCCTTGCTGTCAAAGCGCTCCTTCGAGTAGTCCCGCGGGGTACCATATTTGCTTTTCCCAACTGGGGAGGGAATATTCCCAAATTCCTCCACTTCTTTCAGAGCGGTCTGTGGATTGGCCATCCCATATGCCGCCTCGCGAACTAGTTGTAATTGATGCATAGCAACCTCCGACTGGAGTGACTCTGACATTTCTGCGAACGAAGTCGCCTCCGAGTTTTCCAGACGCTCAATCAGCATTTTTCTCTTCTCACGGCGGACGCCCATCTTGGCTTGCGCAAGTACGCTTGAGAGTTGTATAGCTTCAGCTTGCACGAGGAGCACCAGGAATATGATGCCCCATCGTAGCGCATGTTTATTGCGTTGCATCATGTTGCCAGGAGACAATTTGTGGGGTTCTCTTCTAGTAGGAAGATCGAGCGGCTGTAACACACACCAGTGTGAGGTTACATTCACGAACAAACAAACTCGTTTCTTCTTATTATATTCTATTATATTGCACTATTATTATATAATATTATATTATTATTATTATTCTATTCTATTATATTGTATTATATTATTCTATTCTATTCTATTATATACATCATTATACTACCCGCACTGCATTCCTCCCTCCCTTTTCATTTCGTCCTGCTTCATTATAATATTTGCAATATTCAATCCACTAAGTAGTATTCACATTTCTTCCTATGTACACACCATCTGCTTCTTTTTCTGTTTTCATCTTTTACCTTTTACAGTAGACTGACTTTACGTCGGCCCCAATATATAAGATAATAGTCACTCCGTTATACTCCTATTATAATAATATTATTATTAATATTATATTATATAATAATAATATAATAATATTATAATAATAATAATAATAAATAATAATAAAAAAAAAATAATAATAAATAATTAATTAATAATAATAAATAATAATGAAATTCATTCGTAACTATAACACCACGACGAAGGTACGCTTCCGTCGATTTCTTTTGGTATCACACCAAGATCGTGTTTTCAAAGATACAAACATCAAGCTTAAAATATCAAAATAAGCTTATATAAAATAATAGCTTATAGAATATATTTATTTACTAGCATATTTTCAAAATAATCTTTGGTTGGAAAAAAATTAATTCTTTGTTTCTTTATTTTGTAAATTTACGTTACTTAATATTAGGGTGATACACATATGTTAAATAGAAAAATTATAGAATTATTATATTAACAATGGAACTTATTGTAAATAAAGATAATGCAAGTAGCAATATAGAAAGAGTCCATGTAAGTGAAATCACCTATGAGGATTTCTATGAAAATTATATGAAAAGAAATATACCACTTATTTTAACCGGTTACATCGATAAGCACTGGACGTCATACAAATCGTTTTGCAATAATAATAGTAATAATAATAATATTGGTCACACTTCAAATATGAACATGGAAATAAATATAGAGTATTTAATAAATAAGTTTCGTGATGCCAAAGTCCCAGTCTATGAACATTCCTCCATTGATATAGAAAGTCGTGTATATGGCAATGCAACTAATATAACTATGACTTTCCAAGAATATATTGAAAATTACTATTATTATGATAAAAATACGACAGCAGTAACTAAAGCATCATTATCGTCGCTGACATCGAAAAAAAAAGAGGAAAGGGCTAACATCAATAACAGCTTGTTTTACTTAAAAGATTGGCATTATAACATTGCATGTATGGAAGCCAACGTTGATTCGGAATATTCAATTCCAGTTTATTTTCAAAGTGATTGGTTGAATGAATGGTGGGAAATGCATCGTCGAGAGTTTTTTTTTAATTTTGAAAATCCAAAGCATCAACAGTACATTAAATACATTTACAATGTAGAAAATGATATTGATAAAGAATCAGACTTTAAATTTTTGTATTTTGGCAACGCAAATACATTTACACCGCTACATCACGACATATTTAAATCGTATTCTTGGAGCGGGCAAATTGTTGGCCAAAAAAAATGGTATTTATACCCACCGCATAATGAAAAATATTTTGATGATGATCCTCCATGTGGTAATTATAAATTGTTATCTTCAGAGAAGCATAAATTAAAATATGGACCAAAATTAAAGTACGTAACGGGAATGATTGAAGTTGTTCAAGAACCAGGAGAATTGATTTTTGTTCCATCTGGTTGGTATCATGAAGTATATAATCAAACCAGTAGTATTTCAATCAATCATAATTGGTTAAATGAATGTAATATTGAAATGGTATACCAACATTTAAAAGAAGAATGGAAACAAACTGTGAATGCAATTATTGATATTAAAGATATTATGGCAGAGAAGAAAGATTTTATTCTGGAATGTAATAAATTAATGCATCGAAATACTGGTATGAGCCTATATGAATTTAGGTTTTTCATATTATTTTATATTGAAAAGTATAAAAAAAATGTTTCATCGTCAATTGCAGCATTAGAATTGTTAACAAAAATTGTAGCTGATGTTAATTTAGAATTGATCGACATTGTGTAGTGAAGTGTGAGAAGAAGATGTGGGATCAACAATAATCTACTAATTATTATTATTTTTTATTATTATTAAAATATTATAATAGTGTACAGTGTATATTATATTTAATTATTATATTGGCTACTTACTACTATACTAATTTTTATATTAATTATTATTTTTAAATAATATAACATCACATCATTGATATTATTATTGACATTTAACATCATTGTAATTGTTGATTATTATAACTATTAATATATTATATTATACTTTACTATATATTAGTAGTGTATTCGAATTTAATATGTAGATATTGACAACAACGTGTTCGTCAAATTAGTAATGCGCCACAGCTTTTTGTAACATATACATCATTTTTTGGTGATAACACTACATATTATTTGTGCTGCTATTCCACGCAAAAACAGTCATGGCATCTTTAACAGCTACTAACGACGAGGCTTTGCCGCAAGAAATGGTTGATTTTCTCAACGAGGCTTGGACCTGTTTTCATGCAATTGAGGCTTGTAAAAGTAGGTTGAACGGTGCAGGTTATACTGAAATATCGGAACGATCTATTTTTAAAGGTCAAATCAAACAAGGCGGGAAATATTATTTTACACGCAATGATTCGTCTATTGTTGCATTTGCAATAGGCAGCAAGTATGAAGCTGGCAATGGATTTATTGCTATTGGTGCGCATAGTGATTCACCTTGTCTAAAGTTAAAACCAAACTCAAAAATTACTTCAGTCGGATACCAACAAATTGGTTTACAAACATATGGAGGTGTGAGTATGTGCTAAAATTATCCAGTTTCTAATCCTCTTGGTGCAATTGAAAAATTCTTCCATGAATTTTTCTCCAACATCTATAGAATTAAAATCATAAAATGTTTGTTTTAAATTATTTTGAAAAAAAATCGATTTAATTTTACTTGAATCAATCAAAGACGAAGTTTCATGCAGCATGCAGCGTAAGTATTTACCAAGTGCGGTTTCATCACGTGTTATGCAAGAATCGATATGGAAATAATCGGGTGTATGTGGTATACCTACACCGCCGCTCAACCAAGCTTTCATGTTAGATCTTGTATGTTCCAACCGATACATTGAATTTGATTTAAGAAGTTTTTGACTTTTGTTGCCATTTTGATTCATATCCTTGCTTGAGTGCACATGCACAAAATGCCTTTTCCAATACTTTCGCTTCAAAAGTGATATACCAAAATCATCGCTTTCCATTAAGCTTCGTTTTATTGGAGAAGCAAATTGTTTACGACTTTTATCCCACGTACGATTGACACTGCTGTCCTTTATTGTGCAAGGTTCTAGCGCGACTAATACAATTTGCAAATGCAGTTGTGCCTGCCGCTCCATCTCCGTAACTGTACCACGAAAAGGATCTTCTTTAAAAAAGGTTCTTATCATATGTGAATAACACGCTGGATCTAACATTCGCATTACTAATCGCTCAATTGCAGTTGTTTTTGTAAAACGATATGGGTTTCTTGTCGACGCAGAATGTCCTAAATTAGCACAACTTACAACATCATACCCAAGTCCTTCATAAATTAATTGATGGTCTAACCGCGGATGATGCGGCGCTACAAATTTTGGCATAGACGTTTCCTTTGATGCAGCATATTTGTATTCAAACTCAACCCAATTTTTACCGTTGTCAATACTACCAATCACTACAGGCACCCAACGAATTGTTGGGCCTGGCCGGCATTCAAATACACCATAGCTATGGCAGATACGAAATGGAGCCAGGATCCGTATAAATTTTGCATAGCTACGTAAAATAGTATTTTTCATCGCATGTGGGGATAATGCTGGCCACCATACCCATACTTGCGACACCCAAGAATTAAATGGCAACATTGCAAATGACAATGGGAAGATAACACACACAGCAAATATACATAATATTATATCTCCATAACTGTTGTTGTGCAATAGCCACAATGTTGTTGATGGCGAAGCAGTAACTGTTGTTTCGTACAAAAATGGAATTGATAAGCCAATTGTTAACACATTAAAATGTCCAAAATTGCCACATAGTTGTATTCCAAACATTAGTGCAATAAATGATGCAGCGGCAACTGGTCGAAATGGAAAAGTATTTGTTATTGGAAACAATAAAAAAAAAGGCGCAATAATCTCAATGAAAAACATTCCTGCTAATGCGAGCTTATGAAATAAAACTGGCAACTTTTCTCCAAGCCAACCAAAAATCGATGGGATTGGTTGGTATATTAAAAAACCTTTGATGTAACCATTATCTCTTGCCGTATGACCAACAAATTTCAACTTCCCAAAGCCAAAAACTACACGAAACAACAACAGTCGAAATAGGAAAGATAACAGCTCCGATGGTTTCTCTACAACTTCAAAGTTATCCCAAATAAATTGAGGAAATGGTAAAAACAGTGCAAGCCAACCAGCCTCAAATAATAAGCAGTCCCATGGGTACGATAAGTCCAATGCTATATCTAACGATAATAGCGACGTTAACGAGACAAACATAGAAAATGACCATGTAAGTTGACTATTACTTCCAGCCATCCCAACAGCAGATGCCAAAATACCAATACGGTTTAATATAAGTAATTTATTGTCGTTAATTTTTCCCGTGAACCAAAATACTGTAGGAAAATATAAGAATCTTCGTGTCAAAGAGGGATAATCTACTTTAATTCTGTCCATAACGTCTTTCACTGGCGTAATTCCATACTTCGATCCACATAAAGGGAGCAATTGTGTATGTATCGATGATAGAGAAATAAAAAATGTCATTGCAACTAAACGAGCAGAAATAGACCAAGCAACCAACTCTGCATTGTGAAAATCTGCGAATGATGCATATTTATCCATTCTTGGGAAGGATATATGGTTCTATTACCAAAAAAAGTAAGCAACGCAATAATAAACAGGTAACAATGTAAGTCCTGAACAAGACCTATCTACATATCTCTCCATCCGTCGATGTTTGTTTGTTGTATATACATCGTAATTTCAATTGATGATTATATGGATTGATTTGAGATTGTAATAAATACCTTTGTAAGTAGTATATTCTTATTA
>JACKZZ010012026.1_pt1 | contig 10750 bp, 7 predicted proteins | sample 8027871 | NCBI WGS metagenome assembly JACKZZ01 (sample SAMN15724774, study PRJNA655200) | protist metagenome | isolation source: fluorescence activated cell sorting (FACS) single amplified genomes of... | place: USA: West Boothbay Harbor, Gulf of Maine | collected 2000-07-19
GAAGGCCGTCCAGCCACTGATGATAATGCAGTTGAGCTGATGCCACGCGGACGTGTTCGGCCAAATGAGCGCGAATGGGACACGTTTGACCCAAGTGGAGAAAATAGCGGACACCAAATCGGTACCACCACTGTACGATTGAGGAACTCACTGGACAGTATCAACTGCCGCTCGTTCACATCTCCCGACTTTGACCTGTGAACTGTTCATAATCGCAACTCAGACATTAAGTCACAAATAACTGCACAGCGTGAGGAGAAATTTCCTCGTCAGTGTTCGCCATTATAATTGTTTGGGCTTTCATTTTAATTTTTGAATTGGAAATAGCTGCATCCAACATATTTTTACTGTCAACGTTGTCGTCTCCGACAATAGACAAATCTACCAATTTGTTTTTAAAAGGATTTGGTAATAAGCTCTTTGTAACAATGTTTAGCGCGATTAAAGGTTCTGATTGTGTGTGCTGTACTAATTGTAAGAAAAAATTTACCCAGCTCTCATTCCATTGTTCTCCAATGATAGTTGACATATTACCCGATAACTGAAATTCTTTGACTTCTCGACAAATATATGCTGCGATATATGTGGTGTCATTTTGAGTTATAAGTGCAGATTGCCACAGTTGCATCACAAAATCAATAAGTTCAGGTGAGAAGCCGAAATCTTCCGATTCGGTTTGTACTGATAAGAACGACATTGGTTTGGTCCAGACGAGATGGTCACCGACAATGTTTGTATCTGACGCTGGATTGATGTCAATAGGCATAGTGACAGAAAAGGATTCCAAATTGTGCTTCACCATCATTTTGCACAAAATTTTAAGAATGGACAAAGCTCGATATTGAAGTTGCGTCACCTGCAGTTTTGTGTCAAAACTATTCCCGTACGAAATCCAAGCCATTTGGACAGAACTTTTATCTGATATATGATTACGTAGAGACCGTTTACTTGAGAAACACGGTTGACAATGAGGTTTGAAATCAAGTACTGCCCTGCATTTACCGAAATATCTTTGTTCGATATCGTCACCACGAATTGACGCTGCCCATTGCTCAAGAAACCAAGTGCTTGTCGCGCGATAGAATAAAGCATGAGAGCCGCGTGCAATTACGCGCAGTGATCCATTATCTGCAGGATACAAATCAATCGATAGAAGAGGTTTAGATATGCTTTGAAGATTAAATAAATTATAACATTTTTCAACCAAATTCCCGTATCGCATTTGAGGCTTCTCCCACACAATAACTTTGCTTGTCGCTGCTGGTCGGGGAGATGGTCCCTTTTCTGTGGACCAGTGTTTAACTTCAATCTGTCCGTCTGCTGCACAATGCAACCAAAATCGAGAGTCTTTCACAACAACACGCCCGCGCAAAAAAATATTCACCTCAAGCACCCTCTCTAACGATTGCATGACTGAATCTAATTGATCACAGAGAATTACAAAATCAGCTATTTGTGTGCAAGCACCCTGAACATACTGCAAGCATTCCCATGGCGATAAAATAACCATATCATCTAAAAGGTTTTCGTTCTTGTTAATACTTGGTATATGTTGGGTAATGTATCCGTTTCCTTTCAATATTTTTACAGGATAAGACAGAACACAAAAGAGGTAAGCAAAACAATCGCGCCATGCCAAGAAAAGCTTAATGCTGTTTGTAACAAGTTGTTGTTGAAGCCACGGAGCATTTATCGACCCCTCGCAATGTACAGACAGCGGCTCTTTCTTTTCTTTATTACATAAGTTCGCCCCCCTCGACTCAAAATGCTTGTAAAGTGCATTGCACGTAGAATGTTGGAAAAAAGAGACCAAAGATACTGAGAACCCCAAAATTGTTTCCATTTCTTTTTTAAGTTGGACTGCATTTATTGAGGTGAGCCCCATAGACAGCAGTTTCTCATCCTTGCCCACTTTGCGTCCTAAAACACTGCTGACGCAATCTAAAACATCTTCTATGAGCACAACCCGAGCAATTTTGCTAGTCCCTTCATTTCCTTTTTCAGATTGTTTTCCTGATGAAAAAAAGGAACACCCTAACTCTGAAGGAACAATTGTTGAAATTTTTGCGGAAATGTGATTCTGTTCCGTAACGAGGGACCCAATACCGAATCTTGAATCTGGGCCAATTGGTGACGAAGGTCCAAAGTCAACCACCTGTGGATCTTGTATATCTGTCAAGTGGTAAGCAGATGCACTGTAAAAGTCGACGGGGGTACAGAGGGCCATCTCAATGCATAAATTTCCCAAACATTGACCGACAATAGCTTTACCCGTCTCTGGACAGAGAAAAGGAATTTGCGTATCTGCTAACCACGTGCACATTGCATCGCATTCTCTTTGAATTTTTTCACATAAACTGCGCATGTACTCTGTGTGCCCTGCCCATGTCATGGGTAGTGAATCTTGAGCCAGCAAATTATCATCTTGTTGTAGCGATTCCATGAGCTTCTCGACCTCCGTTATCTTTCCACTGACGACGCAGCGCATGGGTGAATTAACGATCGCTATTCTCGAATTGTTGACGGTATGTTGTAAATAGGTGCAGGCACGGCGTGCGTTTTTCACGGTAAGCGACAACATACATTCGCCCCGGGGCGCCTCCGAAGCTATTCCTTCTGCGAGAGCGCACACAACCTGAAACATATCTGTTGCATGTGCATTGAATTTTTCACCAAGAGAACTGGACGAGACGACAGCAGCCATGAAGACACCTAAACTGTGCCCTATCACCCCGGTGCACTTACCGATCACGCGCGAGGAGGAATCTTCCGGACTTAATGCAAATGCTGTGACACCAGCGAGATGGTAAAGAAAAAGCAAGGGTATACCTGTCTTTGGATTATTTTCATACCTGACAATTGTGTCATCTGTAAGTTCCATGTGCGGGTCAAGCAAAAACACTATCTCGCTGTGCGTGGTCCTATCTGATATTTTTTCAATGGTGTTCTTCACAACGCAATGAACTTTTTCACATTTCATAAACTCAATTAAATCTTTTATGAATGGAAAGCCCAGTCCACCAAACACCAGAACATTGTCTTGGCCTGTAAATGGATTTTCTTTATCTTCAACTGAGCCATGTGTGTTTGAGTTAGACTCGTCCAAACGAGCGTGTAACATAGAGAATGTTGCCTGGGATAATTCTGGAACAGTGATGGTCAGACCGTTTTGCCGCAGGCCCTGTTGCAATTTCAGCAAAGAGATTGAGTTGAACCCCAACTGATTAACCGGGGTTTCCGATTTTGAGGATAACTCTTCCAGCTTACGCGATGGTAAATCAGTTTTTTTTTTTAGCATTTCAAGAGTATCCAAAAATGCGCTCGAAATATCACCTATCCTATCAAAAGAAGAAATATGATTTAAAGCAACTTTCACCATTTGACGTCTATCAATTTTTCCGCTGGGAAGTCGATTCCAATCGTCGACTGCGACGTATGATTCTGGAACCATGTATCTAACAAGCATTTTTTCGCATTTCGATTCGACATCTTTCACCGCAACATTTGATGGCGCAAAAAGCAAACACAGAGCTTGTCCAGCTCCTTCATCAATGACAACTGCAACTGCCTCGGTTACACCTCGGATAGTCTTTACTACATTTTCTATCTCAGTTATTTCGAGACGCTGTCCATTTAATTTGACCTGCGTATCAGCACGTCCAATATAAATGATTGTCTCGGTGTCCACGTAAGCCACTAAATCACCCGTTCTGTACGCGCGTGCATCTTTCGCACCCGCATAAAAGTCTGAAGCGCTAAAGAAATGGCGCCGAGTCTGCTCCTCATTTTGAATGTAGCAATCACCGACTTGCTCACCGGCAATACACAATTCACCTGGGAGCGGACCTTCAACCAATTGAGCCCAATTGTCGAGCAAAAACACAGCGTTGCCACATGGCGGTGTTCCGATGGGAACGGACGGGGTATTGAGTGTGTTTGATGAACGAGCAACATAATACAGACTTTGAACACAGCACTCTGTCGGTCCGTACAGATTGACGACAGGAAAATTGCACGATTCAAAAAGTCCGACTGTGCTCCAAAGAAGGGCCTCGCCACCAACGAATAGGTATCTAAGCGCATTGCTGTCCCAGTCTGTAACTTCATTGGCAACTAGTGGGACCAACGAAGGGACTAACTGCAACAGCGTAATTGAGTCGGTGTTAAGGAGTTTGGCTATCACGGCTGGTTGGGCATGAGCACCATCAGGAGCCACAACAACAACTGCACCAGCACAAAACGGTACAATTATTTCCCAAATGCTCGCATCAAAAATGCACGGCGTCTTGAATAGTAGGGTGTCTTGTGATGTGAAATTGAAGACGTCACTCATCCAAGACGAGAGGCAAGCAAGGGCTTTTCGTGGAACGACAGCCCCTTTGGGTCGCCCAGTCGAGCCAGATGTGAATAAAATGTATGCTGTGTCAGTACTCCGAGGTAGCTTGTGTTTGCTTACAGATTGGGGCACTGCATCGACCAACTCGCCACAGGCGGAGAGCATTATTACGCGTGTGAAGGAATCTGTGCAGTTTCCTTTGCATGTGGTGAGCGACAATACTGTCTCGCTTTCGGTCACTTCACGCATATAATTCAACCTGTTTTCTGGAAGATCAGGCTGTAACATTACAAATGCATGGCCAGCACCTAGAATAGCAAAGGCTCCGATGACCATTGCTGGACACCGCGGCATAAAAATACTGATATTTTGGGTTTTTTCGACTAAAACATTGCACAGTATGCTGACTTTGATGAAGCATTCTTCGTATGAAAGACAGATATCACCGAATTTAATTGCTGGACTCGATACCAGCCTTTCAGAACCGCGTTGAAATTGTTCGAACACATCAATTAAATTGTCAAGTTGAGAAAACTGCCATTTGGGTTTTGAAACCACACATTTTTTTTTGCTGGCGTGGCCAAATCGGCCACACTGAAGGATTATTGTCGACACGAGTGTCTCAGCCACCGTGACTGGACATAGAATGTGCGCAGTCTCTTCAGTCCTAGAAACGACAAGACAAATATTGCTCTTATGTACCTCTCGTATTGCTCCCGCCTCAGCAACTGAACAATCCATACATACCAATATTGGATATTTATGTCGAATAGCACAGTCTGGATGACGCTCATGCAAATCGCATAAATAAGAGATATTTGCATGAGTATCGTTAAATTTTGATGATACTCTTGCCAGCTGTTCGTGCGCATCATATGCTTTTGAAATTGACACTTGAAATGGCACAATGGGCGATATGAGATCGACCAAACCAGTCGGGCAAGTGCCTTTGTCGTGCAAACCAACGCAAATGTCTGTTGTCTGGTTGCCCCCGCGCAATCCACAGCGGTCAATGCAACAAAGGAATGCCGTTATGAGCACATTAACATTATGACAGAAAGGTATTTTGTTTGTAGAGGTATCCGAAGGGGGCAACAGAAGTCTGTCTGTTGGACAAGAGTTGCGTATCTGATCAATCCAATATGACTCAGATCTCACTAAATTTTCAAACAAACCCTTTCCTTCAGCAAAGTCCGCGGGCAAGTCACCACTAAGACACCTTGTAGTTTGTCCCATTCCAGCTGTGCGTGGGTCAACCCGTAAACCATGGTGTTTGAGACCAATTTGAAAGACACCGTCAGCGCACGTGACATTAATGACTTCAGAATCAGCATGGATGATTGTTCCAGGGATGTGTGAGTTGCTTGGGTTACTGTCATCAGCAAGGGTCAATGAGCGAACGTCGTAAAATTGACCACCGAAATAGACTTTTATTGATCCCCAGCGGTTATAATTTCCCTCTCCAAATAGAGTTGCTCTGTAAGTGTTCCAAATGTTTAAAGAAGTGTCGTCAAAGTTAATGACACACGGACCAGGTCTTTCATAGTAACGAAAGTGCGAGCGCAAAGACAAATCCTGTTTTTTTCTTTCACATGTTTCACCAACTAGATTAGGTAACAAATTCTTAAACAATGAAATTGCTTGCTCATAGCAACGGAGATTCAGAGAGTGTGCAGTATCGTCTGCTTTGATATCAAACTCAGCTTCAGCAACAATATCACCCGAGTCAATGAGATTCTCTAAAACGTGCCAATTACAACCATAGAGATTTTCTCCATTTCGCAGAGCCCACGAAGTTGCATTAAAACCAGCGTATTTGGGTAGGGGACTGTCGTGATAATTGATACAACAAACACGCGGAAGCTTGCGAACAGTCTGTGGAAGGTCGACGTAGTTGACTACACAGAGAACGTAGTCACAAGTGATATCTGCCTTTAAATTGTGTACGTCCGTAATTGTGTGTACACCTTTGTCCACAACGTATTGTATGCAACTTTTGTCAACAGTCACAACAGCTGAAATATGATATTTTTCTTTCAATAATATATCAACAATTGCAATAAGAAGAGTTGACTCCCCAACCAGCACAAAACTGGAGGTGTTTGTCATGGTTACACTTTGAAGGTTAATTATATTTTGAAACAGAAAAAAAAATGTGCATCAGATTTTTTCCAGCATTATTTTTCCAGCGTGACGAACGGGCCACTTTTCGGGACCGAGGCCATGTTTCAGCAGACATCACCCGGTACGAACAGTGGGGTGGAATCACATCTAATCTTGAATCTTACTGAGTTTTAGGGTCAAAAGAGTCGGGAGCGACGACGAACGGTGTCGCTCCTGCTCTACCGGGCAATAAGGTTGGCAATATACGCGTATATGGATTTTGAGAGGTGTATATACGCGTATATACGTATATACGGTATATACGTATACGTATACAGTCGTATACACTTGAGGGGAGAAAGTGACAGTTAGAAACGCGCGCGCGCGCGTCGAGCCGTCGGCCCGTCGAGGGGAAAGCCTTGTCTATATGTGTTTTGTGTTTACCTCCAATATCTGCGTGATCAATTCAATCCAACACCTGCCACGCTTGGAGAGAGGAGTTCATGCTCAAGAGAGTGTGGTTGTGTGGCGTCTTTGACTCTATGTCTCAACAAAGACTTGTCTCCCGCCTGACGAGCAAGTCGGACATCATGGAGCGGTGATTCACGATGCGAGTCCCCGCTGTCGATCTCCAATATCTGTTTATCGTCTAGGACAGACATCACCAAGACACACACACAACACATGGAAGTGTTTCGTGTCTTTGAAAGTCTTCGACGAGTCATTTTGAGGTGGGGTAGCGACGCGCGAGTGAGTGTCGTCCGTGTCTCGGGCATCAATGTGGGGAACGTTGATGCATGGAATCGCGGAAATCCACCGCAACCGTTGCCGTATGACTGTTTCTTTCACTAAAAGTTGCTGAACGGTAAACGGTGTGTGTCATAGCCTCAGATGATGGTCCTGGCAGCCTCTTTCGCCCTAGTGCTTTGGATTGATCTGGGGATTCAAGCTTGTAGGGAACCCATGTGACGAAGGAACCTTTTCAAATTAATCAATTTCAAAAACGTTGTGATCTCTCTAACTCCACACACACACACATTTAGAGCCTCCAAGGCTCAGCATACATAAAGTAACAAAAATTACAATTTCTCTCCGTAAAAAGGACTGCGAATATCTACCTAGACTTCCGCTGTGGGTCACCCTGTCGTCAGCGTCCACTGTGATAGGGGGGCGTGGGAGGAGGTGCATCGCAGAGTCGTTGACGATGGCGTGATCGATGGCCGTGGCGTAGGACTTGCCGTTCTTCGCGCCGATGTGCGTGGCTCCATCGCCGGGTCGGAAGGGCAGGCATCGAAGGAGGAAGCTTGGAAGGAACTCGTCTTCTAGTTCCGGAGGGGTCATGTTGAAGTCGCCGGCGATAATGATGGCGGCACCGTCGTCCTGAAAAGACCTCAAAGCATCTACGAGCTTGGCAAAGTGCTTGGTCTTCGTCTGCTTGGTCATGTTGGATCCCATGTACATAGATCCGACGACGACTCTCCTGTCTTTGCCGCTACCGCTGGGATCCGCGGTGGCCCCCAAACACACTTCCTTCATCATCCGTTCACGCGACAGATGGGCGATGAGTATCCTTCAAGATCTTTCGTTGTCGCGTCGCGTCCATTTCACGTCGTCGGAAGTCTGGCTATCAATACGACTGTCTTACAAAATGTTGGACGCCTCTTCGCAGCAGCGGGGCCTTAGGTATCTACCCTTTGACTTGGCCTCCCTGGTCGCCTTGCCCGCTTACTAGTCTGAGGTGTTGCACTCCGATCCCGAGGAGATGGCGCAGCAGCAGCAGCAGCCGATGGCGCAGCAGTAGCAACAGTAGATGGCGCAGTGCTAGTGCCTGTCAGACACACACACACACAGAGAGAGTCGACACAGAGACACACACAAAGACGTCGCGTCGATGTCTGTCTCAGTGATGACAGTGGCGGAAGGCACAGAGGCTGGCACGACATCCAAAGCGGCGAGCTCCTTTGGGGAAACTTGCAAATGGATGGAATGAAAGAGAGCCAAAAAAGGTCATATATGGATTTTGGGTGCACCCCTCTGAGATTCAGAAATAAAAAACCACTGCAACCTATAGACCTAAATCCTTAAAGCTAGCACCTGAGCTCCCACCTCCTGGCAACTCACGGTGATAGACGACTTGTGCGCTATCCACCACTCTCTGGGAATCACCACAGACAACGCAAAGAGTGAGACACAGCTCCACTTTTTTTCTTCAACCCATTCATCTCTGAGGGACTGCCTTTTATACCAACCCAGTGCCAGCTCTATCCATCTCTGGGTGCGTAGAACAACGGGAAAGACATCTTTACCAGTCAACACATAGCGAAGCGTAGCGACGCGTGTCCCAAGTACTCGTGTCCCGAGATCTCGTGTCCCGAGATCTCGTTTCCCGAGATCTCGTTCTCCGAGACCTCGTTCTCCGAGACCTCGCTCTCCGAGTACTTGCTCTCTGAGAACTTGCAACACAAGAGGGTGTGGGTTCAATCCCTGGCTACGTGCACCCACACACCACCCCCTCCTTTTTCTTTTTCTCCCCTGTGGAAAGAAAGAGAAAGAAGGAGGAGAGGGAGAAAAGGGAGACAGAGAATCTTCAGCAGACGTTACTCTGGATCTTGGGTGGAGCCTGAAATCCCCCCCCTTTTTTTTTTTCCCTCTGTTCTTTTCTTGTCTCCCCAACCAATTGAAGGCTCCGACGGACAGAGCAGTCACACACTGGTGAGTGACATGGGACCACGTGGACTGACTGTAGCTCTGATGATGACAGTAGCCAGCCTCCGACGTGCTGGAATGGCTGGCAGAGACGCATATTGCACGTACAAGAGCGCGCTCGACGATACAGACGAGTGTGGAGGAGTAGGAGCAATTGTGTGGGGGGCGGAGAGGACTGCGTCGGCGGACGTCGCGCGCTCACTGACACAGCTGGCACCGACACTCAAGCTTGCCATGAAGGACAGGAACTACGACGGGGCACTGCTGAAGATGCAGCGGGACAGAGTGGGGGCACAGAAGGGCGACGAAGGCGCGAGCGGCCTGCGACACTGGCAGTGGGGTACGAGGGACAGGGATGAGTGGCCCACTCCCTCCGCGCTATGGATAGCTAGGGCCTTGGCAGCGGACTGCTTCCACCAGTCGGCAGTGGGGCTGACAGAAGTGTACGCAGTCGCATCGTGGGATCACACGCACCGGCAGCCAGTGCGAGCGGTGCTCAAGCTCACTGCAGCGCTGGCCATCTGCGCATCCAGAGTGACGTCCCTGCGTGCCAGGGCGAGGGAGTACAAACACCTTGGGGCTGGAGCTGCGTGCGACGAGGACGGCGCTGCGGAGGTGGCGGCGAGGAGAAGACTCCTCGGGATACGACAAGGACACGTGGACGGTGGGAACGACTACGGACTGGTGGCAGCAGAGACAGTGGCGGCGGAGAGGGCGAGCCACAACACAACGCATGACGTGTATGACATGTCTGGCGCGGTGGCTGAGGAAAGGCAAACGGGCAATCAGCTGGACACACAACGCGCCCTGACATGGCTGGCACAGGGACAAGCACCGGGGATATCGACGCGTGAGATGGTGCGCAAAGCATTCCGCGAGATCTACCAACTTGTGCGCCAAAATGGGAAGTCGAGCAGTAGCACCCTTCGACCTGCCTTGGCACTTGCACCGACGACTGCGCTGGATGTGGTGGAATCGAATTCGGACTTCCTTTACTGCGAGGTCAACGCGGCCAGGGCGTACCTTCACCACGTCATGCCCACCCACCGACCTGTTGAGATTGCGGGCAGTTGGGTTTCTTTCGACTGGACTGCGGTGTGACTGAGTGGGGACTCACTCAGATGGGGGGACTCGTTCCGTGCCGGTAAGGAAGCGAGCGCGGCGTGCCCCCTGTACTACTGATCCCCACGTACCCGTGTGGCTCTTGAGCATCTCTCCATAGGCCCACCTCGCAGGTTCTCTTGAGCACGCTCTCGAGGATCGCAGGGGGTAAAGTGCCTCTGTACCACATCGGCTCCCTCTCTGGGTTGATCCCTTTGAGGCTGGCTGTGGATCAGGGGAAGCTGAAGCCAAAGGGCAGATGCCTTGAGCGGAGTTCCTCTCCAACGATTACTTGGGCGTGTAGGCGGATACGTGTAAGAGATCAAACTTTATTGTCGAACAGATTTGGAGTCGAACAGAAAACACAGATAGCATTTTCAAACAAAAAAAAGAGAGGGAAAAAATTTCCTCTCTCTCTCTCCCGGCTTTTCATTTGTCAAACAGGACAATCTGAGCAGCTCTAATCTAGAGAGAAGACACAGTGCCGGTGTGGACGCTGATCTT
>JACKZZ010001359.1_pt1 | contig 10749 bp, 8 predicted proteins | sample 8027871 | NCBI WGS metagenome assembly JACKZZ01 (sample SAMN15724774, study PRJNA655200) | protist metagenome | isolation source: fluorescence activated cell sorting (FACS) single amplified genomes of... | place: USA: West Boothbay Harbor, Gulf of Maine | collected 2000-07-19
ATTTGTATTTCCTACCTATCTCTTTATTAAAGAACCCTCCTTGTGACTCAGCCATTCTAAATTTAGTGTATGTAGAGTGAGGTACCTTCTCATACTCATACTCCATACCATTTTTAAATGTTACCACTAATTTTTCTTTGGAAGTATCATAAATAGTTTTTTTAAGGTTAGATGAGTCAATCTCATTAATAATTAGTTTTCCTTGTATTTTTTCACTTTTAATTGCCATAATGTATTTTTTAATAAGTATATGAATAAAAACTAAATAAAAAACCCTCCTTGTTGGGAGGGTCTTTAATTACTTAATTAAGTTTTTAATCTTATCTCGTATCTTAATCGATTCTTCAAAATTTTCTTCGGTAATGGAAATACTTAATTTTTCTTTTAAGTCTTTTATTTCTTTTCCATTTTTCTCTAAAGTTTTAATTTTATCTCTAAGTTCAACCGAGAGTTCAAAATCTTCTTTTGATATCGACTCATCCAAATCTTTTTTTAATTGATTTATGGTGTCATCAGATTTATTGGTGTTAGATTTACTGTCGTAGTAAAAAACGTATCCATTAGGACCTACTTTATAGTAAGTTGGTCTTATCTCATTAAAGAATGAGTCAAATTCATCAAATAGGTCATTAAATTTTCTTTTTCCAAACATATTATTAGTTTTTTTTAATTTATTGTTTATCTTTGTACTTAACAAATAGCAAAAAACATACCATAGGTTATATAATGTCAATATAACTCACTATTATAAATAGATAGTGACATAATGACAGTTAAACTAAATTTAATATGACAAAATGTCAAGTAGTTGATAAACGAACAATTTTTGTTATATTTGTAATAATAAATTAATTAATATAATATGATAGAAGAAGTAGACCCAAACGAAAATAGTAGTCGTAAACCTAACGAGATGAGCAGCTCTAAAACACCTGTTTTAGATAATTTTTCTCGTGACCTTATAAAACACGCAGAACAAGGTAAACTTGACCCTGTAGTTGGTCGTGAACGAGAAATTAATAGGATAGCTCAAATACTTTCACGTAGAAAGAAAAATAACCCAATCATTATCGGTGAGCCAGGTGCTGGTAAAACCGCTATCGTTGAGGGATTAGCAATGAAAATCTTTGAGGGTGACTGTCCTCAAAATCTTTGCGACAAAAGAATCGTATCTTTAGATATGACTTCTATCGTTGCTGGAACTAAATACCGTGGACAGTTTGAGGAGAGATTAAAAGTTATTTTAGATGAGTTATACGATAACCCTGATATTATTGTCTTTATAGATGAAATACATACCATTATCGGAGCAGGTAATTCATCAGGTTCTTTAGATGCTTCCAACATCTTTAAACCGGCATTAGCGAGGGGAGAACTCCAATGTATTGGGGCAACTACTCTTGATGAATACAGAGAGAACATTGAAAAGGATGGGGCTCTTGAGCGTCGTTTTCAAAAAGTTATTGTTGATGGGGCAACACCAAAAGAAACTTTAATTATACTTGAAAATCTTAAATCCCGTTATGAATTTCATCATAAAGTAAGTTATAGTGACGAATCATTAAAGGCGTGTGTTACACTTGCTGACCGATACATTACTGACCGTGAGTTCCCTGATAAGGCGATTGACATTATGGACGAAGTAGGTGCAAGTGCTCAGATTAATGTTAAATTACCTGAAATAATTGAAAAACTTAAAGAACAAGCATTATCAATTAAGGAGGAAAAAATTCAAGTAGTTAAGACTCAACAATATGAAAAAGCTGCGGAACTTAGAGATAAGGAGAAAAAGATTTTGAAAAAGTTAGAAACCGAAAAGGGTAAGTTTGAAAAACAAAAAGATATAACTCGTAAACCCATCACTGAAGAGATGGTGTATAGTGTGGTTGCGACTATGACTAAAATACCTGTTAGTAAATTAAATAATGACGATAAAGAATCGTTATTAAATCTTGAGGATAGTCTTAATTCTTCTGTTATTGGTCAAGAATTAGCAGTTGAAAAGATTTCAAAGGCTATTCGTAGAAACCGTGTCGGAATTAAAGACCCTAATAGACCTATTGGCTCATTTATCTTCTTAGGTTCTACAGGTATCGGTAAAACTCACTTAGCTAAACAACTCGCTAAGGAAATATTTGGTGATGAAGAAGCTCTAATAAGAATGGATATGTCGGAATATCAGGAAAAATACACCATGTCAAGATTAATTGGTTCACCTCCAGGATACGTTGGTCACGACCAAGGGGGTCAATTGACAGAGGCAGTTAAGAACAAACCATACTCAGTAGTGTTGTTTGATGAAATTGAAAAGGCAAATAAAGATATCTTTTCACTGTTACTTCAAATGATGGACGATGGTCATCTTACAGATAGTTTTGGTCGTAAGATTAACTTTAAAAATTGTTTAATTATTATGACATCTAACTTAGGTGTAAAAAAACTTCAAGATTTCGGTACTGGTGTTGGTTTTGAGACTACTAACCGAATGTCAAATAATGAAGAAATGAAAAAGGTTCTAATACAAAAAGAATTAAAGAATCATTTTACACCTGAATTTTTAAATCGAGTAGATGAAATAGTAGTTTTTAATCCTTTGAAGGAAAAAGAAGTTTCACAAATTGTTGAGATTGAATTACTAAAATTAACGACTCGTTTAGAGGAAATGAATTACAATATCGTTATTACTGATACGGTCAAAGAATTTATCTCAAATGTTGGTTTTGACGAAAAGTATGGGGCACGTCCAATCAAAAGAGCGATTCAAGAAAAAATTGAAGATTTAATTTCTGAAGAAGTACTCAGAGGTACAATATCAGAAAACAAACCTTTTATTCTTGATATGAAAGACGAAGAAGAACTTATTATTAAAAAAGGGAATTAAGTTTCCCTTTTCTTTCTTTATTTAAAAATATAATCGTATATTTGTACTCTAAATCATAAACAAATGGATAATACAAGACTCAATAGATTAAAAGAAGTACTATCGGTACCAACAAAAACGTATCAGGAAGAAAATATGGTACAATACCTACGCGACGTATTGGATGCAATGCCCGATGTTGAGTATTACACTGATGACTTGAAAAATGTCTACGCCACTAAAGGTACTTTAAATGAGGGTGAGTATTATCCAATGTTTATTGCCCACACTGACACAGTACACCAACTGGTCGATAAAATAGTTGTTCAAGAAGAATCACTTGTTAAACCTGATACTTTCGGACATACTTACGGTGATGAAGAATTTCTATCCCTAAAGGGGTATACACCTAATGGTAGTTCAACAGGTATTGGTGGGGACGATAAGTGTGGTGTTTTTATCGCATTAGAACTATTAAGAGTCCTACCCAAAGTTAAAATCGGATTATTCGTATCCGAAGAAACGGGATGTCATGGTTCAAGTAAATGTGATATTAACTTCTTGAATGATGTGGGCTACGCTGTTCAATTCGATGCACCTGGAAATAACTTAATAACTGAGGTATGTTCAGGGACAAGATTGTATGAAGAGGGGGGGGAATTTATTAATAAAACTTTACCACTTTTTAATGAAATGATGGGTGTTAATGCTGACCCACAATCTCATCCATACACAGACGTTTCTCAAATTAAACGTAAAGGTGATTTTAGTTGTATTAATTTCTCATGTGGTTATTATAATATGCACACAGAGAATGAATTTGTAGTCGTAGATGATGTTAACAGAGCGGTAGAGTTTTCTATTGAATTAGTTAATAGACTTGAAAATAAAAAATATGTCTACGACTATGAAAAACCTAATTGGGATGACTACGGAACCTTATTTGATGTTAATGATGACATTTTAGATGAGTGGGATGAATCTGAGGATGAGACATATGATTTAGATAATGTTACGGTTTCAAACTCATCTGTTGGATTTTCAATTGAGTCTAAATTCACTGGTGATGTGGTCTATTTGGATAATAAAGATTTATCACACCTGTATGAGATTATTAGGGATAAATTAATCTCAGAATATTAATTAATCCTCAAATGGGTCAAATAATTGATAATTAGAAATCAACTTCTCTATTGTCGATAATTTGGCCCTTCCTTTTTTAATTTTCCATTCAGGATTATTTCTACGTAGTTCAAAATCTAGTTTATTATCTTCAGGTTTTATTCCCGTTATTTCTATAGTAACATTACCTTTAGGACCATTTAAAGTTTCAACTTCTATTTTTTTGTTAAAACCAAACTTTTTTTCTACCACATTAAAAATTCTTTTATAATCCTCAATATCTACATAATCATCAGACTCCTCAATTTTTTCAAGTAACTTATCTAAGGCCGAGTCCATAGGACTATTAAAATAATATTTAAAGGTTTCATCATCTATGTGTTCATACGCCATATTGTGAGGTTCTTCGACATTCATACCGATATTTTCATCCATATACCATTCTAACATTTCTTTTAAACTCAAAGATTTACTGTACTCGATATTACTGTCATACATTTTTATTAAATCATCAATTGATACTGAATATTTATAGAAACATGTATCGTCTAGTTTAAACCCTTCAGGTTCATATAAGTTACACAACTCATCTGTAAGTGCCTTTTGGACACCTATTTTCATAGATTCGTCTTGAGCTTCACCATACGCATCATCAAAACTTTCGTAGAAATCACTATCAAAATTCCTTAAAAACTTACCCATATCGGATAGAGGAAAATTATCAGCATCAACTAATGATAAATCGTATAACTCATAATAATCTTTTAAATCTTTACCTAACTCTTTGAATTTTTTTAATTTTTCTCTTGATACGTTTGGAGAAGTTTTGAATGAACTTTTAAACTTATCACCAAGTAATTCAAATATTTTTTTTAATGTTTTTAAATGTGATGAATTAAGTGAGTACAAAGGGTACCCTTCTTTGATGTCATCTTCAAAATTATAACGGTCATAGTAATAATTATCCATACCGTAAGGTAGTTCAATTGCGTTTGAGTAACTACTAAGTTCATATTCTTCTAACTGTTCGTTCATTATAGAAAGAAACTCTTCAGCACCTTCAAATTTAAGGTATACCTGTTCGGTATCCATATTATCAAAGTATGGTGCAGTTAATTTTTGGCTTGATGGAGTTAATTTACCTTCTTTAACTTTTTTAAGGATAACGTAATCATCATCACCTCTAAGTATTTTTTTAATCGCCTCCCCTATTGGTTCAAAACGGTTTAATAGAAAATCCTGACTTCTTTGATTATCTTTTTGGTCATATACCCAAACATTATCATTTTCATTTATGTGAACCGCCATTTTACCTAAAGTTTCATCTTTAGACTGTTTATCGATTATATATATGAGTCTACCGTTGGTACCGTATCTGTCAAAGTAACTCTCATTATCTTTAGATGCCGTACACCATTTTGTGTTTGAACCGTAATAACAGGATGCTTTATGTGAGTAAGGTTGGACTATTAAAAAACGACTGTCTTCGTATAGTTTATCAACATCTTTTTTGGCTTCTACTTCTAACTCCTTATTTTTTTTTCTTTTATCTATTGCGGATAAAACGGTTTGTAACTCCCAATAAACCCCATACTTATAGATGTCTTTTGGTCCTCGTTTGATTTTATCCGCATCAATACCTGAATGTAATTTTTTAGCAAACTCAACATCCTCATCAGTTATCGATTGGGATACAAGATTAAAAGTTTTTATAAGGTCCGTAATTTGAGTTATAACATCAGGAAGAGATGCCCCATCATTAATTTTCATGAATTCAATTACTTGTTTAATAGTCCACTCAGAATACTTCTTAGTACTCGATGGGTCACTATCAACAATCTTAGATATAAAATCACTATCTTTGTATATTGGCTCATCACCATACTTAGAAATAAGATTCTCCTTTTTACCTTCGTTTAATAATGTACTGAATTTCATTTAAAACTTTTATTATAAATAGTATATTAATAGGATAATTGGTTTTAAAAGCTTATATTTGTTATATGAAAAAGATACTACTAATATTACTAACACTTATTTCTATCGTAAGTCACTCACAGAACTTAGATGAAATACAAAGACATTTACTGAATTTAGTGAATGAAGAGAGAAGTAATAGAGGTTTAAGTGCTTTTGTAACCGATACACTAATAAATAATGGGGCTAAAATACACACTAATTATTTAAGTACAGTAAGAAGTTACAAACAAGTCTCTCACACCAACCCTAACTTAAAATATAAATACCCATCTGATAGAATTAAAATTGCAAGTAATTCAAAATATACTAATTCATCGGAGAATGTGACCGCGTTTACTTACGACTCATCTAAAACAGATTTAGAAATTGCTATCCAAGCTCATAATAATTTTATGAGTTCAAAATACCATAAAATGAATGTTTTAACTGAATATGGGGATTACCTTAATAAAGGTTATATATTACCAAGTCACTATGGTCACCACATAGTTTACAATAAAAAACTGAATGCAATTATTGTAGTTCAAATGTTTCCGTAAAATAAATTACGATTACCTTCTAACGTATTGTTGTTGTGGTTTTACTGAAAATGTAAAGATTATATCTTTTAAATAAGCAACTTTAATCTCCTCACCATCCACTACTGTAGTTCTAACCGCAGATTTAGTGGTAATTTTTGGAGAATAGTAACTTATTGGTCCATCAGTCGCTGGATTTGGATTTTTAGTCCCCATCATCGGTTCTTGTGTACCTAATATACCAACTAACTTTCCGTCAACTATGAAACCACTATCGGTAAGTTTAGAATCTAAGACTCCGCTAAACGCCCAATCAATACCTAACTCATCTGCACGTTCAACACTAAGTGCCCTGTACCAAGTACCATTACCGTAACTGTCCCAAACTTTATAACCTTCTACATATTCACCTACTCCGTCAGTATAAACAGGAACCATCCACTTTGTTGACTCATTCTTAATCTTTTTACCAGGTGTTTTTGTTCCGTCAACGTTTGTTACATTTTTAACCTCATGTTCTTTAGCGTTTGGATTTAAAACAATTTTTCTGAATTCTTCACCCCTTTTACTCTCACCTTGTCCGTAAAAGTTATCTCCTTTTAATACTTTTATTTTTAAATCAAACCCCGTTGATTCTTTAATACTTTTAATTAACGATTGAGCATATTGGTTGGCTCTCATATCGGCCAAATACTGATTCATTTCTTTAGGGTTAGTTTTACCGTTATATGGTTTTGCGTTTGGGTGGTCTAATTTAGAATACCCGCTCGGTACCTTTAACGTAGGTGTACCTGAATCTGCACTACCCTGAATAGTTACGTTAGTTAACTTATCTCCTCCACCAGCATTAATATATTCAATAAAATCCTTCACAATCTTTTCAAACTGCACATTAGCCTCAGGATACTTATCAAAGTAAGGCATAACCATATTATCGGCATATGGAAGACTACTTCCCTCTACATTATACATTGGGATGATAAGTGTTGTGATAGGTGGTGTTTCTTTACCCGGTATCTCCTTACCACCACCGACTAATTTAGTTATGTACCTAATGTCATATCTACCTTTACCTACATTTACAGCTAATGGATTTGTTGGGTTAACATCAAAGTTAAGTGAACCGGAAATTTCCTGATTCCAATTTTCAGACCTACCCTTCTGTTCATATTTCTTTCGGTCTCGATTAGTGAACTTTTTTTTCTTTCCGTAACCCAAGTCACCTCTTTTTTGTTCTTCAATTACTTTTTTTACGATATTTTCAATATCACCTTCCGTTAACTTTATATTTCTTTTAGCCATTTTTAATGTATTTTTACTATAAATAGTTTCTTATTAGAAAAAAAGTATTTATATTTGTACTCAGAAGTAAATGTTCTTTGAAAATATGGGGGCGAATGGAATTGATTGGCAGGGTCAGTTATACGGGGCACGTAGTCAAACTTCATCTATGACTTAAATCTATGATGGAAATTTTTTAGACGGCAACGTACTAAACAAAATGTCAGCTCTAGGTTTACTTAGAACTGAACAAGTAGCTGTAGCGTAAGACGTTAACAGTGAAGAGGGGTCGGTCAGGACATATACCTTTCAACAGAAGTCCGTTGTGTGGTGGAAAAACGATTAAACCCTAAATTGAATCGTACATCTATTGTTAGTGGAGGATGTAAAAATTGAACTAAATATTACGGAACATTGTGAACTAATGTTGTCCTAAACGTGTAGTCCTTTATGGGTGGACTGAACAAGACGCGGGTTCGAATCCCGCCGCCTCCACCAATTATTATTTAATGGGGAATTAGCTCAGATGGCTAGAGCACCTGCTTTGCACGCAGGGGGTCATCGGTTCGACTCCGTTATTCTCCACCATTTAAATGCCAATTAAATTAATTTTAGTTGGCATTTTTTTTTGATATATGGTAAAAAGGCTTATCTTTGTAGGGTAATCATCAGTAATCACCATAAAAAAAATATCATCATGACAGTAACAGGAATCAACATCGAAGAAAAAGTAAGAAACTACCAAGGAGCAAACACATTCATTCAAAAATTACAACCATCACTTTTAAAGTGGGGTCGTCTAACACCAAAACAATACGTAGTGGCTGAAAAATTAATCATGAAAGAGGTACGTCAAGGAGAAGTTAAAATTGAAGAACTACCTATGGAGTTAAAGGCTATCGTAGAATACACAGGAGAATCTAACTTCGTTAATGACCTAAAAGTTAAGTACAAAAAATATCGTCAGTTGACTGAAAAACAAGTTTCTGCCGGTTACAAAGCGATTGACCGTGAAACTCAAAAAGACTCTCAAAAAGAGTTGAACATAAAATTGGTTGGTAACACAATCAAACTCGGTCGTAAAATCGCTCTAAGTATCAAAGAGAACTACGATATGGATTTCCACCCAATCTTAGTTGATGTTACAGAAGTGATGACTATCTCTAACAAAGCTTTCAAATTGAAAGCTAAACTCACAAAGGACAACGCAGGTATCTGCAGATGTTGTGGACGAACTCTTACTGATGAGATGTCTCAAGTTACAGGTATCGGTCCGGTATGTGCGGGGTACGTAGGTGTTAAACACCCAAAGAACTCTAAAGATGTTGCCAAGTTCAAAGAGGACATGTCCAACAAAATCGATGAAATCGGAGAATTCGAATTTTGGATTCCAAAACGAGCAATCATCGAATGGAAAGGGACGGCAGGAGTTATGTTGAGATGGTAGAAAGAGTGGGGGGAGTGATGACCCCCCATTTTATTTTAAATCTTCTTCAGTAGGTTCAGTTAAAGAATTACCGGCACTCATATAACGAGTTTGGTAGGTATAATCTTCTTTGGTTGCGATAGCACTCAAATTAGAGACGTACATCTCTCTTAAATCTTTTCTGGGGTGTGTAGTTATAACTGCGGATAAAAACTCGTCAGAAACGATTACATTGTCTTTTAGGGTAGGTAAGTGGTCTTCTACTAACTTCCTAATCCCTTCTTTCTGTAACAAGTACGTGTGGCTGTTATAAAAGTAGGACGGTCTATTAAAATGCTCTTTACCAATTTCATAAGGATGTGGTAATTCATTAAAATTATGATGTACCTGATTATGTGATAATAAACATAAATCCCATTGGTAATCTTTTACCTCATCAAAAATTTTCCAATCTAATGTACCATCAGTATCGAAATCGTCCTCTAATATCATTATATTCTCGTACCCATTATTATAAGCGTCTTCCCAACACAAAGTATGTGAAATCATCCCACCAGCCTCACCATAGGTTGTTGGTCTTTCCCACCAATGCCAGTTAGGTTTTAAATCGGAAATGTCCCAATTATGATATAGTTCATAACCTAAGTCAGTTTCAGTTTTTAAACGGGTACCTAAAAATGCGTCAATAATAAATACAGGGGTATCATAAGGCAATGGTATCCTACTTAACCTATTGAATATATCTTTTAAGTATTCCTCACTGTGGTCCAAAGAAATAACGTATACCTGGTCTAATTTCATAAAAGTACTTTTTATTAAAAAATATGTCACTTACAGATAAATTCAAGTATTGTACCTAATAAAATGAAATATTATACCCATAAAATTTAAAGCACCATCACAAAAATACGTAAATCATTTTTAACCACCAAATTAATAGTTTATTTAAATAAAAAAAGGGTACCGTTTCCGATACCCTTTAATAGATTGTTTTACCCCCTTTTCTTAAAAAGTTTATGAAAGCATATTATCTCTAATGTCTTTCAACTTTAATTCCATCTTAGAATTAACGTCCCCTATTACAGGCTTTAACTTATCGACAAACGTGTCTTCAAGTTTTTTGACCATATCTGAGTTGTCTGTACTCACCATTGAATATTTACTACCCATATCTTCGGAGTATGCTTGAGATATTTTCTGAGCCAAAAATCTTGGGTCATTAAATAATTCAGATACCTCATCCATTTCAGTGTTACCAATAGCGCTAACTAAAATCTCTTGTTCTATATCTGTAAGCTGTAACTTACTTTTTAAGTATTCAGCCAATTTTTCTTTAACTATGTCAAGAAAACGAGGACCTTCCTCATCAAACATTTGACTTAATACTTGAACCATATTTTCATTAATTACTTTCTGATTAATACCATGAGACTTTAATGTTCTCACTTCATTAAACAGTACATTAAACGTTTTATTGTTTTGTATTGTAGAGTGTTTATTTATATTTTTAGGTACCATAGAGAATCTACCCTTAACTATTTTTTCTTCAGTTAATGATACCT
>JACKZZ010019362.1_pt1 | contig 10743 bp, 1 predicted proteins | sample 8027871 | NCBI WGS metagenome assembly JACKZZ01 (sample SAMN15724774, study PRJNA655200) | protist metagenome | isolation source: fluorescence activated cell sorting (FACS) single amplified genomes of... | place: USA: West Boothbay Harbor, Gulf of Maine | collected 2000-07-19
CTACAAGTACAAGGAAGAAAACCATTTGACAAGCCTTTCATTTCAGCTTTGCGCCTTTTTTAATAATATACACATACCATAGGGACCTTAAAATGACATAAATCTTGTTTTACAATGAGAATGAAGGGTCGACTGCGTGTTTACTCGCTTTGTTTTGGGTGCGTTGAGTGAGAGAGGTGTTCCTCCCTTGGTTGCTCCTCCTTGATATGATATGATATGATAGGTGATAGGCCGGCCGGCCACTCCGGTAGTTAGTTATCGGGAGAAGAAGAAAAATTACACCTTAATTATTTCTTACAAATAATCTACCTTAAAATATACCACCAATCGCTTCGTTTGATTTGCAAGAAATGCATGCCCCTTAAACCATTTTTTAACTTCGTTTGATTTGGAAAGAAATGCATGCCCCTTAAACCATTTGTTAACTTCGTTTGATTTGGAAAGGAATGCCCCTTAAACCATTTTTTGTGGGAGTGGGAAACATTACTAAAAATTATACCTTAAATAAATATACAGAGACTCAGTTTGTACCAATAAAATGTATTAATTGAAGTCCTGATGTTATTCTATATTTATTCATTTTATTTCCAGATTTTTTATTTCCTGTCCCAATTGTATATTTTGTACGATATTTCAATATAACCGAAACATTTCGTTCTTTCTTTGATGGGTGCACAGACATTACAGCACAATTAAAAATTGTTCCTTCCTATAACATTTTTGGAATAATATGAAAATCTTTGAGCATTCGCAACAAACTTTTCACAAGTAATTGCGGGCCAGTAGGATTTCTTCCTTCCTCAAGTAAATTATCTAAATGAATGCCTTTCGTAGTAAAACTGCCCGCGACAGGAGTTGCACTTGAACCTTCTAAATATGATATGAAACAACTTGTGCATTGCTGGAACAAGAGTTTTGCCTACAGGATCTAGTACGAGAGTGTGGTGACATTTTCATGTCCCGCTAACAAAGATGTTATTTGATGTTCCGGCATTGAAGGGGGTGATGATTGTTTTACATCGACCTTTCAATTTTTTTTTGATGCTTATTATTTTCATTTTCATTTTAGTTATTAGTCTTGTTATTTTTTTGTTTATTAGCCTGAGTTTGGTGTTGTTGTTTGGGATGCAATCATGCCGGATTTTGTTGTGGAAAAGAATAATTTTTAGGAATTTTCAGTACAGGAACACACAATTAGGGTGATTTTTAACTAATACATAGAAATAGCACAAAAGTGTTTTTTTATTTCACAAAAAATGGTTTAGTTTATTTTCACTATACCGATTTATATAGGCTAATGTATTCCAGTTAACATCATCTTCGACAATTTGTAATTCTAACGCAGCATAATCCACAATAGGTCCTTCAAAGTCCTTTGAAGTCCCTTCTTACGAGTGTGACCTCTTTTAATCACCTGCTAATTTAAACTACTATAGAGACAGTAATATGGAGTTAGTCTATGTATATACTGTAGTCCATTAAGTATAGTTTGTACTTTGAAAGAAAGGATGTACTGAACTATTCACTTCAGATCCGCCCCTTTTTTGGTTTCGAGACAAGAAAAAAAGGGGCGCGGGGCAACGCCCCTTAAAATCTCATCCCTCCCTACCTGAGTAACTCCTATATTTTTTATGAAATACATCATTTCAATAGAAGATCGATCATAGACGGACGACTAATTAAAATACTATAGAGAGACATCTAATGATACTAAGGATTGACTCGTTATTATTTATTTATTATGTAATTTTTCATCATTTGATCTGCAGTTTCATTGACTCACTTTTTTGAGTTTGGTTGTATTACGAAGTCTTATAGACTATTTTCATTTTTTGTTATTACACAATACAAAATATATCTCATTAAAATAATATATCTTGTCTTCTGTCTAAACAAAAAATAAATATCATCTCGTTAATAGTGTAGTGTCCAATATTGTCCATTCAATCCTGATGTGCATGTATGCATGTATGTGCTTTGAAGTATTATGAATTATCTCCACATATATGTTTCATATTTAAGATAATATATAATATAATAATATCCAATATCATTGATCATCATCTATAATCTCTACTATATTATATATATTATTATTATTATTATTGGATTATCAACATATTATTCTGGGCTCTGGTTATAATTTTAGATTTTAGAATCAGTTAATGGAAATCGTTTTTGTTACATTAACGAGTAATCAAACATGTATTCGAACTGTTTATTAGTAATACAGCAGACGGTTTTAGGCAGAGTAACTTATTATCCAGGTATCTAAAAGAATGTGGTCTCTGATTATACTTGACTGCAAAATTTCGCTGGTTCATTTGAAGATTGAAATACCGGAGTTGATGCTGAATGAAATAATGAAGAGTCTCTCAGAGTGTTTGATGGCTCCTGTGAAGAATCTACGTGGTTATGTAGAAGAGCTACAATCAATTATCCAAAAGATGAAAAACGCATTCATACAACATGTAAATGATGCCCAATCATTGCTCGAGCAACTAAAATCTCTACAGATAGAATTAAGTTTTAAAATAAAAAACTTTCCAAAATTTGATGGGTTTCCAAAACTCTGCATTGATTTTGACCTCATTTGGCCTGAATTTCATGCAAAACTATCAAGATTACAAATTGATTTACCTAAGCTAAACACGATCATGCTTCCTATTGAAGAATTAATAGAAAAAACAGTATTTCAAATTAATAATTTTCTAGAGCAGATACAAGTAAAAATGGAAACTGCTATCGAAGGTACATTAATAGCATTAGATATGCTTCTAACAATGGGATTTGAATTCGAATTTAACTTAATTGCAAATTTAAAATTGACGTCTTTCACAATTGGTGGATGGTTTATGAAATTAAAAATTTTTGTTGGATTTGCCCAATGTTTTGCGTATTTGCCCGTGACATTTGATATTCCATGGCCGAGTGATCTTCTGAACTTGATGAAGCTTTTAGAAATTACAGCCATAGATCTGTTTGGCGTATTTGGTTCATTCTTTTGTAAAATGCAAACAGGATTTTTACAAAAGTATATATACCATATTTGTGTTTTGTTTCCTACTATTGCCCTAATTTTACTCATCGCGTATGGTGTTGCACGTTGCTGTATGCGAAAAAAATCGCAATATACAAAAGATTCATTGAATTCGCAAGCTATTGCCTTGTTGTCTTTGATAACGTTTTCGTTGTATACGGGAATATCGACGCGCATTTTTCGCTTATTCAAATGCCGTAAAATACAAAATAAATGGTACTTAACAGCAGATTATACTGTCTTATGCCATGATGAAGGTGCATACCAAGGATTTTTCTTAATAAATATATTTTTTATTGTTTTGTATGTTATTGGTATTCCTGGGATCCAGTTGTATTATTTGTGTAAAAACCGAACAGTTTTGCATAAACATGATGATATGAATCCAAAACATGATAAATTGAATCCACAAGAGAAAGATGGACAGATTGATCCGTTAGAAAGACAATATAAAGTACAGAAAATGTTTGGATCTATTTACAAAAACTACACAGAGGAATGTTACTACTACGACATTGTCGATTTATTTCGCCGTCTACTTTTGACTGGGGGGTTAATTTTGATGGGAGAGGAAAGTGTAGCACAAATATTTTTAGGCATTGTTATTTGTGCATCTTGGACAGCATTATTAATCCAAAAAAAACCGTATAAAAATGATTGGGATAATTGGATAGCTATAATCTTAGGAGCACATTTGCTGTTTACATTATTGTCTGGTATGGCGTTAAAACTGTACAAATTGACACCAGATCAAGATGAGTATCAGCGCACAGGTTTTGGGATTGTTTTGTTGGTGGTAAGTTTTCTTTGTGTGCTTCTAGGCCTGGGAAGTATTGTTGTCGGAACTCCATGCCTTCGTTCCCGCTTCGAATCAAAGCAAAAAGTCCTGGCAGGGGGGAAACGCAAAGAACAAAGAAAGAAACCGATTGTAATTTCAACGTCATCCAAAGGGGCGGTAAAAAATCCTCTATATAAACCCAACATACACAAAAACTTGCTGATGGCGGTAGCAAACGAACAATTTGATGCAGTTAAATATTTGCTTCGCCCCGAACAGAAAGAAACCACCAAGGGTCTACAAGAAGATAAACTGGATGATCAAAATAGACAAAAAGAAGTTATTGAGGACTCTCAGAAGGATATGCTGAGCGGTCAAACAGCCTTGCATTATTTGGCAAGATGGACCACAACGAACATCAGTACACTAAAATTATTGTTAAGTAATACATCATCATCAAAATTTATCAATGCCGCTGATTATGCTGGAAATAATCCACTGGATTTGGCGTACAACAATAAACACAGTCCAGTACAGATGGAGATCATTGACTTATTACGATATCACGGTGCACTTGCTAACTTCCATCATGATTTTACGTTTGAAGTAGGACCTCTTGGTCTTTTGTTTTCGTATAGATATGATAAAATTGTTGTAGAGAAAATAGCAAAAGGTTCCAAAGCGGAGAATTTTCCACAAATTTGCGAAGGAGACATTTTAGTATCTGTAAATAAGCAGATGGTAACAAACCAAATGATCTTAGAAGCTGTACTTCAACTTATTCGCACAAGTGGTTACCCACTGACATTGACGTTTGAACATGGGGGGCAAGGTGAATAAGGACTATACTAGAAAATATCTGAAGCCATATTTTGTATATTCATTGTTTGTGATTGACAAAACGGCAACGCATTTTCTTCTTTCTTTACTTTGTCATCGTTGTTGTTCTTCTTGCTTTTATTGTTTTATTCTTTCTTATTTTCCTTTTCTAGTGGTAGTATGGTGATCTTGTTCTATTTATATATAGAAATTCCACATACATATTATTTATACACTACACGGCTGTTTTTATTATTATTATTTTGTTATAATGTAGTAACATCATTCTTCGGTTTTTCTTTTGACTACGAATTTTATTACTATATTAATACTACTCGTAAACGAGGAGTAGACGACTAATCGTCTACCTAGAGATGAAGGTATATATCGTTGTTATTATTATTAGGTGAGACGTCGTGAAAACAACCACAATAAAATATCAATATACCAAGTAATAATATAATATTTTATAATAAATAATATTATAATGTAATACAGCGATGACGATGATGCGAATATTAAATTTGCTGTGTTTTAAAAGTTACTACGAAGTACTACAGGCCGTCGGGATCAGCGTGGCCGTGCTGGTACGCGACGCGGACCAAAATCCCCCCATCATATACTACTGCATGTTCTAATTACATAGATTTAAATTGGGACACATCGATCATGTCTAAGGCCGCTTCAATTTCGTTATCCTTCTCTTCCGTCCGACCATCTTCATCCAGTTCATCTGCCATTTCTTCCTCTTCTTTTCCAGCATCTCCTACAAACCCAGCAACAACACCTAAGCCCATGGGCAGCAAACTGTTAATGACGGAATTAAAAACATCGGATTTTCCGAAAGCGGTGATTCCCAAGTACACAAATGAGAGTAAGAACAACAATACCAGAAACGCAGCGATAAATTTCGAAGCGAGATTCATCACGTCTTTTAATTCCTTCTTTAACAGAAATAGGGTAAGCTCGCCTTCAATCTGCAGCAGTATTCGAGACAACCCATCCATGTCAATTAACCCAGCTGCCGTCGTGTCGCCAACGCATAGAAGTTCCAAAGCTTTGTGATCCGTTAATTCTATGCTGTAGCATTTCATGACTGTTTGGAAATCATATAGATTCAAGTACCCAAGATTCGATTTATCAAACGTGGAAAAGACTATAGCAACCTGCCTATCCCGAACGTTCGAAGCCTCGTCTTCCTCCTCATCTTCGTCCCCGTTTTCTTCGCTGACATTCAACCCACTGTCCTCTTCCCCTTTTATCGCCGATGGTACTGTGTTGCTTTCTTCGCCGCTGCCGATGAGAGGAAAGACCCGCATCACGAGATTGCTCATGTTTCTCATCAAGTCTGTATTGTACTCCCCTAGTTCCCGCCCTATCAAACCGAATGTTTTCATGTCTGAGCGAGCCAACGACACAATTGCCTTTGCCTCGTTTACAGGGCATTTTGAGGGTGGTTTAAAATGAAAATCCATATCAATAGAGGTTGAGTTATCTTCTGGGAACGTGAAACACTTGTAAAATTGTTGGCTTGCCAAATCAAAAGCTTTTTCTTCTTCCTCCTCTGACTCCTGGGGACTGCAAAGGTTTACTATGCTTCTTATAAGTGTGTCTGTAATTTCTGTCTCTCCTTTTGGCATCATTTTTTTTGTAAACCCGTGCAGCGAGTCCTTGATTTCATTCATGTAGGTTGGGGCATCGATTGCAGCCAGAAACAGTGTGTTTAACTCGTTCAAAAGCTCATCATCATTTACGTAGTTTTCAACCAGGAGCGTTACCGACTTACCAATGCAATTCTCCCCCCCTTTGCCGATATTAGCTTTTCCTCCAGCACAAAGTTGGCACCATGCTTCCACGGAGCCAGAGAGTGACCTGCTGTTGTTTCGCTTCTCTTCGCTTAGTTTTGGTAACATTTTTTCTCGGCACTTGTCTACAATTATTCGTGGTATCTCTTTAAATGGGAAAAACTTTTTGGCATCAAGCGCGTAAGCTTTAAAATATACATGCAAACGATTTGCCATATAACCAATCTCTTTATAAAGTGTCTCTTTGTCCTGTGCTTTTTCGCATAATGTTTGTAAATCACAGGTAACGACCGAAAAGAGGAATTCGAAAAACGTGCTGGAATGTCCTTCTGGCAAATTCAGGAATTTGGAAAATCCTTTCTTGTGAAGAACAGTAAATTTATTTTTCCCAAAGCGTCTCCTGGTAACTGCAATTAAAGCTGGTACCATGTACTGGTACACATCATTTTTCAGTATATCTTCTTTTGCCATTAGCTTTAGCTTGGCTTCGTCCTGCTCGACCATACTTTTCGCCCACGACTCAAACCCCAGAAGGTTGTTCGTCATAACAGAATAGAAAAGACTTAAGAAACCTTTCTTAATGCCAAAAACCCTCGTTATTAATTTCAGGGGGTACTCCTTTGTTGGGTCCTCCACATTCCATGCTTTCGTTATTTCCTTGCCTCGCAATATGGTGTCGATTTCTGCAATTACTGTTGGCTTCGCTTTTCGGTTAAAAACTAGCAGGATGTTACGCAAGAGCGTCTTTTCCACAGCATCTTCAACGCCCATTTCCGCAAAGTATGGATCAACGTATTTAGGATCTCCAGCAGAGACTGCCATTAAAAAGTTTGTGATAAACAGATCTTTTATTCGTTCCACTTTCTTTTTCAGTTTCTTTTTCTTCTTGCTCTTCAATTTCCTTTGTTTTCCTGCAGCTTTTGTTTTCTTTTTCTCTTCTAACTTTTTGTATCTTACCCTGTGTCCTTCCGAAAACCTTCGTCCAAAGTCACCGTACAGTAATTTTTCAATATCCAGATTATCTGTGGTGTCCTCTTTTCTACACACTTTGGTGATAATATATGAGTTCCGCTCCACTAAAGCGACTAAAAAATCGCCTATGGTAATTTTCTGATTCTTCATTATCTCATCAAACGAACTCTTGGTATCATCCTCAACCTTCTGGGTGAACTTATAAATTGTTTTGCAGGCTTGTAAACTGATATGTTCTCTACATTGTGCACACAGTATAATAGCGCATAGAAGCTGCGGCGGTATGTCTAAGTTTGAGCAGGTGGCTGTGATCCAATCAAGTACCATCGGTTGGTTGAGGGTGGCACCACTGACGAAAGCCATGCAAGTTGCGGGATTTGCGCGAATACGGTCACATATCACTTTCACATCTTTACGAATTTTGTTTTCGTTCCCAATTGCTATGTTCATGAAAGGCAAAACTATTTCCGCATCTAAAGATAAATATGAGCACAAAACGCTGCAGTGCGTTTGAATGCAGCCTACGTCGTGGGCTGCTAATGCTGCGATGGCAGTTACAACATCTGTTTTTGGGTGTATCTTTGAACTAACAACACCGACGGTATTTTGGACTTCCCAAGCTTCTTTGTTTTTACTAGCAAAGTGGAGCAAGAATTCTAACCCAGGTTTGTTTCTCTTTCCCACCCGTCCTAATTTCAGTTTCACCAAGGTATTTGACAATATTTGATACTCATCAAACGTATTCTCTGTCGATTCTGTAGATACCACAGTCTTTTTCGCCTCTTTTTTAAAACAGCAATTTTTACTCTGTAAACCACTTTTGCAATTACATGGCGCACAACACATTTGATAGCTTTCTTCGCCCTTACAGACCTTGCACGGCGCAAATGCGCACTGATTTAGTATGTGGTTACCATCTTTATCCAAATGGCCATGATCCTTGCAGAAATTTTCATCTTCGGAGCAGCAGATTTCGAAATCTTCTTCTGTATCGCAAGTACATTTTTTACGGCAGCAATCTTTAGCGGGTTTAGAGTTCTCTTCATATATTGTTTTCCCTTTTTTCTCACAATCTTTATGAAGACCACAAATGCAAAGCCCACAGCAGAACTTAAACTTCTCACCGTTTGCATCTGGACAAGTGCATGGAGCACAGCAATTTTTGCTCTTTTTTCCACTTTTACATTTACACAGGTAGTTGCCTTGCACTTGCAGGACTTTATCTGTATCCCCAGACGCAACACTTACAAGAAACTGCAGTTGCACAAAAAACCTAGCTTCTTCCAATGCATCCTTATTGGCTTTCTTCTGAAACACATCTTCTTTACAATCTGCTTCCTTTTTCGCTTTTTCTCTTGCTTTGTTCAAGTTGCCGTATTTTTGTTTTCTCCTGAAGGCATACTCACCATTCAATATCAATCTTAATACATTTATAATGTCTATGTATTTCATTTTGTCGTTAACCTGAGCCTTTATTGCATTTAGCAGTTTCTTCTCTTCGTGTTTCTCTTCATCCAAACATACCAGCTTCTTCTCAATAGAATCGGGCCCGTTTCTCTTGTACCTTCCTTTCAATATTATCTCATAAATGTATCGAAAGCTTTCCCCGTCATCATCATCATCTCCATTACTTTCTGCATCAGTGTCTGTGCCGTTCGTTTTCGTGTCATGGTCATCTTCTTCCTCCTCCTCGTCGTCGTCGTCATTTTCATCGTTCTTTTCATCTTCCTCTTCTTCTTCTTCATCTTCGTCCTCCTCCAATAAATTCATCAACGTTTCGTAGGTCTCGTCCATCAGTTCTTTATTTACCGCTTCTTTAAAGCTTTTTGTCAGTTTCGCTAATGCGCATTCGTTATCACTTTCTGGGAGTGTTGCGCACAGTATGAACATCAAAGAGTCCCTGTCAATTCCTGGGAATTTGTACCTTGTCAATGAATTTGCAACCAATCTACAAGCTGTTTTTGCATGTCTTGTCTCATCCCATTGTCCGCGCGCACTCGGATTAAAGTCAAGTGGTATTTTGTGTGCCTGTGACAGTAAAACAAAAGCAGTTGCTGCATCGGCCATATGCTTGTTCCACTTTAATTTCTCTTTCACGAATGTCCTGATTACATTTACGTCCCCTTGTACAAGCCTGATAATAGATGTTACTACCTCAATATCTGACAATTTATAAAGTCGTGCTATTGGTCGGATCGTTTTTCTGATTGACTCTCGTTTTTCTTTCCTTGATTTCGGATTTTCTTCTCGGTACACTGCCATAATAGCACGAAGATATCTGCCATTAATTTTTATCAACGAAATCGAATTGCTGATTTCATCGCCATGTTTAAAATCTCGATTAACAATTGCCAGCAAAGCTGCCATAACTTTCAACGATAAACCACAGCGTGTAAAGACCTTGTTCAAAGACGATGAAGTTAAGAAGCGGGCCAATGGAACAAAGGATGTAACAGAACCTGCAACGAGTGATAAACCTTCTGCTACATCAGCATCAAAATTCACTGCTTGCGCTAAGTCTTCAATGGAGTCTACTTCCCCCGTGGCCAAAGATATGAACCCCCGGGCTATGTTTTCTTCGGGTGTGTTGCCATGAAAACGTTTGGTGCTGATCAATTCGATCAAGTTATTCTTCACTTCCTTTTGATTTCTCAAGGCGACGTTTGACACCAGCTTTAAAAAGACTTCTGGCACACCAAACTTCGTTGATAAAATATAGTTAGCCGTATACGTTTCCCCTTTTTCTTTATCCCACAGTGGTAGCGCCAGTGGACTTGTGTACGTTGTTGCAAACGCTACGTACGCCGCTGCGACCGCCTGGGGAGCAAATTCAACAGTCCTGTAAGCTCCCCGTCTTCTTTTTGCCGAACGCTGTATCATGACAAATGTCCGATAAAATCGCAGCAATTTTGGTAAACGCACCATTCGAAATAATTTATTTGCCCTGAGGTTGCCGTCTTGGGCATTCGACAACAATAGTATTAGGGAGATGGGAATTGATGCAGTCACATCTAAAAGGAAACCGTGTCTGAAATAATGTTTTCGAATCTCTGAAAATGAGGTTTCCACTCTGCCGTTGTGTCGAACAAACGCTGTCATGAAATTTAGCATTATATCGACAATGAAGAACACATCGACTACAGAGTCCACATACAGCACCTCTATGCTGACTGGGCTATCCAGGGCAATAAATATAATCGTTGAAACAACTGCATATAGTGTAAGTAATGAGACAAACATATCCCAAATTAATTTTGGGGCGGAATTAGGGTCAATTGGTTGCTGCTTTTTTTTTGTCTTTGATACAGACTTTTCCTTCTTTGTTTTCT
>JACKZZ010020863.1_pt1 | contig 10741 bp, 6 predicted proteins | sample 8027871 | NCBI WGS metagenome assembly JACKZZ01 (sample SAMN15724774, study PRJNA655200) | protist metagenome | isolation source: fluorescence activated cell sorting (FACS) single amplified genomes of... | place: USA: West Boothbay Harbor, Gulf of Maine | collected 2000-07-19
GGAAAACATTTTGCATGCAATGAGTTCGAGCATTTACGCATGGTATCTGATTGCAGGGTGAACAAAAGACCGTTGCATGAGTTATACCTTCGGCATTTTGAGATGCTTGTGAAAGATGCTGGTGTGAAATGTTTAATGACTGGGTATAACAAAACTAATGGGACGTACATGTGCAGCAACAAACCGCTTTTGGATAAAATTCTTCGTCAAACATGGGGTTTTGAGGGCGTCGTCATGTCTGATTGGGGGGGTACACATGGTACTGTTGAAAGTGCGTATGGTAATTTATTGGATTTAGAAATGCCAGGTCCAGTCTTTGAGCGTGGACAAAAATTAATTGATGCTGTAAAATCTGGAAAAGTATGTGAATCTGATATTGAGAAGCATGTACAACGTATATTAAAATTAACGGAAGATTTGAAAGGTAAGATGGGACCTGGAACAAATTGCGAACATATTAACGAAGAAGCAGGACCAAACGAGCCAAGTGACATCGCATTATTACGAAAAGTAAGCCGCGAAAGTTTAGTTCTATTGAAAAATAGCAAATCAACGTTGCCGTTGAGAAAAAATGGAGATGTTAGCATTACATTATATGGACCAAATGCTGCTCAATATAGTATAACGGGGGGTGGAAGTGTTGAAACATTACCACCAACGCCCGCATCAGTTAAAGATGCGTTTAAGGAGGCGTTTCCAAATGCAAATGTCCAGCTGCAAGATTTTGCAAATACAGACTTAGAGATAGCAAACAAAAGAAATTTTACTCCATTTTTAGTTGAAATTTTTGATTCACCTACGTATATGGATTCAAGCGCTAATTGCCTAGGAAGTATAATGTTGGAAGAAGGCATGCTCCTGTGTCCAACATTACGGTTGATTACATGGTCGTTATTTGCACCTGGTATTTTCCCAACTGCTGTGTATGATAAAGCAGGGGCAAAAGTGTCAGCAAAGTTAAAGGCTTGCTGCAAAAACGCTTCACGTGACAGCGGAAAAATTCAGTTGCGACGGCATACATTTGAATTTCATGCATCTGGCCCAGCTCGTTTGTCAGTTGATGGAAAAATTATTGCAACAACGCCTTTAGATTATTCACAAACGGGAGTGATAGGATGGGCAAATTTTGGCATGGATTGCAAAGGTATCCGCGCGACAATTGATTTAGATGATTCCATTGAACATGACATAGTCATTGAATGGAAAGCACATAATTGCTTAACCGAAAATAAAAGATTAGTAGAAGGGTTTGGGCCACAAATGCGAGGCGGGGCATGCCCTCTTGGATTTGAATTAAAGCATAAGAGTGAACGTTTATCTGAACTTGCGTTGCAAGCAGCCGCATTACAAGCGGCAAAGACAGATTATAATATTGTGATGGTAGGACGGCAATCTATGGAAGAGACTGAAATGTTTGATATAGAATCAATGAAATTAAATCAAGGCCAAATTGATTTAATACATGCAGTCGGTAGGGCATCTAAGGAGAATGGAAAGAAAACAATTGTTTTACTAAACACAGGCACACCAGTTGAAATGCCATCATGGATTGATTATGCTGATAGTGTGATACAGATTTGGCTGGGAGGTCAAGAGGGACCAAAAGCGCTAGCATCCGTTATAAATGGCACCTATGCACCTGTTGGTAAACTTCCATTTACAATACCCAGACGATTTGAAGACAACCCGACATTCACCGAAGATGGACGTCGCTTTCCTGGCAATGATTATTGTTGTTACTTTGAGGAAGATTTAGATGTTGGATATCGATATTACGATCGCCCAACTAATCAATCAAAAGTCATGTATGCATTTGGATATGGCTTGTCGTATACAGAATTCACTGTGAAAGGCATATCGTGCAAACCAAATGTGGTAAAGGTGACAAATGCGAGGAACACCATGATTCAAGTATCGGTAAAAATATTGAACATTGGGACATACAAATCCGCAGAAGTAATACAACTTTATGTACATAATTTAAATTCTAAAAGCAATGATTTTAGCCACCCAGAGAAAGAATTAAAAGCCTTTAAGAAAGTATGGTTGGAACCAAATGAATCTAAAGACGTTACAATTGACCTAAATGTACAAAAATCATTTGAATTCTATAATGATAAAATCGATCAATGGGTAGTTGAGAATGGTAATTACACTATATCTGTTGGTAGATCAGCACTAGATATAGTTGATCAATATGATATCAAACTTGTTGCTTGAGTTGAACATATGGGACATGTGATAATCTGGGACCTAAATTAATTGTAAAAAAAGACCTTCTCTCTTCTACGTACTCGTATATAAATTAATATATACTCGTATATATTGTTATTTATATAAATATGTATATGTAATATTAATGTATATATAAAATATCTTCTATCACAAAGCAATACATTCTCACATGTTAGACGTACTTTCATGGTCTCGAGATATTTTCAATATAAACGTAATTACTCTTCCCTGTACTTTATTTTTTTATAAAGTGTCTAATAAATCTTGCATTGACTTTACACCAGATTGAAACTTTTGGAACTCTTCCATATCCATCTCAACGTGATGAGCGACAGTTTTATTACTAGTTGCAACGCGAAATATTATAGATACAAATGGTTTGCCAAGTTGTTTGCAATTCGATGATTCTGTTGCAACACCTAGTTTCCATTCAACACCTACAAATCTTCCTACACCAACGTTTTTTACATCTTCCTCGTCTGTTGTTGTTTTACCGTCTCGATTTCCTAGATATTCCCTCCAACTATTTGTTATGCACTCTACTGATTGTTGACTCAAACCAGTCGTTTTCTTCAAAACAGCGTCTAAATCTTCGATACTCGTAACATTATTTATCTTAGCACCGCGGTAGATATGGCATAAACCTGACAATATTTGATTCCCAGCAACACTTTCCGGGCTACTAAGCATATTTAAGGCTTGACTGGTCAAGTGACTTAAATCCTCTCGTCTCTCTTGATTAATAATATTGACCGCCGTGTGGAACGCAGGGCGCGATGCATTGATATAATCTTCCATCATGTATATTCTAATAATTCGAATCAATCGAAGTTTATATTGTTTGACAGTTACTTTGGTAGGTGGTACGTAGATTTCGGAATGATACGATCTCACACACAAGCCACTCACACGATGATATTAGAGTATTATTATTATTTGCACGCACATATTATTGTTGCACTATTATTATTGTATACTACCTGTCCTGTGTCTGGCACCATTTTAACAACAAAACACGGGGACGATTCTTGTAAAGAAAAGAAGCGAAAATAAAGTAGGATATAACTTATACACACTCCATTCTCGCCATTATTTGAAACAAAATGCACTGTAAAAATAAAAAAGAAACACGTATTTCATACAGTTAAAGTCAAGCAACAAAATAGAAATGTCTTTATGGAAACGAGTTGGTAGCGGCAGCAACGACAGCAACGACAATAGTGGAAGTAATAACAACGCCACAACAGGCATGTTGAAATACAAAACAATCTTGCTCGGTGACCCAAAGAACGCTAAGGCACATGAAAAGTTAGGATTATTATATTTTAAGCAAGCTATGGAGGAGGACGACTCTGACTCTGACTCCGACTCTTCGTCGTCTGATGAGGACACAGATATGTTGACCTCACGATCCACTGAAACCACTGAATCCCAAAAAGTCTTAAAAATGGAAAGAAAGTTAAGAGACAAAAAGATTCTCAAAAATTTATTGGAAGAAAAGCACATTAACATATTACAAGCATCATGCGATCATTTAGTAAGTGCGACTAAATTCGGGATAAATTCTGCAGAAGTATGGTTTAGTTTAGGACGCGCACAGCACGCATTGTGGGAGTATACGTGGGACGACGTCGTGGACGAGGATGGGGATGGAGTTGATGATAGATTGCAAGAAGCACAAATATCTTTCCAAAACACATTCAAATTTCCATTATTTTTGTCGAATGCAAACTTATATTTCCAAGTTGCTGTTGTGTATGAAGATTTTGGCTCATTTGAAGGGGCTTTACAAATGTACTCGCACATTTTGACAACATTTCCAGACTATCCTGGAGTTGGCATAACATCATTACGTGCTGCTGCATTATGTATGCATCCAAAACTGCAAATGATAAACGAAAGCGTACGTTACTGGGAATTTTTGTTGGACTCACCCCCAGTTCCATATACCACAAGTAGTATATTGTTTCAATTAGGTCGTGCATATCAATTACAAGCTGGTGAAGTTGTAGATTCACAACGAAAAAGCAACGAAGCATTTAGAGAATGCTACAAGATAGAACATCAATGTTCAATTGGTATTGCAGCAAAAAAATATAAGAAATGGCTAGCATTGCCTGAAACCTGGCACACACGTGCAAAATTTCATAAAGAAAATAAATTGTATATTCTTGCCGCAGATTCATATTTAACTTCTATACGTTTAGGCTTGGTTGATAACGTTGATCTATACATAGATTGTTGCATTTGTCTTCGACGAATGCTAGAAAAAGAAAGTGGATTAAGTATTATGACACGAGCATATCAATTAAAGCCGTATGATCCACTTATACGCAACAAGCTACGTATTTATAGCACAGATTGGGAAGAAATGTTAGAAGTACAAGATCTTCAAGTCATTAAAATACAAGCATTGGTACGTGGTGTTTTTCAACGCCTAAAAGGCAGAAAATATATGATAGAAGAAAAAATTAAACGCAAAATTCTCTTTGAAAATGCAAGAAAAATTCAAGTCTTCTACATATATAACACATGGCGTGTTGTATTTCATCGCAATCGAGCATTAATTAAAAAGTCGTTAGATCGAATACGCTTGCGCCATTTAGAATATTGTTTTGATACGTACCATGATTGGTTTGAACGACACAAAAGCTGGCGTTTAAAGCGTACCTCAGCGGCACAAAAAATACAACGGTGGCACAGAGGACAAATAGCACGCATTCAATACGAAGCGGAGAAGCGGGAAAATGAGCGTAAAGTCAAAATTGCAGTAAGAAAAATACAGTATCGATTAGCGCATCAAGCTATTAAAGCATGGGATTCATATGTTGTGTGGATCATAGAAGTAAAAGAGCCATTTAATGCAACTACAATACAGTGTTGGTGGAAGCATATAAAATGGAAAAAACAATTTCTACGCAACCGGGCATTAATTTTAAAATCATTAGAACGTATACGCATACATCAAATAGAATCCACGTTTGCACAGCTGTACAAAATGGTACAATTTCAAAAGATGGTACGCCTTAATCGCCGCAAACGTTGGAGGGACAAAGTGTATCGCCAGTTCAAAACTTGGAAATGGTATCGATTTGAATATTTGCCTTGGTGGTATACGAAGGAAGGCCCAGCTAGACGCCGTATGCTAGACTTATCAATTCGCAAATGCGTCGATAAATATGTTGACCCAAAAAGTTTAAGAATTATACCACGTAAGCTTGGTGATTCATTCTTAAATCAATATGACATAATGCCGAATTCATTACGTATTGTAGCTAGTAAAAAACGCGCATTAAATATGTATAATAGATTAGTTTCTTTGTGGTTAAGTGTGTATGGACAGTCTGGGGAGCGTAAATTAAGTTTTATAAACGAAAGGTTGCCAAAAGATACTTTTTTCAAACCAGGGAGTAAATATTTTGAAAAGGATGTCCAGCTTTCAATATTACAAAAAGAAATTGAGCCCGAACGCCATATTATTCATCCGTACAAAGAGGAATTATTGAAAATTGAGAAAAAGTTTGTAGAAGTTCATCTAGCTGAAATGAAAAAGCAACCACCAAAAGTTCCACAAAATGTATTGGTACTAACGCTACCATCGGAATTACGAAAATATGCCGGCGGATATGATTCAACTAAAGGTAGGTTAGCTAAACAAAAAATGAAATTAAGACGGTTAACGGGCAAAAAAGCTGTAGTCCAGTTAAAACCTTTCAATGGGCAACCACCAAAACCTTTGCTGAAGCATAAAGATGAACATAAAACATTTTGGGGTTTCCCAGAGTGGTATGCACCAGGTGAATACGGTACGTTAGAAACATTAAAGCGGAGCATCCCAGGTAAAGAAGAACGGAAATTGGAAAAAGGAGAACTATTACGAATGCAAAAAGAAGAATTGGCGCAGCGTGATATCGACCTGAAATTATTATTGATACATAAAGAGGACGATCTAATTAGATTTGAGAGAGCATCATTTACATGTGGACCAATGAAAGATAGTAGTTTATTTTTCTCAGCAACGACACCTGGCCGTTTGTACCAACAAATGATATACAAATCAATATGCCGTGTTCAATTATGGTGGCTAATTTTAATACCACTTCGACGAGAACGAAAATGGAAATCAGCCATAAAGATACAAAAAACATATCGCGCATCATTGGCCCGTTGGTGGCTACGATTAGAAAACTTAGTTAAATTAAACAGGAAACTAATTCGCAAAAAAAGAATTCACACATCATTCAACGCGTGGTTGAAAATGATGAGCCAAATACATTTAATGAAGAGCATGATCAAGCGTGCAATGAATATGAAATTGACGGTTCGATGGAATGCATGGTATTCGTTTTATGAGAAACGTAAGTTAAATCGATTGAAAAAACTAAAGACAACCATTAAAAAAATGTTAAACAGTAAGTTATGGAGAACATTAGGTGCTTGGTATGATTACGTAGAGCAGCAGCACAAAGTAAAAAGGTTAATGTGGAAAGTTTTATCGGGGACAAAATTATTTTTCTTTGATCAGTGGGCATCGAATGTAGAAACTATTAAAGAAAACAGGAAGCGTTTAGAAGGCTCCATCATCATACAAAAAATATGGAGGGGTGCTGTTGATCGCGACAAAACACTGTGGTTAAAGCATAGACGCACAAAGTTAGCGAACCACATACAACGTATTGTTCGAGGCTTTTTAGGAAGACGTCATGTATACTACTTGAAAATTCAACTTAATCTACATGAACTCAAACTAGTTCGTAAGACTCAATGGGAAAAATCACGAGACAAAAAATTAGATAACCATGAACAAGAGAGAAAACGCTTAGAATCTGAAACAAAACATTTAGAAGAGGTGCATTCAAAGACCTTAGAAGACCATCGTAACCAACATTACGATGAGACAGTTAATAAACGCACAGGCAATGTTACAAGGAAAGAAAAACCATATACCAACCAAGAAAAAAGAAAAGCAAAAGAATTTAAGATGAAAGATATACAAATTCGAAATGACTTTATCAAACGACACAATGAAATTAAACATTATGAAAATATTGTTTGTGGAAAAAATGACGACGAAACAAATACAAGACTAAATACCCCAGACTTATACTCACCACCTATGGTATTGTCTACAAAAGAATATTTAGTGAAATCTCGGGAATTTTATATCTTGCAACATGTTAATGAAATAAAACAGAACGCAAAGAAGCGATTTAGAGAAGAAAACCCACCAGATCTTGTTTGTGAAACATGCAATGCAACATTTCACGACAATCATAGATTGGATGTACATATTTGTTCGAGCTATTCCTAACACCACCTGAAATTGTGTGTATTTTTGTAAAAAAGTTTATTAATATATAAGTTCATATACGCATTATAAATATATTTTATTAAATATTTTATTTAATTTTAATTTAAATAATATTTTTACTTTTTATAAATTAGTTAAAACAGGTAAATATGATTAGCTAAGTTATGTCGTAACTTAGTTAGAAACTAGTTTTAACTAATATATCAGCAAGAATTTGCATATGTACGCAGAGCTCAAACTAATCTTAGTTTTCATCCTTATGATAATTTTCATCACGTTCATCGATCTCCTCATCTTCATGCATCATTCGTTCACCACGCGTTGGATTCCATTGATTTGGTCCTAAACCATCTGTACCATTGTAGGCAGCATGTTGCAACTTAGCCGAGTAAATTTCCCACGGTGTTGGCCCTCTTGGAACCGGTTTCGTTGCATTAGGTGGAGGTGGTGCTATACTCTCAGGCTCCATTGCTATCTTGGTAAGCCTCATTACTTTCATTACTTTGTTATTCATTACTTTTTTACTCATTTCTCTAGATTGACGTTTGGAATTTTCAAGTAAAGCGGCACTTTCAATTTTAACTTCTAACTCGTCATCCAACGCCTCACCAGTTAGTAGTCTTGCTAGACCTTGCACTAAATTAAGTTCACTTTTCAACAAGTTTAAACTTTCACGCTTTGATGCATATATCTGCAAAACACGTTTTAACAATTTCGGATCGTCCGTTTTTACTATAGTTTCTTTGTCCAACATTTTCTCTGGAGCTGGCGCAACGCCGAAGACTGGCTTTGGTCCTAAAAATTTTTGGCGTGTATCATCCACACACTCTTTTCTGTCATCTGCATTATCGTGGATTTTGTGACAAGTTGCTATTTGTATACTAGTTGCCAACATACCTTTACTTTCAGCTTTTTGAACTATTTCCTTTCGCAATTCTTGTTTTTTCCCTTCTAGGAGATCTTGAATTGAATCCACATGCTTAATATAATAATTTTCTAGTTTAACATGCTCCGCTTGTTGTTCTAATACTATTTTAACTGCTTCTGCATTTTCTGGTTTTGTCAATTTTCTAACGTTTGCAGCTAAAATGTTAGTTGTTGATAGTATCAGTGTAAGTGTTACGAACAGTATACTTCTTTGCATCATGTTTTAGAAAGAGGAGAATTTAATGGTATACCGAAAGGAGTGATTTCGCAGTTGGCAGATTGTGACAGTGGATGTTTGTAAAAGTACTTTGAGCTATACACGCATGAAACTTCTACGTAATATACATGTATACATACATTCCATCCAGTTTTCCATTCTATTTAGTTTCGGCTTCATGCTTCCCAAAATAATATGATATAATAATAAAATGCTGTACAGTGTTAAAAGTTACAGAGGATGAAAAGTCCCCTTCTTTTTTAGTTCCTTTTTTAGTTACTTTTTTTTAGACTTACAGCGTAATGGATTGAAGCTTAATGGATTTTAATGCTAAAAATAATAATACAATAACTATTAATAGAAATGTTTTAAAATTATACTTTTGACGGATATTTTAATATAAAAATATATTTTTAATATTTTAGAATACAGCCAATAATTTTTTATGCTATGTTGGGCGTAAATTCCTCTTTCGTAGACCCTTCAAATAAAATGGTTCCACTTAATTATTTGGTGCACAGCAAAACATGCATTGTTATGAGTGTTATTTCGGAAGGAAATGACAACAGAACATTGCATGGTCAGTATAAAGGATTTACTAATATAAATAGTGATAGATAATATTATAATATAATTGAATAATACCAATATACTCATATGAATACATCTGTTCTTCTTGTTATTGCTATACGTTAACGTGTTATTTGCCAGTTTAAGTTTTAGCATTGAATACTACTACTACTATACTACTAATAATTATAAGAACAACTATTATTGAAATTATTATAGAAATTAATAATAATAAAATGCACAAATTGAAGAACATTATATATTATTATAAACATCACTATAGTATAATTTTAATTTTATATATAGGAGATGGTATCGATAAAACCTTATAAGCTGCGCGACACAATATTCAAATAAAGGAAATTTTCAAAAAATACATAAAAACCCTTCCACTCATATTATATACGTATGTATATATTATAAATTTACGCAAAACGTTATTGAATAGATCCTTCGCATAAAGCCATGATATTCCATTGATACGAATCTGGGTCAACAGCCATGAATTTGGATTGAATGACTTGACTTGCTGTCTGAACAAAGTCATCACCAATTGGACCGTGACAGATAGGGAATGCTTTCCCACCATCTAATTCATATACATAACCATCGCAAGGTACAAACGCTATAAAATGCGCAGTTACCGTATCCCCTCTTGATGGCGCAGAAGTTTGGGCATTTTCGCTATTAGCTGCACTATTATCACTAGCCTCAGACAGATAATCCGCTTCACCCAATATGTTCCCTCTTTCATGTTCATTTTTCCCTTTGCACTCATCAAAAAATTTACTGATCGGCGAACCTTTTGCCAATGATTCTCTAATTGGACCCGCATTAGCAATACTATGTAAGGTTGCAATCGTTCCACAGGCATTTCCAACGTATTGTTTCATGTAGAATAATTTATCATCTGTTGGTACTTTGTTTTCTACCTTTTTTTCCTCAATTTCTTTTTGTTGTTGTGCTTTAAATTCCTTTATTTTGCCACTTGTATTAAATAATAGTGTTAAGGCAAAACATGGACGTGGTAGCATTGCTAACAAACTGATATCGAGACCCCACACATCGTTAAACGCATATTTTTTATCCATCCCTATACGATATGCAAATTCATTAAGCATTGCTGGATTTGATTCCAGAGGCAACCAGTATACTTTCTTTCTTGTTTTTGCAACTTGCGTTGTTGAGTTATTTTCTTCAGCATTTGCATAAGTAGTTGTTTTCAAAGATGGCATGTTTTCTTCGGACGACATGTTCTTTAAGCTTGCTCTTCAATTTTGTTAATATTCTCGTTATCGGCCTGTTAGATTATAAGGATTATGTGTTACATTAGTTGCAATGATAATGATGACGATATATTTATGTTTATTTTGTGACGCACTGTCTTCTTACGAAAGTGGGTACTTGTCAAATTTTTATTATTTTTTCATTACATTATTATTTATTATTATATTATTGATTTATTATTATTACCTGGTATT
>JACKZZ010014917.1_pt1:7500-10740 | contig 10740 bp, 13 predicted proteins | sample 8027871 | NCBI WGS metagenome assembly JACKZZ01 (sample SAMN15724774, study PRJNA655200) | protist metagenome | isolation source: fluorescence activated cell sorting (FACS) single amplified genomes of... | place: USA: West Boothbay Harbor, Gulf of Maine | collected 2000-07-19
CACAAGGTCTGGAACAGAATTTCTGTATGATGTGTTACGTAAATGTCATCCAGACTTTCTAGCTCGTAATAGAAAAGGTAATTTTAGCCCGATGGAACGAAAGTTTGATGTAGTTTCTCGTGCTGAGCGCTACCTCTGGGATTCGTACAAATATCCTTGTATAGCTCAGTTAATGAACAATCTAATGAAATGCCCAATAGGTGTACAAGCACCTTCAAAGGAGCCTCAGCACTGTGGTATGTGGCTTTCTATGTGTGCTAAAGAAAAGAAAACAATGAATAAAAACTTTTTGCTTCCCATTGAGGTACCCAAATACACTTTAGATGCTAATCCATATTTTCTTCGTGATAGTGGAACAGCTATGGACGTATTAATAAGGCTAAATTATGGTAACGACCAATGTGTACCTAGTACAATCCCTAAGGACCCTTTTACAGCTCAGTGGGATGCAACTTTATCGAATGATAAGTATACTGTAATGCAGAAAAATCGAAGTCCTCTTCTCATTACTGTCCTGCGCTCCCCACTGGAGCACTGTAAATCATTCTATTCATCATTTGTTCTAAGTGATGTTTATTCAAGAAATATAATTATAGAGAAAAGAAATGCAATTCTATTAGAGAAAATGCAAGAGCAAAAGCTCCAAGATACTTTTAACACACCCATCAGTGCTGACCACCTCTTATCACGAGATCCTTTTGAGTCACCACAAGAGCTGACAAAAGTGATGTTACTAGAGACTGTGCTAGTAGAAGAATTAGACTTGTTAACACGTGAACGTATTCTTGCTAAGTTTTTATTTAAGATTGACAAACTTGTTGATGATTTGTTAGAAATCATAGAAAAAACATCCACAGTCGGTACGTTGCATCCTACACTTCAGGAAGGAGAGCTGGAGTTGCTACACAGCATTAAAGCGGAATTTATTCACCTACAAGCAACTTTTGCTAATGTTTGGACTAAATATTTTGAAACTAAATATCCAGGAGTAGCTTTTAGTACACAAGGTTTACTACTTGACTGCTTGTATTTACCGCAACTGTTACAATTGATTTTTCCTCCGATAGCAGTAGATCTTCCTTCCCGTGCCCCCCTGGGCTCTGGTAAGAACAATGTCATGAATAGTAGCAGTATACTTCAATGGCCATTACTTATCATGCAAAGTGAATATTTACAGCATAATGAAAGCGCAGCTGTGCATGATATGTTGTCATTCCTTCATCCTCTTTCTGCTGAAGCGGTTGAATCACAACTGGAGCGGGGCATTGATTATTCCACCCTTATATCGAATGAGAAAAAAAAAGTAAATCATATACATCAAATGTATAAAATATGGCGAAAGAAAAAAGCACTTATGAAGGATGGTAAGAATAAATTAGATAATTCTCACGTAGGTGCTTATGACGTGAGAAACGGCAGTGCAGGGTACATGTCCATTTCTCCGTCTACAGAACAGCGCTTGAAAGACTTTTTCGGTGTTAGAAATAATCAATTGGTGAGATGTTTACGCCATTTTCAGCAGCAAGTAAATCATGTGAGAATTGTGCCACCAACAGCACTCGATAGAAACGTCTGGTGGCCGTAGACCGTCCGACCTTTCTTCCGGATTTCTGGGTGCAGACTCGTTCGTATGTGTGATGAATGTTCCAAGCACACAACCCTTTAATTACAAAAAAACACAGTAAACTATTTTATATATAAGTATATGATGTAATCCAGCACTTATGGATGCTCCTTCGCGATATTCTCTTTGACCATTTCGATGATCTGCACTACCTTCTTGTACTTCACCCTTATATCATGGAGTATTATATCTGCTGTGCGAACCTCTGCATCACGCCATTTCTTTCGCTCGCCATTTGCTTCTTTTTCACCAATTAAAGTACCTTCAGAAGCTAAATTTTGCAAAGCATATGTTGCAGAAACTAAATCTTCAATAAGAAGATATTTAGCGCTACCCCATAACTGATGTGATGCCTTCATTATTCTATTGAAATTTTCAACTTCTATTGCAAGAATAATACGTTCACTACAATCCATCATTTCAACCGAAAACTTTTGCATAAGATCTGCCAGAAATGGTTCATCTCCCTGCGCTTGTTCTTTTAGAGCAGGCCAATTGATGACACCGCATTTTTTAGCACTATTACCAGAAGACGTAGCTGTATCAGGCTTAGCTGACATAATTTGTTATTGTGAAGAGCTGAAAGAACAACTCATATGATGATATTAGCTACAACTCCCACTTCACCCATACCAAATAAATCCATGGGTTAGGGTTAGTTGTAACGCAAAAATTCCCTCCCTCACTTACATAAAGTGTGTGTATTTAACAAGAACTTGCACTCATTGAACCCCACCAAACTAAGTTTTTTTGTTGTTGTGGCTTATTTTTTGTTGGTTTTCTATTCTTGTAATTGAATTGTAAACACCGTATCCTTAAGGCGATCATGGGGAGAATTCCAGGATCTAAGAATAATGCAAAGAAAAAGAAGGTGTATAAGAAGGCACATGCTACGTGGTGCAGACCTCGTGATATTGATCAAGTTCAAGATGATATAAAGAAAGAATCATTCGATGGTAAAAAGATGGAGTTTGAAGCTGATGATGATCTCCCTGGTATGGGGCAATTTTATTGCACGCCATGTGCACGTCATTTTATGAGTCAAACTTATTTGGATACTCATATAACTAGTAGACCGCATAAAAGGCGTATAAAGGATATCGCTCAAGAGCAATATTCTCAGGAGGAAGCGGAACGCGCTTCAGGCAAAACCAAAGAAATACTTCCTCCTGCACATCCAACTGTAAAATGATAAACTCACATATGAACGAATCAGTCGTAGTAGTATGTGTTCTTGAGTAGGGTAGTATTAGATAGAAATAGTGCATTCTTCGTGAAACCATTTGGGAGGTGAAAGGGGCCATCTCTTCGCACTGACCACTGCCCTTGGATTGGATTAACGCTGAAACAAGAAACAAGTAAGTGCTCCACATTTGTACTCTATTGTGAATTAAGCAACAAAAGCAACAATACAACGAATATAATTACTGCAAGCTAATCTCGTGGTCAGCATTGATATCACTACCAGAATCCAGAATTATCCACTCACTACTCTAAAGGCATTTCTAATAATTCATTTGCGCTAATTTTGAAGTCCTAATATTTGTATTTTTGAAAGTTGCAGTGGAGTCGTTTGGAAGGCCCAATGGATTTATAGACTGAGAGTTCTTTGTCTG
>JACKZZ010007687.1_pt1 | contig 10739 bp, 1 predicted proteins | sample 8027871 | NCBI WGS metagenome assembly JACKZZ01 (sample SAMN15724774, study PRJNA655200) | protist metagenome | isolation source: fluorescence activated cell sorting (FACS) single amplified genomes of... | place: USA: West Boothbay Harbor, Gulf of Maine | collected 2000-07-19
AATTATTATTACTACTAATATATACATATTATTTTTTTTATTATATAATAATATTAGAGCTCTATATTAATAATTGGAATCTCTGTGGTGTGGCAATATCGCCGATGTGGCGCTTATTAAAATACCTTTCGCTATGGAGTTAAGGAGGTTCGGGGAGTGAGGAGAAGAATTGCGAAGAGGTAATGATATGTCGGTGCTGTTTGCGAATAAATGATGATATTGCTATGGTAATAAAATTAGCCATGGAAAGGGGATATAGGATGGGGTTTTTTTCGCCCCGTATATTTTATTGTAGATGAAAAAGTGGTGCCATGCTTCAATACAGGCTACAACAGCACAGTATGTGATACTTTCACACGGTGACGCAAATGAAGATGGTTTATTTGCCTATAAGCTATACCGAATAGAATACCAATCTAGCGTGGCATCCATTTGCTAGAAAATACAACCTAAAAGTTTATGGGATTTCATAGAACAATTTGTATACCCAAGTAGCACTTTTGTTTAATTAACTAGATACCTTAACTTAGAATATGTATTAACATTAGTCAAATTAACTTAAAAGAAAGAATAAGGGACAAATTTTGTAAGAGTTTACATGACAATACATCAGTACAGTTTGTTTCAATATTTTGAGTGGATGTGTAACATATAGGGGATCGATACTTGCATTTTTTCCCTTTGCTATGTCTATGCTGAGACTTTTTTAGGCCGTCACAGCACTATTTTGACGACAATTTACCTGCTATTGCGGCCTAATTGGTGTCGACAAAACGCTAATGGTATTTCCATATAGCCAAGCGTAACATTTTCAGTTATACTTTTCGTATACTAATTATCGTCTTTTCCTAATGATTTTTTTCGATTAATTTTAGTGAACCCTTTGAAGTGTACGAAATGTACAATGAAATATATTATAAATTTTGATATGTTAATTATGCTAATATTTATATTTATATGTTATTTATATGCTAATTCGTATTAGGATTAGGATATAGGTAGATATCAATTGGTATATATGAATATGATATACTTGAAAGGAAATAAATTATAAATAAAGGAAAACCTTAGGTACGGAAAAACCAGAAAACACACGATGTAGCTAGACATTATAAAAATTTGACACCCATTTACACTTCAGGGCAGGGAATTATTATTATTATATTTTTTTATAATATTATTATTATTATAATAATTTATTCATATTTTTTATAATACTACGTACTATACAGGTACTAAAACTATAAAAATAAAATAATAATACAGTAGTAGTAGTAGAAGAGGGGTGGTTGTTCTTTGTTCATATTTTCATTATATTACGTGTTATATATTTTTATTAATTATTTATAATATAAAATATATTATTTGTAAGTCTGTACTATTATTATTCTTGGCGAAAGGCGACATCACAATGATACTTATTTAATATGGACACACGATTGGCTTTGGCTTAATAATGTTTGTTTGCAGTTAAGGTATTTCACACAATCCGCCTCATGGAATCTACACCGTCCGTCCAAATACGAATGTGCGAAATAATTTAAATTAGTTCAATACAAAAGCACAAAAGGTATTATTTCATCAGCCACAATAAATATATTAATAATTTCCAATAATAATAATAATAATAATACACGTAATATTATTAATATTATTTTATAATAATAAAATTATTAATAATAACCACAATTATTTTATTATAATACAACACATTAACATCATATCTATTATTATTCTACTAAGATTTACATCACCATACAGGACATTCTTCAGTATGCACACGCATGGACATGTTGTGGTAATAAAAATAAAAAACAATACACGGAAAGACACGTTAGTAACGGCTTTGCAAAATACATTTTACATATTAATAATACTAGATCTATATATTAAAGAAAGTATGTCTACGAAAAAAAAAGTTGACTCAAGAGTTAGGACGTTGATTGAGAATGGTGTAAAGTCACAGCATAGATCTTTATTTGTTATAGTTGGAGACCATGGAAAAGACCAAGTTGTTAATTTGCATTATGTCCTATCAAAATCGCAGGTAAAAAGTAAACCGACAGCGCTATGGTGTTATAAGAAAGATTTAGGTTTTTCAACTCATAGGAAAAAAAGAATGAACCAAATCAAGAAAGCAATGGCACGTGGTTTGTATGATCCGAATAAAGAAGATCCCTTTGAACTTTTCATTACTTCAACACAAATTCGTTGGTGTTATTACAAAGATTCAAAAAAAATTTTAGGAAGCACGTATGGAATGGTAGTTTTGCAAGACTTTGAGGCTCTAACACCGAATTTGCTTGCAAGAACAATTGAAACAGTTGAAGGAGGCGGAATTATTGTTTTGTTACTTCGTACTATGAATTCTTTAAAACAACTTTACTCAATGACTATGGATGTTCATACACGGTTTCGCACCGGTGCGTACGGCGATATAGTCCCTAGATTTAATGAGCGCTTTATATTGTCACTAGGTTCTGTAAAAAATTGTTTATTGCTTGACGACAAATTGAACATTTTACCTTTATCAAAGCATGCAAAAAATATTGTCCCAATGGAAGGATCGTTAGGTAAGTTTAATATGGAAGATTCTGTACCATTGAAGGAACTAAAAGATTCGTTAGCGGAGACTCAGCCAATAGGGGCATTAGTAGAAACTGCAAGAACAATGGACCAAGCGAAAGCAATTATGACATTCGTTGAGGCAATTTCAGAAAAAACACTGCGTAGCACAGTTTCTCTTACAGCAGCTAGAGGTCGCGGGAAATCCGCATCCATGGGCTTAGCAATTGCAGCAGCTGTAGCATATGGTTACAGTAATATTTTTATAACTTCACCAAGTCCAGAAAATTTAAACACGGTGTTTGATTTTGTGTTTAAAGGTTTTGATGCCTTAAAATACAAAGATCACTTAGACTACGAAGCTATTCAAAGCACGAATCCTGATTTTAACAAAGCTATTGTTCGAATTAATATTTTTCGTGACCATAGGCAAACAATACAATATATTGATCCCTCAGACTATGATCGTTTGGGGCAAGCCGAATTATTAGTGATTGATGAGGCGGCTGCAATACCTTTGCCATATGTACGTAAATTACTGGGCAATTATCTAGTCTTTATGTCTAGTACTATTAATGGATATGAAGGAACAGGGCGCTCTTTGTCCTTAAAACTATTATCCCAGCTGCGAAAAAATCAACACGCTTCAACTGGCAAAAAGAGCCACAATGACTCCCGTATATTGCGGGAAGTAACGCTGGAAGTTCCTATTAGATATGCAGAGAATGATCCAATTGAAAGTTGGTTGAATGACCTACTCTGTTTAGATTCAACAAAATCATCGTTTCGCATAGTAAGTGGTATACCTCATCCTTCCAAATGCGAGCTTTTCCATGTAAATAGGGACTCTCTGTTCTCATATCATAAAGTCTCAGAAGCATTTCTACAACGAATGATGGCATTATATGTATCTTCTCATTATAAGAATACACCGAATGATCTGCAAATGATGTGTGATGCACCAGCACATGAATTATTTGTTTTACTAGGACCAAATGCCGGAAGCAATGGTTCTTTACCAGATATATTATGCGTTTTACAAGTATGCAAAGAAGGTAAAATATCAAAAGATGCCATCCGCGCGTCTTTGGCAAGGGGAAAAGGTGCCGCTGGAGATTTGATACCGTGGGTAATGTCTCAACAATATTTAGATAATGAATTTGGATCATTATCTGGTGCACGTATAGTCCGTATTGCTACTCATCCAGATGCAACTGGTATGGGATATGGCTCTAGAGCAATCGAGCTGTTGGGAAAATATTATCAAGGAGATATTGTGTCAATCAACGAAAATGAAGCAGGCGAAACTAATGATAAGACAGATAAAAGTAAAAAGAAAAAGAGTAGCAAAGGCGCATCAAATTTGTCTTTAACCGAAGAAAAAATTAAACCGCGAAAGAATATGCCACCACTATTAACTCCATTAGATCAACGAGCACCCGAACGTTTGCATTATCTAGGTGTATCCTATGGTGTTACAACAAAATTGTTTAATTTTTGGGGCAACGCCGGCTTTGTTCCAGTTTATCTAAGACAAACAACAAACGAATTAACTGGCGAACATTCATGTATAATGTTAAAACCTTTAAGCACACAAGATATGATATCAGGGCCTGAGGAAGGATGGTGTAATAATTTTTCAAGTGATTTTGCTAAGCGTTTTTTATTCTTATTAAGCTCGTCATTTCGAAAACTGGATGTTTCATTAGCGTTAAGTATGTTATCAAAATGTTCACTGGCAATAGCTACAACAAACGCAAAGAAAGAGAGCTCAATGCTACATAATTCATCGCTTTCAAAATTTTCGACATTTTTAGGACCACTAGATATACAACGTCTTGAAGCATACTCAAGAAATTTAGTTGATTATCGTTTGATAACTGATCTAATGCCCGTGATGTCGCAGTTATATTTTCTCGGTAGATTTGGCACTTCCTTTAAATTATCAGCATTACAAACTGCAATATTAGTTGGAGTGGGTATGCAGAGTAATACAATGGACGAAATCGCTGCCCAATTAGATCTACCAACAGGGCAATTGCTTGCAATGTTTAACAAAACGGTTAGGAAAGTATCATCATATTTAAAGCGTTTAGAGGAAAATGAAGCGAGCGAGGAAATTAATAATATGGATAAAAAATCAAAAAATAAAACTAGGAGTAAAAACAAACTTACAAAAAAAGACGACAAGATAGATAAAACTACCAAGAATGATCCAATTGTTGCTAATACGGCGCTTCCAAAAGAGTTCATGCAGTATGCCATTAAGGGGGATGACAAAGATTGGGAGACCGCCCTCGGTAAGCGCACCGACTCGGGAAGGAAGGATACGGTTACTATACGTGGTAAACGAGATCAACAAGAAGGTGAAGAAGACGTTGAACGACAAGTAAGAAAGAAGCATAAGAAAAACAAAAAAAACAAAAGTAAGAAGAAGAAAAATAAAACTTAGCTTTTTAAATCGTACCTTGGTACGAAGTACATATTTTAAGCATCGTGTATAAAACAGGTACTTTCTGGGTATAATATGAAAAATATATTTAAAGTTAATCATTAAAAAAACAAATTCAATATATTTTGTAAGTAAAACATTTTTAAAAAATATTGTCTCTCAATGTTCGAGTCCCGTAAGATCATAAATTCTCGCGGGTAGCAGGTGTATAGTGTCCAGTATTAATATTTTACCTTCTCGATTCATAACTCATACCTTAAAACGCCCCCTTCATTTTCCTCTTTTTTCATCATCAAACTTCTTGCCGATTTTATTTTGAAAAATGCGTTTGACCAATTCTTATTTTTACCAAGACGCTTATATTTGCGAAACGTTGATTTTCGTTGAACGTGCTTGGAATGTAAATGTACGACATTGTGCGTTATTTCTCTCTTCAATTCTAAAGTTTCGACTTCACAATCTTTCACTTCATTTTTCGTTTCCATGACGGTATTTTGATTTTCAACAACAACTTGAAGGGCCCAACTTAATTTTTCTCCCAAAGTCTGGGTAAGCCTTAGACAGAATTTTGAAATATCATTCTCAAACGTTTCCACTACAAAATTATCATCCAATCTCAATAACTTTACAATCTCTTTAAATTTATAAAAATTTGCTTCTATACTTCTGATGTCACTGTCAACACACTTTGCTAAAACTAGAACATCGTGAAATACATATAGGTAATATTTGTCGTTAATATCTATCCCATCCATTTTTTCTACTATTCGAACTTCAGAAAAAGTTTGATAAACATGGTTACCTAATATATCAGCATTGAATCCAAATTCATACTGTATATAAGCATTATTTTTCAACACTTCACACATATCTTTCCATCTATCAACTTGTGTAGACAAATCTTTAATTTGGTCATATGCCTCATACCAATTGTCATAGTCATCATGAAATTTTGGCGTAGAATCCAATATTAACTCAACTTTCGCGGCAAAATTTACTACATGTGCAATTGGTAGAAATAAATATGAAAACAAATGCATCGTCGTTTTTGCATTTGCATCTCCAGAATAAAATACCCCACAAACGGTTTGCTTTTCTTCACCTTTGCACAACGAAGTAATTCTATCTAACATATTTTGAAATTTCATAGTGTACGTAACGTGATGTCTGAAGGCAGGTATCAAGTCTAAAATAAACTCACTGACAACTTTAGATGCCAATTCGGAATTTTCAGATATATTTGCGTCGTCTAATGAATCTACAAACCCTCTATGTATTCGAATAATGTGCCTAAAATTGTTCAACCATAAATGCAAGCGATAAGATAGTGAATTCGTATTCGATGTCTCTTCCTCCTCGAGCTTGATTTCGCACAGTGGTTTGAAATATATTTCCCAAGCCGTTTCTAGATCGCTCAAAAATGTTTCTTCAAACTTGACAACGTCGTTTATCAATAGCGAACGTTGCTGCATAGAAATTGGTGTCATTTCACCAACAATATTTTGATCTATTCTACCGTGCATAGTAGTGGTCGTTTTTGCGGCATCAGTGTCAATCTTTATGTTTAAGTTCGTTTTTCTATAATCATGTATATCACCTTTGGCATTTGTTGCATTTCCCCCATTTGAATTATCATTGTTTTTAGTGTCGTCATCAACTTTAGCTAATGTATCCTTTTTATTAATTTCATCTAGGTTTCTATTTTCCATTTCAATTTTTTTAAATGCTTTTTCTTCCTGTCGCTTTTTCAGTATTGTTAAATAATCCTCCTCAATTTGGCCCATTCTAGTTAAAATTTCTTTTAACTCAGAAACGCTCCCTTGAACCTTCGCAATATCACTTTGTACTAGTTTGCTAACCTCTCTCAAAGAAATCACTGTATTTTGCATACTCTCATCTTCTACGGTGTTACCACTGATTTCAGCATTAACTTCCTCAATTCGTTCGCTCATGCTTTTTGCAAATAACTCAAGCTCTTGCTCCATCATTTTTACCCTATATTCACTAGCTTCTATCTTTTCTTCCTTATCTAATCTAATTGTAGATTCTTTTAAGAGGGCAATAATATGTGCGGTCTTGTCAGCTTGTTTTTGTTGAATATTTAAATTTGGATCACGTTTATCACGTTGCTGCTTCATCCACGAAGATACCCACAAGGTTGCAGTATGCTCGTCAATATATCGTTTTGCCGTGAAGTATCGTTGTACATGTTCACGAAATTTCATACCAACTTTACGCCTAAGGGTTCGAACTTTTTCCATTCGATTTATCCAGTCAACTTCCTGTTTATCTTTGAAGTCTAAAAACGTATATGATGCTTCCATTTCCTTTGCGTTTTCAATGTTATCATCCCGAACTAATTTTTCAATAGGACCCAACATTGCCATCACTTCTAATTGTGCAATAGCTAATTTATCTGGTCGGCGTGGTGGAACAATAGCGCCAAAGACACCATCCGGACCGGTTACAACTTCTTTTGAGCCACCAACATCAGTGCATACTACAGGCAGCCCTGCAAGACCAGCTTCACCAAGTGCTAACGGCAAACCCTCAGATAAAGAAGAATTTAAGAATATCCATCCCTCAGTTAGTACAATTTTTGCGTTACCAAAGCCACATAAAAATACATTAGATCCTAAATTATTTGATGAGATCAAATCTCTACATTCAGATGTATACGCAACGTCTTTATCTAGAGAACCATATATTTTTAAACGATACTTTGTTAGCTTGTAGACATTTACAATAATAGCAGCCGCTTGAATTGCATCTTTTACACCTTTCAATTCATAAACATGAGACAGCATAACAACGGTTGGTAGTACGGCTTCATTATCTCGCAACACAACAAATCGGTTAGTTTCCATTCCATTGATGACTGGAAATATTTTTCGTCTCATCATGACCTCTAAACGGTTATTACCACGCAATGAGCCCATCCATGCTTCCCATGATACATTTGTTTCACAGCATGGAACAACGCAATCAGCATTGTCAAACACTACATGGACGCATAATCTATTTAATCCAATAAGCGCATTTCGTGCAAATAAAGGAAACCCGCGGAAGCCAGAAATTGCCCTGAGCCGCTCTCTCCATAAAACACCATGGTCCCAAACAACAAGCGATGTGCCACGTTTTTCTCTAGCAATAACAGCCAAAATAGTCTGTATACCATGATGTGTTGCATGCGCAACAGGAATATCGTAATCCGGAAGCGGACATGCCAAAATTTCCAAGAAATGTATGAATAAAGATAATGCCATTTCAAAATCTTCAAGCTGAGGATCCTCGCATTTCATCATTGGGTGTAAACCGTCTTCATTCTTCACCATTTTATTGTGTAAATATTGCCACTGTTTTGTCCATGTTTGTCTTACTAGTTTGTGATCCCAAGTGGTGGCCCAATCAAAATGTTGAAAATAAGTCCACATGTTTACAAAATTTTGCGTATGCGACGCAAGAATTTCCTCGGTAAATGTACTTGTCGCACATCCAATTGCTAATTTTCGTATCATTGGAACAAAGTATACTTTTATTACGTCATCTGTAGTTTTCCAAACTTCCATTTGCATCTTTGAAACAGCCTGATCTCCTCGAATTGTTTCATATGGAGAGCCAAAATCCATACCCCATAGCGGGACAAAATTGATGGTTTCCACATTTTCCTCGACTTGATACGACTTTTGTACAACTTTCATATCATTACCAACTTCCGCAATCATATTCCAAGCTACATTTTTCACGTTCATGACAACATCGCGTCTACAGGATGCTACGCCGCCACCGTCCATTGGCCAGGTACCACTGTCCAAACCAAGAACTCTTAGATGTGTCATCCCTTTATCTTCATCATCCTTTTCTGAAAATTTATTTGAGTTTTGCGCAATATGGGTAGATTCGCCACCTCGACCCATAACTTCTAAATCACTCAAGCGTATAGCAAGCCTAGATCTAACCCCAGGTAAGGGCTTGATGTATGTTGCGCTTAAAATCCCACCCATGTCTTTCTTCAATGCTTCAACTGCTTCTGGAATTTTGCAGGAGTCACGCAATCGCCAATAGTCTTTTAGAGTAGGCTCATCACGTAATAAATATTCATCCAAAAGTTGGCAATGAATACCTGCTAGTTTGCCATGTTCACTATTCCACATTTCCCATAACGAAGTACGCTTCAAACCAGTCCGTTTATTACCAGTTTTAAAGTGTATCTTTCTAGACTTTTTAATATAGCATGTTTTCCAGGATCTGTGTGGCTTTAAACGTCTTAAACTATACAAGGCAACATCCTCATTATAGATATTTGATGCTGGTTCTCGTTGATCGAAATTATCCTTTAATAAATTTTCATTTACACCAATTAGACCATATGGATCATCTTTTATAAACGATGGAATTTCATGTTCAATTTCATACGTTATTTCCTTTGTTTTCATTTGTCTCCGATATGCTATTTGCCTTTCAGCAGCTGTATCAACTAGTGTTAATTGACTTGAGGTGTGGCTTAAACCTTTCTGAGACCCGATTTTCTTATCCTTAATACGAGAAACATGCCGACTTGCGGCAGTAGAAGATTTGGAATCTTTCTTATCTAGAGCACTATTCTTTCTCGCTCGAACTGTATTTTTAGAAATTGAGGTAGAAAATTTTCTGCTATTCCTGGATAAGTCACTACCAGATAGGGTGGAGCTATCTACAGCTATTGCATCAGTAAAATCTTCAGATAATTCACTCATAAAAGTTTTGGACTTCTTCATCATTCGTTTAATTTGACCACGCATACTTTGCTGCGTTGAAGTATCTTCCCCTTCTTCTTCTCCCTCTTCCTCAAATTCAGGAACCTCGATTCTTTCGCGGGTTAATTTTACTGTTTTTGTACTGGGTTCTTTTGCATGCCTGTACGTATATTTCGTTAAAAATATATCGTCATCCCATCGAAACATGACACTTTGAACACGACTCGTCAAAAATTTTTGACCATTCTTTTTATGGTGATGATTAACAACTAGTGTCCAATTATCCCTTTTACACTCATAGACTGATCTATACGCTAAGCTGCGAGCAGGATGATGGCTTTCGTCATGGAAATATGTAGCTTTTATCTCAACTAAATTATTTAACTCTTTTTCTATTTCTGTATTACTTTTATCTGTCATACTAATTAAGGGTCTTTTAGAAGTAATGGAAAATTTATGAGCACCCAAACCAGCAATACCTCCTCTCTTTTTACTCATTTCTTTATCTTTTTTAGAGGCGCGAGTTCTGCTTTTTCTCATTGCCATAGCTTCCTCTGGAGTCAACTTTATTTTTACCATCTCATCCCGGTGTTCTTTAAATGCAATTTTAATCCCCTCCTCCAACTTATTTCTCCAATGTATGGATTCAACGGTCGATTTTATCATAAATTGTATTTCATCTCGTTTTTTAATAAGACTATATAAAGATGAAAATGGCACGCTATTATTTGTATGCCGGCCACTATGGTCTTTCCAAATTAAACCCATTAATTCAAATTTATGTTCATAATCTTGAGAATTGTCCCTAAAAGTGGCATCGGAGCGATAGCAAAACAGTGGACCGCATGGTGGTAAAACGAAAAAACGCCTCGACCACCGACTATACCCATAAACTCTGACCACTCGAAAATCAAACCACCCCATAGTCAATAAGTCTTCACTTTCCATTTTCATTTCACGCATCTTTTCTTCATTATGCTTACTAT
>JACKZZ010018730.1_pt1 | contig 10739 bp, 12 predicted proteins | sample 8027871 | NCBI WGS metagenome assembly JACKZZ01 (sample SAMN15724774, study PRJNA655200) | protist metagenome | isolation source: fluorescence activated cell sorting (FACS) single amplified genomes of... | place: USA: West Boothbay Harbor, Gulf of Maine | collected 2000-07-19
ACGGTAAGGACCAGTCTAGCACCGGTTCTCGAAATTTGTTTTAATATAAATCAGACTAACCAGACTACTGTTACAGGAACTCCACTACTACTTAGCTGTCCTAGTTAAGTTTAAAGGAATTTCCTCTAAACTTAACCCTCGCCCACCACGTCTCCCGATGTCAGGAAGAACCAATCTCGACGCGCCTCCTTGGAGAAGCTGATGCTTGCCATCCCGGGCGCGAAGACGGCTTATGGGCAGCCGGTGAAGGTTCCCGTGAAACGAGTGCACACTACCTACTAATTCTCAACCACTAAGATCCTAGTTGTAGTAAGTACTATAACACAGTAAGGAGCAACTGTAACAGCAGCATTAGTATACTACAGTGGGTGATCAAAGTTTATCACTTTCTCCTTAAATGACGGAGGGGAGTAGACGCCGGGAGCGTTAGAGAGGTTGTCACTTGGTTCTTAGGTATCCAGGCTGGGACTAAATTGGTTGCGTACGATACTTGCCTGCTTACCTTGCCTGCTTACCACCTTCATTTGGTACAAAGTTCTGGAAGATATGAGTGTTGGTGGAAACCCAGTTTCGAGGCAAGATTCTCCAGTTTCTCAGGAACTCCCGATTCTACGCTCGCATGTGAGGGTCTATAAGCGTGAACCCGCTTACCTCCAATCGAAGTGTCAGAAGGCATTGAAAAACAGCCAGAAAGGGCGTGGTGACCCTTTTTCCTCCTTGGAGGAGATTGCTGAAAGACTTTGTCAGGTAAGCGATTGCATGATTGGATGTCTGCAAATGCTTTCTGGGCACCTTATGTGGGTGGTATGCAGTTCCATTAAGGGCTGTGTTATGACTTATGAAAACTAAAACTTCCTTCAAGATTCAACGGTTTACTTTCACAACTGTTTCGAATTTCAGGCAACTGACGCCGAACTTGTTTTATGAATCTCGAGAGCTAAACTTTACGTAGTAACGCTATAAAACCAATCGTTGCCGCTGCGCAGAACTTGAATCAGATTGACAAAATTTTCCTGTAAAGCAGATAGCTACAGCACGAGTGAAGACACATAGACTTAAAAGATTTTCAGTTCCTACGCCAAGTCAATCATGTGACAGTAAAAGTTGTAAAACCGCACTAGTGTGTGATCTAAATGAGTGAGAACGAATGGTAACTACTAACTACAGTTCATAAATCCTGTGTAGAAAAAACTAACGAAAGTTCTCAGGTAAGTAACAAGTGTTTCGATTTAAGTTTCGATGGCGTTTAACTACAGTGTATGATTCCTTGGAAGTTCCAAGTTTGTGTGAAACCAGTGCGATCCAAGTGCATGGAACTGGTGATGGTCATCAGTGATAGACAGACCTGTCCCTGCGGTCGCACAGTCCATAGGATTCGATTTTCCACATATAGCTTTGAAGGAGGAGGGAATGGGGTGTACTGTTAGTTGTTTGAGACTGAATGATGTTCTGAAACGGGGTCTGTTTGAATGAGAGCTTGAGTGGCTAAAAGGTATTTAGGCCATCTGATGAGAGCGTAATCTTGATCTAGTCTTGTGAATCCACAGAAGTCCTCTCATCGTTGATATCCATTTTGAATATGAGTGTGAGTGTGAGTTGTAAAACCGCATGCAGTCTAATTGGATAGCGCGCTCCGAAGTAATTCTAGATGAATAGAAGTCCAATTCCAAACGAATCCCTTAGACTTTTCCAGCACATTCAAAGAAGAGGAAGACGCATGAGCGACGTCACTGTGCGCAGTGTCGTCGTCTTAGTCTGCGAAACGCATGAGTGCTACTTAGAATGACCGTCGTTTGACAAACTAAACTTTGACTTTTTTCGTATTATAGTCCTGTTTTCCGTAATAGTAGAGTTACAATTTAAGCGCATAATTGGCATTGTCAGTGTAGTTACTGGTAAGAATTTAAGGATCATAACAAATTTTTAAGTAACGATTCGCAGTCAAACTTTCCTCACGCCCTCACTCTCTCAAAACACACTTCATCTCTCGACCCGTTATTAGTATTAAAACTCTATTAACAATGGCAGATCCTCTCGCACCAACCGTGCTTCCCGGTGCAGGTTATCCCATGCCAGGCGCTCAAGACCCTCTCGCTCCAACAGTTTTGCCGGGTGGAGCAGGCGCTCCTAATAATGCCCTCGAAAACACCAACTTCCAAACAGCACTAGGTGGTGGAAATGCCGGTTCCCCAATGCAACAAACGCAATTGGGAATGCAGGATACACAACTAGGAGGTGTGCAGACGCAGATGGGTCAGGGAGGAGGGCTGGGGGGGATGGAAGCAACAAATCTCAATATACCAGCGGCACAACAGACAGCATTAGGAATGGATCAAACGCAGGGAATCGAAGGGACACAATTGCCGAGGAAAGGTAAGGGATCGTACTTCGTTCTTGGAAACTTTAAAGCAGTACCAAATCAGTAGTACAATGACATTATCCTGTAACAGTAACAGTAATTTTAAACTTTGACTGAACTATTAGAAATCTAAGTCTAAGACTACTACTGACGCGTACTGTCACTGATATGAATTAACCAATCATCCAACCCGACTCTCTTCTCAGACGACGACCCCACCAACCCAATCTACGGCGACGGTTACTCTGTCCAAGACGAAAACGATTTTCAGCCGGGCGGCGCGCGAGGGGGTGGTGGGGCAGGCCCGGGTCAGTTACCGCCGCAAATGATCTGGCAGTTCCGGAGAGACCACTATACTCTGACGGGAATACTCTCGTTTTTCATATTCGCGGTGTCGCTGACAGCGGGGACTTATTGGGGCGATGTAAGATCTTGGGACTTATTGAGGCGATGTAAGAGTTTTAGATGGTGAGTGCGTTGAGGGTGGGAAATTGTGTGGAAACCGTAAGAGTTTCGGTTGAGTAAATGTGTTGATTGGAATTTGGAAATTCAAGAAGGGTTGATTTTTGATTGATTTTCTACAAAACTAAAACCATATCATAGCCGTGTTTAGTACGTATTAAATCAGTGAATTAGAAACCTTCCACCGCCTATACTAGGAAACCGCGGAAAAAAATCGCGATTATTTCAGTTTTTGACAGATTTTTTGTAAGGCGCCGGAAGTAACCCTAGAGGAAATAAGTACTCATATGATATGTCCCAACAGGCCTGCCGGTTCAAACGCGCGTGTTTGTTTTGCAGCGCAAGCTAAATAATAGCTATAAATGCCGCTGCGTGTCTCTTTCAAAAATTCGAAAAAACAGATTTTCGTAAATTCCATGCCAGTACCGTATTTAGCTTCGAATCTGCTCTCACCACGGTTATATTCTGTGATTTTAAGAGTCTCACTCTCCTCATCTCCCTCAGAGTCCCACCCTTCTCCTCTTCCTCCTTTCCACCATTTTCCTCCTAATCATCATGTTCTTCCTTCCCGTCTGCACCTGGGAAATGATCCGACCCCTTACCGGCCAAGAACTCGCCTAGGTCATTTTTCACTCACAGGAAGCCAGCAAGTTCGACCTTTATCTGAAGGTAGCGAGAAAGGACATAGTGGTGTTTACGCTGACCCTGGCGATTTTGATTGCGGCTAGTCGGATTATTTGCGGTGCTTACGAGGCGGAAGCCTGGAGTGGAGCCATGCGGGGGCAGGGAGGCGGATATTTCACGGGAACATTGGAAGCTATTCCATGGAATGCAGCTGTGGCGTGGACAATGGTTTACTTTTACGTAATGCTAATGTTGTATCTGCACGTAATCTTTTCCTAGTTGGAGCAGCGGTTCTGTAATCACCCGCGGCACATCGTGCACCTGCAGAAGTGGAACAAGAATCTCACTCTTCCCGCTAAGTTTTTGGATACCAAGATCTTCAGGGGTTTTAGCGATTTAACCAAGTTCGTTATCTACACGATGTTTCTGGTATCAGGAACAAGTCTCGGTTACATCAACTGGCACAGACACTCAGTACCTTTTAACGCTTTAGCTGGCGGCCAAACCTACGTAAACGTCCTTGCCGGGGAAGGTCGACACGATTACGCAGACGCTTCTGTTCTCCAATTCTCCTTCGGTAGTGTAATCGATAACAGCAAGGCAGTCGGCTTCGCGCAAAACACGCACACCTACTGTGTAGCACCCATTCTAGAACCTGAAACATCTGAACAGGGTGCTACGAATGCTGATTCAGTATTCTCGTTCTGGGCAGCTGGAATGGACTGCTGTCTCCCAAGGGGGGAATTCTGGTGCTCAGCTGAACACAACTTAAATTTGTTTGACTCCAAAACATCAGCTAGGGAGTTCTGGACGAGCCGTGGGGCGGCTACGAAAAGAGGATTTTATGCAGTGAGAGGGAGCGTGGATGAGAGTCAAGAATTGGGCCTGAGGCAGGCGGTGAGACAAGCGGTTGCTGCTTATGGGATAGGCTCGCCAGACTGGGATGAAGTGAAGTTCGTCTGGCCGACGAAGGTAAGAGTTAGAGTCGAGGTAGAGGTTGTTTTGGGAATGAAGGCACTATTCGGTTTGGGATGTTGGGGTGGAGTTTGACATTGTTTGGGGCATGAAGGCATAGGCAAGGGTGTTGGATTAGGTGGGCGTAATTTAATTTCGGATAAAACGTAGAGCGCCTGTGGAGCGAAAGAATCCACCTGGGCTTCTTCCCTCATGGCAATCTCGAGCTGTGTTTGCTGGGCGCTATCTTCTAGCTGTGGTTGTTGGGCGTGGTTTCCTTCGGTCTCGCGCAGACGGGCGGTGGCTAGCCTACGTCTCTTGTCGTAGAAACTGGTAGTATAAGCGACGTGCCCCCGAGTGCCTCGCTGAGAGTCGCGACACCCAATACGTTGGCCTGGGAGTTCTTCGTCACAATTCCTCTGATTTCGTTCACTCCGTCCTTGTCGCCGTCGTCCACCTTGAATATGCTAGAAACTTTAGGGAGGAGTATCGCGGTTGATCATGAAGATGTCCTAGGCAGCGGTTGAATACCGACCGTTGTGACACAAAACCCTTGACCATTATTATTTACGACGATATAACGCCACAGCGCCCTGCCGGGATGTAACCCATTACCTGCTGAAATTGTTGGCGTTGTTCTGGATTCCCTTCCCACCGCCCTTGACGACCGCGTGTCCTTTACCGCCGCGACCAAGCTACTAGCCGAAGCAAAGCGAGACCGTATTCGTCTCGCATCATTGTGGTTCGAGAATGTTGTCAAACTTCTTCATCAAATTATTGCCAAAACAGAAGTGGTCCTCGTAGTACCTGTTCTAGTCTCGAAGCCATATAAGACAACTTAGCGATGGTTACCGACAGGTCCGAAACCACCGCTTGGAGCTGTCGGTATCTCTGCTCAAGTTCGCCATATGCAAAATGACTGTTGGTGATGATTTCGGAGGCGACATCAGATATGCCTGGCAGAGGATCAGGCTTAGCCTTAGTATCCAACTGCGACTCTACCGCCGACAAACGTTAGGGCAGTCCAGTGCTTGCTATACCTGGTAGGTGGTGTAATCATAATGTCCCAGCTGGTTGCGAACCAGCTGGAGTTTCCGGCAATTATCCAAACGTTCAGGCAGATCATGATCTACCAACAGCTGGACCTCTTCTTCCCGATCCTGGTTCATCCTCAGGTCATACTGGCTCATAAGATTCTGGGACGAGTTAAACTCGCTGGACAGTCAAAACACGCGAGGAGAATTGGCGGATCGGCTGTCACTAGTTTCTTGTCGTTGTTCCAGAGCATTTTTTGTTCATCTTTCATATCGCTCTCCTTCTGCCGTTCGCGCATGTGTGCTCTTCCCTCCCCACGAACGCTTAAAATGTCGTCGAGGAGAGCGAGGGTACGAAAACCGAGGGCGAGGACACGAAAAACGAGACACCTTCTTCCTTACCCAGACGTTTGGAAGTTTCAGTCTGTCTTCGAAGCCCGGCTTTTCCTCTTGGAGGGCTCGGTCGAGTAAATGATCTCCTCCGTGTCGTCTGAATCCCCCGCGGCCATATCGTAAGTCTTAGCCCCCGGAGTCCCAAGGAGAGCCTCAAGCCAGGCCTTCATAACCGCGTTGGCAGGATTCGGCCTACGGGAATGAGTTAAAAGTCATTTCAAGTCCCAGGTGGCCCTGGGGCGTCGGACTTCGTTGAACTTGTCGATTCAGAAATATTCCTCCATCAGCCTTTCCACGTTCCTCTCGACGAGCCTAAGCAGTAGCCTCGTTTCTGGTCGCTCGCCTGCATCACTCGTCTCAGGTCTTCTCCGGTCGGTACTTCGGCCCGAGTGGTGTCTTCGGGTTCACGACATTAGCTTCAATTTAAGAACAGGATCTTCCCCAGCTGCGTGATACGTGTAATCGAGAAAAAAATGAGCGTGACCTGTTGTAACAGTATAAAATGGCAAATACCCATACTACTAGACCTCTCTCTACACACCGTGACCTCCGCCCCCGGTCCGCCGTAGATATCCACCCAGCGGGCTGCGTCAGGCTTGTGCCTACCTTGGCCGGGGTCTTTATTGGTCACTTCGTGGGTCTTAACAGGCTTTGAGTACTAGTGATACTCAACTAAAAGGTGGTGAAGGAACAATCTGGGTGGAGCTGGCTGTGTCTGGCACAGGATACGCTAAGCTACTTTTCTTATGTACTGTTAAATGATTTTCAGCATCTCTAATCGTGCAGTAAACATCCCTCCATCGAGCCAGCCCTGCTATGTATTATCCCTTCACCGCGTAAATAATGCCCCACCACCCTAGCTGAGTGGGCGGATGATACCACCATGACATGCGAAGAACTTTTTTTCGATACGCGCAGCATACCGCGGACTACTTGGGAAATACGACAGCCCTTCGTTGTTTATCATTATTGCTAAAGCAGTCGTTTGGTACTCGATCAAGCCGCCGTCCTCGAGTGTGACGAGCCGATCGTAACCCGAACTCCCCCAAATCAGCACCGTTCTCAGACTTACTGTACATCAGCATTCCCTTTGTCAACCCTTTCCCGCGCATGATGTACATGCTTGCTATAAAACCGCAATTTCAAAGGATACTTTTTGATTATGCCTGTTTCTCATTTAAGTGCAAAAATACGGAGCGGTGTTGTAGAACTGAATGGCGCAGTCAAGGAGAGCTAATCCCGGCTCCCTCATGTCCTTGGAATCGCAGTTTTGTGCGAGGTAAGCGACCAGCTTATCGTGCTCCAACGAAGTAGGAGGAAAATCCTCTTCAGAATTTCTTGATCCTAGACCCGCATGGAAGCCCACTGTACTGCGAGTCTTTGAATTTCCAAATTGGGGATTCCGTTCGTAAAGTATCGGTGTGTCGGGACTCGGCGGTTCCTTGCCATAGACAGGGCATGTTCCTGGCATATTGGGGCATGGTTTGCCGGCCAATTAGAGATACCGGCTTAATCTCTCGGCGCTTAGGCATTTGAAAGCACGTCTCAGGATTGGGTCTTGGATTTTAGAGTGGGGCTGTTGTGGCTGACGAAGGTAAAGCTGGAGGGTAGTACTGTGTAACCGTCGTCGTCCTTGTCGGCAATAGACGTGTTCAATACTGCGGATTGTAGGTGCCCACTTACCGCTGGAGTGAAGTCAGCGTCCCAGTAATTGATTATAGTTGAGGAACTTTGCACGGACGTAGCTGGGTCGTCTGACCGTACGAAGTACTATGCCCCCGTACATTCAGTGGCATTTGGCAGCGCATCCGCAAGTCGATTACACGCAGTCGTGTTTAAAAATTCATCATACCCGTCATCGAGTGGCGCTACCGCTCCTTGCGCTACAGCTTGGTCGAACTGGTCGGCTACAATCCGGATTCGGTTTGCGTCAATCTTTTCTAGATGCGGTCTTCCCAACGTATGTTCATTGTTTGATTCTTTGTCGCCACACGCTTTGCAGCAAGGCGTCCCCCCTCTCATGAAGAACAGCCCTGGATACGCGAAGATGCTCTTGGTCACCTACAAGAAGTGGTCGGTGGAGTCGGATTGGTAGCTTGAGTTGTACGACGCCAAAGGGAAGGGTGTCCCGCATCGTAGCCAATTAATCCGCGTACCTGTTGTGTAAGCTGTTCCAGTGGCCCCTTCAGGTAGCAAGTCAACACTAACCTGGTGACAACAGGATTGCGCCTCGCTATCCCCGTGAACCGGTTCTGTTTGATAACAATGCGCGTGACCCTGCGAAAAACCAAAGTAGTCGTATAGATCGTTTAATTATGGAAGCACTGCCGTCGTTGAGGAACACGAACGACTTCTGTAGGAACCGACAACCTTTCGACAAACGCCACAGTGAAGACAACAATGATGAACAGAACTAACTCCCTGTACAAGCTACTGTCGATGACGTCCAGTATTATCGCTATGACTACTCCCGTAGTAGTGTCTCCTTTTTGAATTTCTAGACACCCAATCACGGTGGAGGCAACTCGTACAAGGAGGGCAGCGGGAGTCTTGCGTAATGAGAGAATTGCCATGAATGCGTATAAAATCAAAAAGCCCATGAAGGCTAAGAGCGTCATGGCCCATTTTATTTTAAAGAACGATCCTAAAAGCGACATCGCAAATTCCTTCGTCTGAGGCTCAGAGAATAGCTGCTCTAAAACCACCATTGGCACGTCACAATACAAATTCCCATTTATCCTCTCCGTCACAACCGTCACAATTCTCCCGATGACGGGGTTTGAATAGTCTTGCACCAGGTCAGCGGTCATGAGTAGGAACGGTACCGCAACGGTCTTTGTTGTCGCGGCTCTTGGAGAGACGGGTTTGGTCCGATGAATGGGCACGAAACAGTTCTCTCTCGCTACAGCTCGTAGCGCAGAGTCGCTCGCCAATGCAAAATAATTCACAAATGAGAAGCCCACGCGAAGTTTTACCGACACTTAACCAACGGGTAAAACTGGTGGTTTTGTGCCCAAGCAGTATTCTCCTGTGGGCATTCACTTTCTTCATTTGCATCATCTATGGCAGCGCCGTACAGAAATCGAGTTGCTTGCCGTTGAAAGAATGCTGCAGTAACTCACCCAGAGCGGCAACTGTCGGTCCCAAGTTACCCACAAACGTCGCCGCAAATACATCGGGGTTATACTTTCTGTTTGTGTCACGGCACACCTTTTTCCAACCGTAATTATAACAAATGGGTATGTAATTTCGAGCACCTATGCTAGGAGTTACTCCACTTAAGTGCTGACAATGTTGTTGCCTGCCCTTTGTAAACAAGTAGTTTGTAGGATCCGGCAACGAACGGGATCTATTGGTTGTACCACTCTCCTCGCTGAATGCCACGTCAGCACAGTTCTCCCTCGACAGGGTCTGTAGGATATAAATATCTAGTTCACCAATAGTGAAACCAACAATTTTGAGGATTAGAAACCGACTACATTCGTTCCTTCCAAAATTAAGTAACAGCCTATATCATCTGTTCCCTCTCATTATCAAATTTACTTGAATCTCCCCAGGACCCCGCCTACATCATTCGTTCTCTCTCGAACCATCGCGACGGATACCTGGTGGAGTCCATGTTCTGGGCGATCCTCCTCATTCTTCTCTTCGGGTTTCTGCCGGGCGCGGGATTTAGACAGCGGGAGTTACAGAGAATCGATATTCGAGGAGGGACGTATGGAAGGGGGATGACAGGGGGACAGGGTAAGTATTACATATGGGTTTGTTGGAAGGGGGATGACGCGAGATAGGCAAGGTAGGTGACAGATCCACGGATACGTTTGCGCTTGAGAGTAGGACAATTGTCGCCGCAACTTTTGTAGTCGCTTCTTTCGCTACCGACTATCGTGACGGTGATATGGATGGGGTATGGGTAAGTGAGAAATAAGGTAAGTTACTTGGGCACTGTATCCTATGTTGTAGATCGTTTGAATCGGGTCGGATATGGTCTACTTGTATTGGAACACAAGTAGAGTTATACCGCACTATTTTGGTGAAGCAAGTCTTTGCAATTCTCTGAAGTACCCGCTAGAATCCCGTGTCGCCTTTGAGCGGCGTTGGTGCCATTGCTAATTCGAGCACACCATGGTCTTTTACCGTTACGAAGCTGCGCTCTCTCACCCCAGGCTCTTGAAGGCGTTGCTTCAGCTCCCTCGTCCATGCTATGATAATCCGAAGCGAGCCACCTCTTTTTTTTCCGTCCGGATTTTGCGCTTTTTCTGCGGAGACAGTCGTTTGCAGACTTCCTGGAACGACCCTGGGTTTCTGATAGTATTAGTAACACCTTGAAATTCATCCAAGACCAGAAGATCGATGTGACAACGCCAGGGTTACAATGAGTTTTTGTGTCGGGACAACTTCTCAATATCCATATTGGCGGTGGCAACGGTATCACAAGCCGCAGCTGGATCGGTACTAAAGCCGGTAGCTATACATAATTTGTCCAAATCGGAATCTGATAAAAGCGCACCCGAAATCGATAACGATGTTTATTAAGTCATCTGAACTCTATTTCCGCCTGTATGTCTGCTCGGATGGATGACATAGCATGGTTCAAGGCGGGTTTTGGATGCCGATTGGCTTGAATAGGACTGTCGCAATATATTCGCTAGCTGATAATATACTAGCTGTTGCCTGATACCGCAGACACCAAATTGAAAGTCACAACTGGCTTCTTAGGAGTAACTTTAAGCTTCAGTGTACTGCGTCTACTGGTGTTGTTTGAGATTTATACGCGCGTGTGCATTGCCGCCGCTCCCACTCCATGCCCGGCTCGCACTCTGTCAAAAATCTTATAATATGCGTTGTCCTCCCGCGCTTTGCCACCTCGGTGTTGCGCTTTTCCTGTTGCAGGAGGTTTTCCTTTATCGATG
>JACKZZ010003464.1_pt1 | contig 10737 bp, 6 predicted proteins | sample 8027871 | NCBI WGS metagenome assembly JACKZZ01 (sample SAMN15724774, study PRJNA655200) | protist metagenome | isolation source: fluorescence activated cell sorting (FACS) single amplified genomes of... | place: USA: West Boothbay Harbor, Gulf of Maine | collected 2000-07-19
CATCGCGAGAAAACAAAACCTCGTCATCAAGGTCATGCGGACCGAGCATCACTAGCGCATCCATCCGCTGCTTACCACTTAGAGCCGGCGAAATTGCCGCCACGACTAAACATATCAACTTGATCATCACCTCCTGTGAAGACAAAGGCCAAAGCTCCTCAAGGATTGAAATGAGGTTGGAGGGCCCAACTTGGGCTGCAGCAACAGCTGCATTTGCCCAGCTTTCATCAACTTGAGTAGCTCCTTGGATGGCATTGCGAAAGAACTGTAATATACTTGCAATGCAGGCGAGCCACGTAGCCATCGAGGCTTCTCGACGAGCCTCAGAGTCCTCGCCATCATCTCGACACATTTGTGCTTTCCCACCAAAACCGTATTGGCCAAAAAGATAAATCACACGGAAAGGAGACGTATCGGAATGCGAGAGAATCTTAGTGCACCCAGTCGATTGAATGTACTTGACCAATGAGTTAATGTTTTTCATCCACTCGCCCATGTACCGCTCAAATGCAGCTGGCATGGTATCTCCTTTGGGTACAAAGAGGTCGCGAGTTGCGCCGCACTGTTTTGCAACATGATGCAAAAGCCGGACGTCCAACGAGAAAAAGTCCAAGTCAAGCTTTTCCAATTCATGCGGAAGTGAAATTTCGACGCTCCGCCCGGCAAGCTCGATCATACTCTCGCGGAATTCTTCAAATCGAAGGAAAGCGTCGTCCGCTTCGCCATCATTGTTAGTTGCTACAATGTGGGATAGGATCTGACCCAACTCGGACCAACTAAGCCTGGGCATTGTGTACTTTCGCACAAAGCCGTACCATCGAGCAGTGGACCATTGTTCTTCGTCGCCGGCACACCCAGCAACAAAAGCTTTGATCAAAATAGGCGCTACTTGAAACGGATCATATTCTGCCGATCTTTCCTTTTGTTGTTGTTGTTGCTGCTGCTGTTGCTCCTGCTCTTGCTGCCGCTTTAAATCATCATCTTCTGCGCAAGCACCGACGGTCAGCAACGTTCTGGCCACTTCAAGTTCCATGATAAAATCAGCAACTTGGTCTTCTCGTGTCGCACGAGAGCTAGGGCTGACTGGCTGCCCCCCCCTCCTCTCCACAGCAGGGTCGCTGGTCCATGCTAGAAAGCACACGAAACTGGGAAAATCTCCTTCCGATAACTCCCATGCTACCTCAGCACGTTGCAAATCCAGGCGCCTAGGGCAGACGTCGAGATCACCGAGCCACGTTTGAATCGAGCGTGATTCAGCTAGCATAGTTTCCAGGTTATCCAAAATTTGAGCGTGCTCGCGCAGTACTGCCTGAACTGCTGCCCGCCCAACAAGCTTGTTACGAGACTGGAGAGGCCCATTTCCATTTGAAGCGGCAGACGCAACATCTGTCGCTGCGAAATTTGCAGAAACCACTGAATGAGGTTGACTCTCCTGCTTTTGTTTGCGACTCTCTGCCAAAGACCTTGCGGAAAGAGGTGGCGTGAACGATCTCAACGAGGATGCCGTGCGTTGGGTCCGAGGAGTCCCAGAGGGGGAAGTGCGAGGGGTAAGATCTCGCAAAATAGTGTATGGAGAAGTCCTACTATGTTGGGAAGAAGAAGCTGTCATGGGTCTAGGAGGCGACTTGTGCTCAAACTGACGTTTGGAGGAGGAAGGGGGCGAAAAGATATTGCTGTTTGCGCTTACGCTACTCTCGTGGCTCTGCATGCTGGATGAGCTATTGCTACGGCTCAGAGCTCGCAGCGGTTTTGGAATGGTAGCAAGCTTTGCCTTAGACTTGCTCATGTTAGATTGATTAGCGGCTACAGCCACTGAGATCAGGTCATCCTCAACCAGCTTGTCCACAAAATCGACAAAAGTGCAACCCATGCCCATTTCAGGATATAGCTCAATGAGCGTGCCGGAAATTTCGTCCAATTTCTCTAGCATCTCCGAATCGTGCTTTGGTTTGCGCCGCTTATCAGCGAACTGAAGTCTTTGAACTAGATCATGGAGATCTTCTCGTTCAAATACGCGCAAAACTTCTGCTGCCTTGAGAGCGTGCAGTAAGCCACGCAAACCGCGTCCGGAATATTTCTGGTGAAGCCGGTACGCATCCCAATAGCAGAAACTTATGGTCAAGAGCCCGACGCAATTAAGAGCATGCACGAAAAAAATGGCGTCGTTGCAAAGTTCTTTGCCAAATCGGACATGCGCGGCAAGCTGTGACAGAGCTGCCGAGCCGGAAGATTCCAGCCCGAAGACCTCTTGTGCTACGAACGACATGGCTTTGATCCAATTTTCAAACCCGAGATTGCTCTCACCAGGGTTCAGGCACGTGTCAAACATATCATGCACCAATTGTTTATTCAGGGTTCGAGGGAGAGCCAATGCCAACAGCGATGCATACGTCCCTCCAAACGTCGCACCGTCCACCTCGGTGCCATTGCAGCAGCTCCAAAACAAGGACCGCAGCACCAAAATATCTTGCTCGCTCACTCCATAAGATGACGTTGCTCCGTTTACTACCGTACTACCACTACTATCATCAGCCGCTGCTTTGAAAGATAAAACCGCCGGAGACGGTAACCCCAAACTCTTATCATCATCAGCTTCTTTCACTAACGGTTTAAATCCATTTTTATCATCAAGCACATCTGGCGACTGCAGGGGCAACAATGCCTCCTCATCTGACATGCATTCCCTTAAACTATCACCCGCCGCTGTCTCATTTGGAGTAATTATCATCGCCTGGCTTTTATCTTGTTGAAACGGAGAACGCTGTTTGGATGTTGTTGAAGTTTCCATTCTCGGATGTCAGAGCATCAGACCTTTTTTTGCAAGGCTCCTCCTCCCTTACTAAACAAAGCCAACGAAGACGGAAGGAAGGAAGGAAGGAAGGAAAAGAGGAAGGAAGAAAGGAAGGAAGAAACAGGTATACCTCTCAGAGTTTCTCTCTCATTTCATTCCTCTCTCATCTTTGTTGACTCATTGTCAGATTGACTTGAAGGGTAAAAAAGCGAAGTTTGAAAAAGTTCGGATAATTGTACCTTTTTTATGGGATGAAATGGAATCCTTCTCGAACATCTTGCACAGATGAGAGGTGATGGAGAAACTCTGTTGAGAGAGCAAACAGCTATCTTTGGTTAGGTCTTCGTTCGTTCGTTCGACTGGTTGGTTGGTTGGTCGAGTGTTGTGGAGGACAGTGCAGCACCGTTGTTAGTGGGATAGAATAGAGAAGGATGAGTGTGATCGGAATCGACTTCGGTAACCAGAATGCAGTGATCAGCTGCGCGAAAAGAGGAGGCATCGACACCTTGCTCAACGAAGGCAGCAAGCGCGCCACGCGCACGATCGTGTCATTCCAGGGAAAGCAGAGGTTCATGGGAGAGGCCGCAGTTCCGTTGGTGAGCAGCAACTTTAAAAATACCATCATTGACGTGAAGCGCTTTGTGGGAAAATCCTGGAGCGACCCGACGGTGCAAGCAGACATTGCTAGATGCCCCAACAGGAAAAATTTCCGGGAGCTCGATGGCGACCGCGTGGGCATAGAAGTGTCTTATCAGAACGAGCAAATGGTGCTCTCTGCAGAGGACGCTTGCGCCATGGTGATTGGCTCTCTCAAGCGCACCGCAGAGTTCTCAACCGAGCGGTCCGTGAGCGATATTGTGTTCAGCGTACCGTCCTTCTGGACCGACCGCCAGCGGCGCGCGTTTCTGGCCGCCAGCAAGGTTGCTAACGTGGACGTGCTGGGCTTGATCAACGATGGCACAGCTGCAGCGCTTAGTTATGGTATCTGGAAGTCGGCCAACAACCAGTTTGATGCGGATAAGAAAGAGTACACCATGTTTGTTGACATGGGACAGAGCTCGTTTCAGGTAACGATCGCCGCGTACGTGCAGGGTAAACTGTCTATTGTGGCCAACACATATGACTCGAATCTCGGAGGTCGCGACATTGACTTTGCTCTGGCGAACCACTTTGCGTCCGAGTTTGTTGCCAAGAACAAAACGAGCTCTCCGATGGATAACCCCAAAGCGTCCATCAAATTGATGACTGCGTGCGAAAAGTTGAAGCAAACGTTTACCCCAGAGGGCGTGACCGATGCTCCCATCAAGGTCGAGTATCTTTTGGAAGAGCTGGACTTTACCAGTAAGCTGGACCTAGCAACCTTCAATGAGCTGATCGCCCCCGTGATTGAACGCGTACGCGCCCCTCTGGAGCGTGCCATGGAAGAGAGCGGCCTGTCTGTAGACCAACTGAACGCAGTTGAGATTCTTGGCGGGAGCACGCGCGTGCGAGCCATCAAGGAAGCAATCAAAGAGACTCTCGGCATCGACGGTGCGAAGAACCTCAAAGGGCTTTCCTCCACGCAAAATGCAGATGAATGCATCTCTCGCGGCTGCGCGCTGCGTTGTGCAATGCTCTCTCCCGCGTTCCGCGTGAAAGAATTTCAAGTCAAAGATCAGATCATCTTCCCAATCAGCGTCACATGGGAGCAGACCGAAGCTGTCGCGGCTGTTGCCGGAGATAAAATGGAGACCGATGATGCCAACAAGGCGGATTCCGAAGGGCAAGACGCAGTGCCCGTAGGAGAGAACTCGATCGTCCTGTTTGACAAGGCCAAGGAGGTTCCCATGACCCGGCGCATCATCTTTCGCCGTCGTGACGCCTTTGAAATTAGTGCCGCGTACACTGCCGAATGCTCAGACCTTGTGCCCAACAAAGACCTCAATATCGGGTCCTTTCGCATTTCGGGCATGGCTGTGACCGACGATGAGGTGCCGCCCAAGATCCGCTGCGACTTTAAACAAGACGAGTTTGGTTTGTTCCGAGTCGTCAAGGTCGAGCAGATGCGAGAAATTCCTGATGCTGCTAGCCCAGAACCGGTGAAAGCAGACGCACCTCCTGCAGAAGGCAAGGAAGACGGAGAGGCCAAGAAAAGCGACGGCGGAGAGTCCAAGGAGGAGAGCAAGCCAGCAGAGGTCAAGAAGAAGTTTAGTGTTGTCAAGCTCAACGTAGAGTCCGTGTTTAACCAAGGGTACAATGAAGCCGAGCTGCTCAACGCCCGCGCTCGCGAAGAGAGCTTTCTCGCGTCGGATAGTCTCATCAAAGCGACTATGGACGCAAAGAACTCACTCGAAGAGTTTGTATACTCGACGCGCGACAAAATTTCAGGCGATCTGAAAGATTACGGCACCGGGTCGGAGCGCGAATCTCTTCAGGAAGCCCTCAGTACTATGGAGAACTGGCTGTATGACGAAGGGTACGATGTGGAAAAGGAGGTTTATGACGAAAAGAAGAAGTCGCTGGTCGACCTCAAGCACCCGTTCGCCTTCCGCCAGCAAGAGGCCGAAGACCGCCCCCGTGCTGCGGACAACCTTCGCGAAGAAATAGCAGCCAACCTCGCCATTGTCAACTCGGAAGATGAAAAATACTCGCACCTCAGTGATGAGGATCGCGACAACGTTAGATCGGCGTGCGAAGCTGCAGAAAAATGGCTCAACGAAAAGCTGGGCCTGCAGGCAGACAAGAACTTGTACGAGGACCCCATTGTCAAAACCAAAGATATTGAACAGGAAACATCGGGGCTGCACACAAAGTGCCGCCCAGTGGTGACCAAGCGCAAGCCTGCGCCGCCAAAGGAAGAGAAAAAGCAGGAAGATCCAGCTCCCGCAGACGAGTCCAAGAAAGAAGAAGGGGCTACCGAAGGCGATGATGCTGGAAAAGACCAAGGCGACAGTGACAAAAAAGGAGACGAAGGCAAGTCGGAAAACGACATGGACGTTGATTAAACGAGAATCACACCTCCGTGGTAAAACAACTTATAAAGCTAAAAAAATAAATAAATACAATTAGGGCAAGTTTAAATAAATACAGCAGCTAGACTGAAAAGAAACTCTAACCAAAATCAATCGCTCATCAGATTGGAAAAATTGCTCGAGACCCACTCGCTCGCCAAAGCATGCTTGGAGGTGATGCGCTGTACCGGGTCTACTGCAAGCATCGAGCGAAGCAATGGAAGGACATCCGAAGACAAGCTATTGAATATACTGGGAGGAAACTCGAGAGGCACCGTTAGGCAGTCGGCATACGGAACAAATGGCTTGATGCCACTTATCATCTCGAAAAGGATAATGCCAGCAGCCCACACGTCGACAGCAATCGTGTACGCTTCCTTTTTCATGATCTCGGGCGCCATGTAGCCCATCGTGCCACACATGCTAGTAAACGGAACTTTGTGCACGTCTCCGGTAAACTTGTAAAACTTCACGTCTGGCACCTTGCGGGAAAGCCCAAAGTCGCAGATTTTCAGATCTAGGTTCAAGCAGGCATCGTCGGCGCTCAGGCTGCGGGGAGACAGGGGAGGGACCTGAGAGCCAACCGTAGTAGATGCCCTTCCTCTGTGTAGCAACAGGTTTGCCGGCTTGAGGTCCCCTTGGAGTACGCCGTTGCTGTGCAGGTAGTTGAGAGCTTTTAGTAATTGCTTGAATAAGCGATGGCATGCGAGTTCAGGGAGCCGGCCAGCATGATTGTTCAAAAGTGTCTCAAGGTTCCCGTTATCGGCCTTTTCAAGAACAAGAAACAGCCTTGTCTCGTCTTCGAATATCTCTTGTAACCGAATGATGTGCCGGTGTTGCAAAACTTGGTGGATCTTGACTTCGCGCTCAATCATTTCTTTTTCTTCAACACTGATCAGCATGCGCTTTTTCACAATCTTGACGCAAAACTCCTTGTCGGTGGTACGGTTTCGGCAGATTTTGGCCAACGAGTAAGCGCCTTTACCCAGGCACCCTTGTTTGCTCATGTCAATCTTGTATCTCCCGGTTATGCTCAGTGTCCGGTTAATGATCCACGGGAGATTTCGGCCATCCGAAAGAGGCTTGTCTCCATCGTAGTTGTAGAGTCCGAGTCCGTTCAAGTTTGATGGAGCCGCTACGCGAGAGCTATGGTTGCTTTCATAGGGGACAGAAAAATGGCGGCTACGCCCGCTTTCTCCAACGGTGTCCGCCCCTCTTGGGGTAGACATACTTGCATGCCTAATGGCACCGGACCCTATTGTGCTACCCTGAAAGGGCTGCTGGTGCAGAGTTGCCATATGTTGCTGGCTCGAAAAGCTGTTCGACCGATGAAACCGTAGATCACCTGAGCTGTTTCTATTATGAGTTCGCGAGAAAGGAAGCGAATCGAAATCAGCATAATGCATGTCTCCCATCGATGCCACAAGGGGGAGATGCTGCTGCCCTCCTTGCGGTCCGCCATCGCGCGGCATACCTACCAAGTTGGCGCTACGGACGTTGCCAGTGGACCGACGTGCATTATGATGATGGTGATGAAAGGCGAACGGAGCACAAACACTCAAGCATCGCCGCCTGGACATTCCCTTCTGCGGTTGCGACGAATCGCCAAGTTCGTCCAAGCTGGACCCGGAATCTGAATGTTCACCGCCCATAAACCATGCTGAAGAAGAGCTCGAGTGGCCCCTTAGTGGTCTACGCTTTGCTGGGCTAGACGACGCAGAAGCACAAGTAGCAGCAGGCACATCATTATTATCCCCAAGCTCAAACACGCCTGATTCAGAGCTCTTGTCCGAAATGGCGTCCAACATTGACATAAGACCAGTTGAGCAAGATGACGGCGCATCATGCTGCGAATGCGTTTCCTTTTCTTCTACTATCACACCCGAATCACCACCTCCACCACCGACTAGCATGGCGATTCCACTTTTCTTCGGAGCCTGCGGTTCCTCCGCCACAGTCTCATACGCTGGTGCACTACTATCTGCACCGAATAGAAAACACTGACTATCCAGCTGCTGAGTTAATAAGGAAGCGGCGGCAAAAGCTTCATCTGCTGCAGCTTGTGCAGCTTGAGCGGCGGTGCAAGCAGTTGACGTAAGTTGAAACAAGTCCGACTCGGACGCACACCGTTCACGATCCTCCGAGTCTTCATCGCCACCAGACTCTTCTACATCGAAGCTCTTCTTACTTGCACGGCGCTCTTTCGAGCGAAACTTCTTCAAATCATGTAACGTACTATATTCTTGAGGCCCCTTGTGAAATTGCCCCGTGTATGGATTATGTCGGAGTGCTTTCAGCCTACAATACTCCTCCCAGCTCACGACATCTCCATCAAAATACTTGCTTCGTGCGTTACCAGAGCTAGGTGCATGCTGAAAATTACCTAGAATCGGGTTGCTCGAAGGCATAAACCCATATAAAGTCATTTATTTTACAAGACCGCAGCCTTCAGCGCTGCCGTCCTAAATAAATCAAGTCGATGCCCGAGGTCTCTTCGAGCCGATGACGCTCGCAGCTCGCCCCACCGACCGTGTAACCTGACCAAGCACCCCCGCTTCCAGCAGGCCGCTCCGCCTCCGACTGCCACTCCACTCCACTCCACTCCACTCCGCTCCAGTCGGTCCAGCTACGTGCGCGCGAACGCAGGACGAAACTCAATTACTCCGCACAAGGGAAGGGGGAGCCTAAACTGACAGACAGTGACAGAGAGACGAGAGAGGCTCCCACGTGAATTCTTGAGCGCTCGCCACGCTAACCTAACCAAACCTCTAACCTACCCTAAATCTAACTAGCCTCGGCTCTGAGCATCTCTATCTGTGAATTTTAGTGAGATATTTTTGTGACCTTCCTGACTTGAATTGGTTTGATTTTGGATCTGCAAACTTAGAGTTGCAAACTTATTATAAAGGCTTTAGATAGAGCCAACTGTGTTGAAGTGGTGAAGTGGTTGCTCCAAGCTTGACCAACTGTGAAGCGACCTTGGGGCTGACTGCTGGGCCAACTGCCGAGCTGACTTTGAAGCCGACTGTTGGGCCAACTGCGAAGCCGACTGTCCAAGCCGACTGTCCAAGCCGACTGTCCAAGCCGAAGGTGGTTTGTTTGTTCGTTCATTTGGAAGAGAGCAAACGGAGAGTGCGAGGTCTAGGGAGAGGTCGGGGGGAGGGTTTGGTTGTTGAGCGTGCCGGCGAGGAGTAGATCCAAAGGCTGATTCTGTGGAGAGGTTCCGGGGTTGACCACTGACTACTGACAAGCCTTGGCTCCAAATTTTGAGTTGGGAGTTGACAAGAAAAGACTCATGCTTGGACCTCAAGCAAGCAGACTTTAGAGGAAAAACTTGGAACGAGCAGGGTCGTGCCAGAACAATGGGCATATTCCCTGATCTCTCGTACAACGCCACCGTGCAGTATCCGAACACAACTGTGCCGGAGTCTGTAAAAACTTGGCAAGCTGTGACAAGATGGGGTGGAGTTTTTAGCGTGGTGTTTTACCTCTGCCTTTTGACGTGGCTGGTCTGGTGCCTGTCGTTATCCCTATCAAGGGATTCAGCGAGGAAAAGCAAGGTGTCAGTTAAAAATAGAAAGAAAATTTTGCTTTGTTTTATCGGCAACGTGGTATGTTCGATGGTGCACTGCATGTGGATGATTTATATAGTGAGCACGCCCGTGTCTTATGAGACTTGCGTTTGGCTCGGGAAATCAGGGGGCATATTCTATGTCGCAAGCAATTTTTTCACGTATTCTCTTCTGCATTTGCGCGCCAAGACAGTGGCACAACGATCTGCAATATCGAAAATAATTCTAGACATATGCTATTATTTCACGCTTTTTGGCGTTTTACCACTTGCGCTTATCGCGCCTGCCCTTTTTCGAGGAAAGCTCTACTTCAAGGAACAGTACTGTGTGCAAGAATTGGAAGAATTTCTGTAAGTCCTTTCGTGAGTTTTCTCTTCGTTTTTGTTGCTCATTCTGATACTCACCTACTTGTTTGTGTTTCCTCGACACAAATGCTGAACAGGTGCTGGCTTTTCCTGTTATCGGATACTGGATTATCCACTCTTTTTTTGTCCTTGTTTTTGGAGCCAGTAAGGCGAATGGGGAAAGAGCTTTACGAATCAAAATCTACTGATACAATACAACAAACGATTCTCACCATAGCAAAGCGAAACCTTCTCTTGAGTACGCTCGCCATTTTGACGACGTTTTGCTTCATGTTCTCTCTCTCTCTTCAAACTAGCCTACTCAGCCGATCAGATGATTTAGAAAACCAATGGTGGAGAGATTATCAGTGGGCCTTTTGCCAATTCGATCAGCTTGTAAACACCTGCACTTGTTTGCTAATCTTTCCAAAGGTATGGGCGTCTCCCACAACTCGCAAGACCCTAAAGCTTATAGTTTCAGCAGTAAGCTTCAATGGGAAAACGCAGATAGTTCCACAGAGCCACGTTGTTACGTTGAGCAATGAGAGTGGAACAAAAAAGATTATTCCCCAAAGCCAAGTCGTGAACGCGGAGGAACCGCTTGATTGAACCAAGTTTAAGTCAATTTTGTATTCCCCTTTTGTTAGACTGGAGCCCCTGAGACCTCCAAACTTTGCATTCAAAAAGTTTGCTGGAAGAGCAGCCAAACACTGGTCCAGCAAACGTATCCGACAACGAGACAAGGGGCAAGCGTAAGTTGCAGTTGCGATGCAGAAAACCAAAACGCTATCGCAAACACCAAACTCGCACCGACTCCCTTGATGATCTTTTCGCCAAACATTGCGAGCGCAACGGTATCGGTTGCGTCGTTTCCTCTCGACCACAGAATCAAAGCTGCCGTTGTTGTGATTGGCGCTGTCGCGCAGGCTGCTGCAAGCGTCTCGTTCGTTTCCGAGATGAAGGCGATCACTACCACGAGAAGGCAAGTGAGGCAGACATCGACCATATCAACCATCGCGCCCCGTGGATGAAAAAAAACG
>JACKZZ010019845.1_pt1 | contig 10731 bp, 5 predicted proteins | sample 8027871 | NCBI WGS metagenome assembly JACKZZ01 (sample SAMN15724774, study PRJNA655200) | protist metagenome | isolation source: fluorescence activated cell sorting (FACS) single amplified genomes of... | place: USA: West Boothbay Harbor, Gulf of Maine | collected 2000-07-19
GTGGTGCTGCTGCTGTCCGTAATGAAGCTGAAAGAAACAAAATAGCATTTGATGGTAATATTCTTGCATTTGTACATGGTGGTGGATGGGGAAGTGGGAAACCTTGGATGTATAGGCTTACAGCAGAAGGACTTGCAAGACGTTTGAAAGCACGATATGTCATCTTAATTCAATATCCTGTTTTCCCAGTAACAAACATTTTAGAGCAAAGAGATATGATTTATGAAGCAATGAAGTTTATTAATAGTGAAGAGTGGATGACAAATAATGATCATACAAAGGATGCTACTCCTAATACTAATACTAATACTAATACTATAATTGGAGATGGTAAAAATAGAAATAGAAAAGTATTTTTAAGTGGTCATAGTTCGGGGGCTAATATTAGTGCATTAGCTCTCATCAAAGCTGTCAAACAAAAAGTAAAATTGGCCGATATTTTTATCTCACTTAGTGGAGTATATGACATTGGAAAGCATTATGAATGGGAGAAAGCACGTGGTGTACATCTTATTTCTCCTATGGGAGGCGCAGCAATTAATCCTACCTTGTACCCTTCCTGTAGCCCAACCATAATATTGAGGGATTGGTGGTCTACAAATGATAACATAAAAAAATATGATAGTGATCATAATGGTGATAATGATGATTTTGCAAAATTTTTCCCTACAGAAACATTTATATTACATGGAACTGAAGATACAACTGTACCGTGTATATCAAGCAGAGATTTTGCAGTAGAACTTATGAAATATGGTGTTAAAGTACATGAAGTATACCCAATCACCAATCATGTGCATCCAGTATTGGAGCTTTTACAATCAAGCAATGGTTCTGGGCCATGTTCAGATGCATTGATACATTGGTATTCACGTTTATATGATAGTAATAAATTTGTTAGTAAATTATAGTAAAATGTATACATTTGTCATCTCATTATCTCGAGACGTTCTTCTCCCTTCACTTCGTCACGATTTTTGGTGTTTATCTTTCATCAAGACATTCGATGATAAGTTGTTGGATCATTGGATTATATGTTATGTAGATATGTAGATCCTACCACGACTTCGAAGTTGCCTCATCAAAAGATCCTCTCAACAACAGACCATTATTTTTTAAAACGATCGATCTGCAGAACTATTTCCGATGGATTGCCATTGCCCAATATGCAACAAGAAGAAATGCAATATAAAGAATGACAGATTACAATTGAAGTGGGGATGGGAGACAATTAGAAACTCTATTATATATTTGGCATCTCTCGTCTCTTTTGCATCGTGATTCCTTTGAAAGTTCAACACGTTGGTATTGGTTACATTTCTTATAATTTATTTCATATCTTGTATAATTGATTCGTGAAATCAAATTCCCGAATTTTTTTGATTGTTGTTGTTAAATAGGGCTATTTGTTAATGCCAACTTATGCCATAATAGGTGGTGGTATAATTGGATTAGCTACTGCAAGAGCACTTTCAATGCGACTTGGGTTACAATCGCAGATAATTGTACTTGAGGCACAAGGATATGTAGGATTAGATACTACTGCTCGCAACTCTGGTGTGATCCATGGTGGAATGTACTATGGAACAAATACAACGAAAGCAAAAATGTGTGTAAAAGGTCGTAAAATGTTGTATGAATATATGGAAAAACGAAATATAAGGCATAGAAAATGTGGAAAACTCATTGTATCTACAAATGAAAATTTAATTCAATTACAAAAAATTCTATTACAAGCACAACAAAATGGTCTTGATGATAGCGAATGTCGACTTATATCAAAAGAGGAAGCAAATGCACGCGAACCAAATGTTTTGTGCGAGAAAGCTTTACTTTGTGAACAAACAGGTATTGTAGATGTGCAACATTTGTTGCAAATGCTTGAAGCTGATTTGGATGAATATGGAGTTGACGTTGTCAAACATTGTGAAGTGAACAATGTGAGTTTCATGCCAAATCCAGAATTTTCATCATCATCATCTCAAACTGATTATCGATTTCTACTTGAAACGAATCAAGGAGTATTAGGAGCGGATTATGTTGTGAATTGTGGAGGATTAAGAGCTTTACAGCTGGCAAATACTATGCATAGAAATCAATATCAGCATGAACACGAATATAAATATAACCACATACAAAGTAATTCTAATCCTAATGATTTTGATTCATACTCTTATTCTGCTGATTTACTACCTCAGAAAATGTACTTCGCAAAAGGAAGTTATTTTAGACTTCCATCAAATTTAAACCCATTTCAAGGTCTTGTATATCCTCTTCCGAACGAAGCTGGTTTAGGTGTTCATAGCACAATAGATATGGCAGATCAAATACGATTTGGCCCTGATGTTGAATGGTTAAAAAATCCACAAGGTGATTCGTTTGCTTGGAAACCAGAAGATTGTACTCATGAAAATCTCAATAAACACTATGTTTTAGATGAAAATCGTTGTCATTCTTTTTATGAAGAAATTCGAAAATATTATCCGAGTCTTCCTGATAATTGCCTTTTGCCAGATTATGCAGGTATTCGACCAAAATTAGTTGGACCAGGAAAATCTGCTCACGATTTTGTAGTGCACGGACCTGAAATGCATCGCACCCCTGGTCTTGTCCATTGCCTTGGGATAGAATCACCAGGTCTAACATCTTCTTTGGCTATAGCCGATATGATTGCAACCCTCACTGAGATAGATGGTGGGTGTTAGGGTCAGGATGAAGTGCGGTGGAATACATCAAACGCGTATTGTACGGTTGTGGTAGTTAGTTGTGTAGATGTGAGAGTGAAAAAAATTGTATGTTTCAAAAAAATTATAAAATTATATATGATACCTCGTTATAAAATTTAACAATGAATACTAGTGAATAATAAACTTTACAACCCCACACCCTATCTTGTCCTAACCTAATTTAATTTAACTAACTATTTGGCAAGTTCCACAGCCTTTGCAATACAATCAGCTTCATCAAGATCTTCCAATTGATCGAAAAGAGATGCACCTTTGACTTGTGGATCAACTGACCATGCCTTAATAATGGAAGCCGAAACACCAGCATCAATAAGTTTTTTACCAAAAGCATCTTGTCTAGGGTTGACACCTAACCAATTCATACGCTCAGCTAAACCCTCAAATGGTGAAGCAGAAGCATGTACACAATTATCACCAGTATTAGGTTCAGAATCCATACCAATATTTTTCCATTGAGCTAACATAGACCCTCTAAGACTATCAGATGGGGCATCTTTAGGATTAGTAGGACCTAAAACTTTACCTCTAAAATCTGCCCAAGAAAGTTGATCAGGACTAAAATCTACTACATAGTAATGAATACTTGTGTTAGGTTTAACAAATTTACCACGCATAGACATAAAAAATCCATTAAAAACGTATATAGTTTTATGTTTACCAGGAATTTTTGGTTCTAATTTACCACAATAAAATCCACCGCCAAATTTAACAAGTTTTGCTTTGGACCAGATAGCATCCAAACCAGCGGAATCAATACCTAAATATTTACATGCATCAATAGCATTAAATACAATACCTTCATTAAGTGCATCATTCCATTCAACACCAAAAGAATCTTTAAACTTTTGTTGAGGAACAGGAAGTGTATTTGGTTTTAATAATGTAGCTTTAGATGCAATTGCATAGTAATGTTGATCAATAAGCATATCTTCATCAATTTTTTCACCAGTTAACTCACCTTCTTGTCTAATTTGAATACCACGACGCTTGAATTCAGCAGTAACTTTATCTTGTGCAACTTTGGTATTAGCATGAGGTTTAATAAAGACAAATGCACTATTTACATCTCCAGCAGCTTTGCATTCGCTACTTTGATTAAGAGCTGGGGAAGCGCTGGCAATAACTGAAGCAGCTACGAGACTAGCAATACCACGGTGGATAACACGAGAAGCGAACATGACTAAACCTAAAAAAAGATGAGCTTTCTTGATACTTGATGGAAGTGGGAAGAATAAGGGGGACTTGTGAATTCAATCAGATTTCATTTCAAACAAACATGAACAAAAAGGACTCATATTCCAACGCCATTGGGTCTTTCATGTCTGATACGAACAATGTTGCCCTTCTAGTGAATACTGTAGTGACATCTGCAGCTTTAATCTTTGGTTATAGATTGCATTGTAGTCTTCGCGAATCTTTGAAACAATTACCTGATTCTGAAAAAGATGATGGTTCATTTTCAGTTCAACCAGCTTCACCTACAAGTCGTTCTAAATCTCATCGTAATAATAATGCAAATGCTAGTGATTATCGTATTGATGAAGAAGGTAGTAGAAAATCAAGTCAAGAGTATAGTGATCGTGGATATTTATGGACACAAGGTGCTAGATGGCATTTGCCTACTGCACCAAGAGATCAAATTGCAATCCATGGAATTTATGATAGAAATAGAGGAGTTGATTACGTTACAAATATTATGAGTCGATATAGTGTAGACCCAGATACTGGTTTCTTACCCAAACGTGATCCACTTCAGAGATTACCATATGCACGTTATCATATATGGGAAGATTTAGCAGACGATTTACCTAAGTTATTAGGTGTTCGTATGGGTCAAGCAAGAGGACCACTTAAAGCATTACCACCATTATCAACAGATAAGTTAGTGACAGATCAAGAATTACATAGAGCACATTTTTTATTGAGTATGTTTGCTCATGCATATGTATGGGGAGGTGCTGAACCTATAGATGTTATACCAGAAGGTATTGCTAAGCCATTGATTGATGTATCCAAACGTCTTGATCTTCCACCAGTATTATTACACACGGATTTAGTTCTTCACAATTGGAGACGTCTAGATAAGGAGGCTGATATATGTATGGAAAATTTAGCTACACTTAATAATTTTTTTGATGGAAGAGATGAAAGTTGGTTTTATCTTATAACAACTGAAATTGAAGCAAGAGGTGCAGCATGTATTGTACCTATGATGATAACCATTGATGCAATCACACGTTTTAACAGCAGTGAAAACACATACAAGGATGATTATTCTGATAAATATAATTTATTCTCATCAGAAAATGATGATGATGATAATGATGAATCAATATTGAACGGTGTTCTTGCTGGTGCTTTAACACCATACAATGTATGCTCTTATGTTACAGGTCAATTGGAAAAAATGGACAAGGCTATTTTAGGTATGTGTCTTTCCATAGAGGCAATGTCAGAAGGATGTCATCCATTTATTTTCTACCATCGTGTAAGACCATTTCTCAGTGGATGGAAACATAATCCTACACTACCCAATGGTGTAGTATATGAAGGAACTGGTGATGAGAGACATTTTTATTATGGTGGTTCAGCAGCACAAAGTGCTCTAATTCCTTTCCTTGACATATGTTTTGGTATCAATCATAGCAAGTCGCGTAGCAATGAGTTTTTATTAGCTATGCGAGATTATATGCTTAAACCACATAGAGAATTTTTGAAATACGTAGAAGGTGTTGCATGTCTTCGTGAATATATTTTGGATACACTAAAATGTCAAGGAATAGATTTGAATAGTGATGACACTAACATGACTGCTGCAAAACTTCCATTCTTAAAATTGCGTGATATTTTTAATAATTGTGTTAATGGAATTAAAAGGTTTCGTAATGGTCATATGAAACTTGTTGCTGATTATATTATTGCTCAACATAAGGGTGGTACCGTTGCAGGGGAAAGTAAAGATAGTAATGGAAGTAGTGAAAGTGTTGAGGAGGAAAGTGGGGTTGCAAAGAAAATTAAAAAATCTTTTGAAAATTCAGCTGGCGGAAAAGGTACTGGAGGAACTGATCTTATGACATTCCTTAAACCTATTCGTAATGATTGTACTGATACAATAATTGGAAAGAGTTTACCATCAAAATCTAGCACAATGAGTCTCTCAAGTGTTGTAGATTCTTCATCACCTACTTCAAAAGGAAATTCAAGCCCTGAAAGTAATAAACCATACTTCAAAAGTAATTCAGACAAGGATGATCTTGATGTTTACAAGGTTAAAACAGCAGAAGACAAAGAAGATGATGTTAATCGCACAACAAATAGTGGGGTTTAAAATTAACAATTGCTCATGCTAACAACAAAAATATAGATAGACATAACATAATTCAAGAACGAAAATTTTTATTTAATTTACTAAATTTATTTACTTATTTTAAACTCCTAAAAATATGGCGCAGCCAAAGCCGAACTATGATGTACTATTAGTTTTTCCACACTCACTACTAACTTATACCTAACTTCCATTTTCTATGCATTCAAACTTTTCTAATACGACAACTTCCCATAACTATCGTTCGTTATTTAAAATCCTTCGAAAATACTTTGAGCACCTGTGTATATGCTAGGATTGGTTTCCTCTTCATATTCATCGAAATTGCTAGTATCCATAGCATCCTTGACAGGAGGACTGTAAGGTGACTTCATTTTACCAGACTTCAGTGCTTCCCAATCATAACCAGCAAAGAATGGGTCATTGATGATGTCGTTGATACCACCAGAAAGGGAACCAAGACGGAATGCAGGATTAGCAGTAAGAAGTTTCTTACACAATGCTACATGTGCAGGATCCATACCAGCAGGGAATGCTAAGTTCTTGTCAGAAGCAACAATGTTTTGGAAAATTTTAGTAGTGTAGTCAGCCTGGAAAGGAGTTCTACCAAGCCATAGCTCGTAAACAAGACAACCATAGGCCCAGTAATCAACCCCTTTGTCATAACCTTTTGACATAACAATCTCAGGGGCAAGATATTCAGGAGTACCACAAAGAGTGTATGTCTTATCATGATGTACACCATCAGGACCAACACCAGGAATTTTCTTAGCAAAACCAAAATCAATAATTTTCACGTAACCATTGGAATCAATAAGGATGTTTTCAGGCTTTAGATCTCTGTAAGCAATATTCTTACCATGCATATGCTTGAAACCAAGAATAACACTTGCAGCATAAAATTTGACAGCAGGCATATCAAAACCACCCATCTTGTTACGTTTGACAGTATCAAGTTTCTCATAAATGTAACTCCATAACTCACCTCCTTGGATGAATTCCATCAACATCATGATTTGATTAGATTGATTGAATGTTTGAAGAAGTTGTAAAATAAAAATAGATGCACTACATTCAAATAATAAATTCTTTTCAGTCATAATATTCTTTTCTTGATGAGATTCCAAAACATCAGCTTTGTTCATGCACTTTAACGCACAGACTTGACCACTAGTACATTTTACCATCTTGACACGACCGAAGGTACCAGTACCAATTGTACGCATAATTTGCATATCTTCATATGCCATGTTAGTAATAGGACCACTAGTGCCTTCATCTTCATCATTACCATCTTGAGCATTACTTTCATCTCTTTTGGTCATAGCATCAACAAGATCATCTTGGACATCAGTGAGAAGAGTCTGGAAACTTGAGCGTTCTAATACAAGACATTCAACATTACCAACAGCAATAATACTAGCAGTTCTAACATCATTAGTAATCAAAGCATGTTCACCAAAAAAATCATGAGCATGAAGGCGAATAAGCTCCTTTTGACTGCCATCAGGTTGAGGTCTGGTTGCTCGTACTTCACCCTCATTAATGATATAAAATCTTGAACCTTCCTCACCATGTTTGATAATATAAGCACCATCTGAAAATGCTTGTACACGCATAACACCAGCAAGTTTAATAAGTTTGGCTTCAGATAATCTAGATAAGATAGGAACACTCTGTAAAATACGTATACGCATTTTACGTGCTAACATTTCTTGAACAGGGCCAAGTAAAAGATCAAATTTTTCACGAGTCAAAGTAAAACATTTGACTTTACCTTGAGCAATACAATTAGCATGTCTTTTATCGTTAAGCATTAATGCCATTTCACCAAAGTAATCACCACTTTGAAGTTTCATCAAATCAACTTCACGACCAGATCCTTTGATTTGAGTACATTTTACATTACCCTCTTCAATAATAAAGAAAGCATCAGCAACATCTCCTTGACGAACAATAACAGCACCATCTTCAAATGTTACAGTATCAAAAGCACTGGCAAGTTTACCAATTTGTTCATTATTTAATGGATCCAAAAATGTACATTTTTTTAAGAAACCACATCTGCGAACCATTTGAGAAGAACTGGTAGAGGCTAAAATACTTCTGAAAGTCTTCAAATCTAAAGCCCATAATTTACATTCAGTTGTAGCTACAACAGAAGCTGCACGTGGACTATTGTAAATCAAAGCAAGTTCACCAAAACAAGCACCACTAGTATATGTCATTACATTACCAACATTATTAATACTAGCATCAGCAGTACCGGATTCAATACAGTAAAAAAGGTCACCAAGATCACCTTCACGAATAATGGTTTCACCTTCACTACAAAAAGTAGGACGCATACAATCTACAATACGTGTCATATCCTCATCAGCAAGTTCAGCAAAAAGATAATGATCACCAAGTGCATTGCGTAAAAATGTTTTACTAGCATCAGGTTTTGCAAAAGTTTGTAAATTTGTAGTTGCATTTGGATTGAAATTATCAGATTTATTTACAATTTGTACACGACGTTGAGGTTGACTTTCACCACCTATAAAAAATAAAAAGGAATAGTTAGAATTCGGAATTAACTTAGACTTGAGTTATCGATGACCTATAATTTGGCTAATAATACAAAATGCAACGTCATAAAAATGTAAATATAAAATGAATAATTAATTATTTCCTATAACCTATTACTTACCTTTTCCTTGTGCACTAGCATTTGTTGATGTTGATAAAGACATTGATGTTGGATCGATTGCCTTTTCTCCAGCACTTTCACCAGAATCCTTGGATGGAAGACCATTTAAGTACTTTTGATAAAAACGAGACATCTTGCACAATTAATTCTATTAAAAATAAGTTAATTATTTAAAGAGAGAGAAGGGTTAGCATGAACCTCAAAAAGAAGAAACCTTGCACCTGTTCCAATGGGTATCTTCTTCATTATGATTTTTTTGCATTCAAATTTTGTGATTCAATACGAAACGACAACAGATCAAAGATTAAGAGTACAAAAAAATACTTACAAATTAGTGTATGATGAGAATATCTTCGTTTCTCATCATACACTATAGTAAGTATTTTTTTGGACAAGACAGATCCCACAAGAGTTTAGAACAAATTTAGGGTTTACACATCATTATTTTAGCTGACAGCATGGCAGACGAGGACAAGAAAGCAGTGCAACGTTTTTCTAAAAATAACATTGTTACTAATCTTTATATTCGCTTTATAACACGTCCCCTTGGCGAGATAACACCGTATTTAAGATTTGCTGTGATCCCTTCCATGTGGATATGGTCCATGTATTTTGTTGACCCTCCTTGCTCAGTTTGGGAACTTATCAATCCTTTCACAAAATAAAAATAAAAGGAGAGGAGGCGCTGGTGCGACAAACGCAGTTTGGAATGACGCATTTTTTTTAGAAATAGATATAATGAATTGTATCGAGTGACCCAAGTATACATAAAATTGTAGGTCATTGAATCTGTATTTGTAGAATTGTAAATAAAGTTTATATCATTTTAAATCATTATAAAAATACAAAGTGTATAATATTACTATATTAATCTTCTTCATCAATCATGCTGCCAATCTGAAAACTTCTCAAAGTGGCAAAATAAAAAGCACAACTTTCATCCTTTTGGCTGACATCTTTTAAATCAATCAAGTACTTTTTACCTCCTATAGGTACTTCTTGTAATAACCTTACAATTGTTGTTTGTTTTTTGGGTGATTGAAGTACCACAAGATTTAATAATAAACGTAATAGTGATCTTAAAGTACTAATATCGAGCTTAGAGGTCGCATTTCTACTCAATGGATGCATAGCATGACCAAGAGGTTTTGGATTTTCAGATAAGGGATTACCATCATCATCAATTTCACCATCAATATTATAATTATCAGCAGCAGCGTTATTTTCCAATTCTTCATTAGAATTGAATAAATTTGTACTAATATTACCATTTTTATTACATTTGCGATAAGGAGAATAATCTTTACCTGATGATATCACTATACCAGGACTACCAGCAAGTACGATAAGTTTAGGAATTGCGTTAATTTTCATTAATTGGTCCCTGAAAGCATTTGATAGTGAACATAAATGTGATAAAATTTCCATTGCCATTCGACGTTGCTGCATACTCACAGAGTATTCAAATAAAAGTTGTTGTGATTCTCGCTTTTCATTCATTTCATTCTGTGCTCGTACCTTTGGTGAACTATAACTTCTTTCTGGACGTGAATAATAACCGCGTATAATTTCCGGTAAAAAAGCACTATTGTTTGCTAAATGCCACAATCTCAATAGATATATGTATTGATTACCCAAAAAGAAATGCTCCAACATCTTTTGTGATTCTTTGATTGCACTTGCACCCATTTTTAACATTCTTGCAGGATTCTTATTTACTCTGCGTCTTTCTTTAGGTACATTTGGTGCAGCAGCAAATTCTTGAGAAAATGCTGAGATTTCAGAACGATTATCATATTGTTCATCTTCAGTAAAAGCCTTATCAGCATCTACAAAGTGCTTCTTAACCAAACCAGCTTCAGAAATCACACCCTCAATATCACCACTTTCCTTTCTACTGATTGGTTTCCTTGAGTTTCTTGTTGCATTATCACTATTATTCAAAGCATGAGCATTAGAATGCATAC
>JACKZZ010000047.1_pt1 | contig 10730 bp, 10 predicted proteins | sample 8027871 | NCBI WGS metagenome assembly JACKZZ01 (sample SAMN15724774, study PRJNA655200) | protist metagenome | isolation source: fluorescence activated cell sorting (FACS) single amplified genomes of... | place: USA: West Boothbay Harbor, Gulf of Maine | collected 2000-07-19
CCTCTAGGTTCTCGAGATTTAAATATTATGCAGCATGGGATACTAGTATTTTCTCTTGTCTGGTTTCTGGCTTCTGCTGTTGGTGTAACATCTCTTTTGTACTCCCCTGAATTACAAAATGTAAACAACTATTATCAACGGTCTGCTGATGCTTCTGCTGCAGCGAAGTCTACGGCCATTTCAACATGCTTTGAAGCCCGCCATGTAGTTATCAGAATACTCGCCTATAATCGCCCTGATGGCTTAGCTGCCCTGTTAGAGAGTATAGACAAAGCCCACATATTGCACCCACCAGCGACAGGCACCTTGATCGACCTGGACGTGTGCATAGATGCACCAAAGTTTGCGAAAGATGAGCCCTTGGTGTCCCGAACCGAAAACATAGCGACCTCATTTTTGTGGAAATATGGAGACAAAACTGTAACCAGCAGAACAACGTGGGTTGGGCTGCGCACGCAATGGTTGGAAGCCCCACGATCCTTGGCAAAACGAGTAGTCATTTTGGAGGATGATTTGCTGGTTTCGCCACTCTACTTTGACTGGCTGTCTCGATTTTTGTGTTCTCCCTTGGCAAATGACACATCTGTCGCCGGCTTCTCGCTGCAGCGTGCGGTGCTGCGCCAGTATCCGTTGCCCGAAGAATCTCCAGAAAAAAGTCGAGTGCGAGGTGTCCCCCACCTGGACGATCCGGAAAGCGCACGGCTCGATGACTCATGGGACCCGTGGCTCATGCAGGGTGCTTCACGCCACTCTGTTGCACCAGGCCAGCTGTTCATGTACAAAGCTGTTGGCCCTTGGGGGTTTTCTCCCAACCCCCATCACTGGGAAGCGTTTCTCAGTTCGTACAAGCAGGCTGAATGTGACGTAATCTACGAGCGAGCGAGGACGATGATGCAAGAGGGAGGAGGATCCGATCAAGTTGAGGAAGTGCTTGCCCAGGCTGGTCAACGCTATATATCCTCTCACTGCACAGCTTCAAACAAGGTGCAAGAACAAGAAGAGTGCCTTCTACGATGGCCTTGCGACCCTCGTGTGGGACGCCTTGCGCAAACAGGGTCTATTCAGCCCATTCAGCCCCAAGAGCTTTTGTCGTCTGCTTGGTTTGCAAATGCTGCTAAGACTGGGTCCTTTCATTCGCTGTGGACTCCTCTGTTCAACAAGTATTGCATGTGGGCTCAGGCTGCCACCGTCTATGTCAACCTGCCTGGCGAGATGGCGCTTGCATCAAATACCAGGCTCAAGGGTGAACACCACACAGGAACCTTGGGCCCAGATTTCCCTGTTCTGTCCAGCACAAATAGAGATATTGCCGAGCGCACGCTTGCGCAACTGGAGACCAGCGGGTTGATACTGTTAGATTGGGATGGAACACCTATTGCCAGGTATCTCTTACAGGAAGGTCAAGTATCAATTCAGGGACCAACGCGAACGAGCAGTGCTAAAATTTTGCCTTCCAAGCGCAGCTTGGGTTATGGATCGGGAGTCAATGAAGAAGGGGGCTCAAGTTCAGACCCATTTGCTGTGCCAACCCCTGATCCCGGCCTTTCCAGTGCCAATTCAGGAAACCAGACTTCTGAGGACCGCTTTCTTCATGCCATTGAGGGCTCGTGGGCTGTTGTGGTCGCTCGCGCTTCACTGGGCCAACGAACTTTGTTGACAATTTTCTCTGCACTACTGGGATTCCTGGTCCTGGATGCGCTTATTCACCGCTGCCAGGCGACGTATTCTGGAGATGGTGCGTCCTTGTGGGCTTGGATGCGGCACGTGGGGCTAGTGTGCTTGGAGCTGGGCCTGTGGCTGCAGGTGGCATTCGCCGGCGACCAATTGTTGCCCACTGCACCCATCGTATCCAACCCCGATCTTTTCTTCGGCTTCTGCATTCTTGTACTCGTGGGCTCACTGGCCGGGAGGCGGCGCGTCTCCCATAAGCTGGCATGTGCCTCCGAAAAAGGTGGAAAGGCACGAGCTGACAGATTTCCACTCAGTCGCGAGCAGACAGACGAGTGGAAAGGTGGCATGCAGCTCATTTTTGTTGCTTATCACTTCTGTGGACTATTCAAGACACTAGCCTACCTTCCCATCCATTCCTTTGTCTCCGCTTACGTTTTCATGACTGGTTTTGGCAACACTGTGTAAGGCCTGATCCTTTTGCTCCTGATGGTTTCATTCCTTTGCTTTTACGGCCTGTCATTATCTTGTTCGTGCGCATCTGATGTGGTGAATGCTTAGTGTTCTGTGCCTTTTTGTAAGTAATTTGCATTAAATCCGGCTTTGCTTGTCGCAGATATTTCACGACTCGCCGTAGCTTCACTGCGGATCGCATTCTGGATATGCTATTTCGCATTGGCATATTCGCCGTTCTGCTTTCAATGGCGACAGACACCCCTTGGATACTTTACTACATCGTCATGCTGCACTCCCTTCACTTTTTGATGATTTTTTTGTTCGCCTCATGTGGCGGCTTTGAGGCTCGATGCTGCTGCTACCGCGGCACCAAGAACTCGGCCTCCTTCGTTATGCTTCTTCCAGTCTTTGCCAAGCTGCTCATTCTGGCCGTCGCCTATTCCATTCTTTGGTTGCCGGTAGTGTGGGACAGTACGGTTGGCGCAGTGTTGCACGCCGTATACCCAAGCGGCGCCAAGGAAGTGTACTTCCGTACCTCGGTTGACAGATATTCCTCACTGATGGGCGCCCTTCTTGGCGCCGCCTGGGCTCCCTTGATGAGCGTCTTCAGCTTCTTCAAGCCCCAGGCAGCGTCCTCCAAAATCAGTAGGCAGGCTGGGGCGAGCGTGGTAGAGCGTGCGGCAGTTTACGACGAGGCCGCGGAGGCTCTTGTGCTAGATGGCATCAACACGACCGACAATTTTGCGCGCGTTCTTTCCGAGGATAGTAGCCAAGTTTTGGGGTCAGTTTCAGCCTCCAGTTTACCTACACATTCAAGACACCCTGGACGCGCAGCCCCGCAGGGACGTTTCGTTGGCAAATTATGCATTTGGTTATCTTCATGTGTTCTTTTCCTGGGCTCTCTTTTTGTATTCTTCTTATTCAATACGATGGATTGGCCGCACAAAAAGTACATTGTCGAAATACACCCTTTCACCGGCCTGTTGTGGGTTCCTCTCTTCATTCTCGTGCGTAACTCAACTCCCACTCTTCGCTCCACGTATCTGGCGCCCTTGGCATTCCTCGGTCGCCACAGCCTGGAGATGTACCTACTGCAGAGCCACATGCTCCTATCCCACAAAGCCACGAGGCTATTAGTTCTATTGCCGTCTATGCCCTTAGTGAATTTACTGTTGGTCTGGTCATTGTACTGCGTAGCTGCTTGGCGTTGCTTTTTGGCCACTGCTGGGTTGAGGCGCGCCTTCAGTACCTGGCGCACCAAGGCCGCGTTGGGTGGAGTTCTGTTGCTGATGGCCGCTTTCAACATGCTGCTGTCAGCTGCCGTCGGCCAACTCGACTGGGTGAACTCCAGCCGCGTGTCTTTCGCCATGGGTGTTGTGCTCGGGGTGCTGGCTGGATTGGCTTTTCACTGCACTATTAGGTGGCAGGCTGCCAAGGGCGCCCAGGCTACGCAAGGAGCAGGCAGGAGACAATGTGAAAATCGCCTGGATAGTATCGAGTTGGATGAAATTGCTGCTGAGCTTGAGACTCCGGCGGGTGGTGCCAGTAGGCAATTGGCTGCTACTAAGAGACGTCGGAATTTGCGTCGTTGCTGGGTTGTGTCCTGGCCGCTGGCTGTAGGTTTTCTTGTGCCCCTGTCCGTGTCATATCTGTACCAGTATGCAGTGACGCACCCGACCACTTTCGTATACAGCATGGTTCCCGCTGTACCTGCTGGTGATCACCAGTCCCCGATCAGTGCTGACGAGGTGCCCACAGCCGCAGCTCCTTCTCAGCCACCTTCCGGGCCGGGCATGGGCAGCCCACTTCCGTTCAACGCAACGCGGCTCCGCAGTAATGTGCAGCAGTTGTTGGAGCAACTGCACAGCTATTACCAGGCTTCGGGTGGTGAAGGCAAGCTGGTGCTCCAGGACAGCATGTTCCTGCAGCCCGCCGATACCACGGGCGGAACCGCCTCCGGTGGGCAAGACCCACGAGCAGCCAAGGTGCCTCACCGATTGATATTGAGACGCTTTTGCCTCGAGCTTCCCGTGCTTGCTCTGCCCTTTCCTTGTTCACTTCTCTGAAACGCCAGTATTATCTTTTGTTTTTGCATTTTAGTCTCTGGATTTCCTCGCCAACAAGATGGCTCGTGCGCTGATCCATTCGCAGCCATTTGTCATCAGCGCACTGGGATCATCAGTGACCATGGGCCACGACAATTGTGCTTATGACTCGTCAGTCACGCCCTTTGCTTTTTTTCTCTACAAGTTGCACGAGTCTTCGACTTCTTTTTCCATCCTTGAATGTGGTCGTGTGGCTACTTGCTTGTGATTGTCTGTTTTCGAAAGGTACAAGCGCCAGCTTGAGCGGCTAATGCGACCGCTGTTCGAGGAGGCAAAGGTACCATTGGATGTTAGGACGGCTGGGCAGGGTGGGGGCTGTGGGGATGACTACAAGAATCAACCCATGTGCCTCAGGAACCTTGCCGGTGACGACACGGATGTATGGCATGATGTGATCTTGTTTGACTTGACGCACGCTTGTGTTTGATTTGTGTGTGTGATTGCTGTCTAATCCAGGTGCTGCACTACAGCTGGACATATTTCGAGGGGGGTTGGGATCAAGGCGCCGTCGAGTGGCGTGAAAATATGGTGGAACTTGTTTTCTTTTTAAAGAGGGCGAGACACACACGAAAACACGAAACACAGCGAAAACCTTGAGAGCAGCACTATGTAGTACAAATATAGACTTGATTTTAAAATGTCCATTTCTTCGATGTCGTAGCTGAGATGGGGTCTTTTATTGGACAAAGCTCCAGCAATGCACATTCTAAACGTGGGCGACCGTTTCAGCGTGCCTTCATGCGGTGAAGCCTTCGGCGACAACGACTTTTTTGACAAGTAGATTTTCCACCGAATAATGCAACCTTCCTCTCTTCCTACCAAAACCTACCAACATGCTGGCTCGAATTATATTTTGGCTCCTGGTTATTGAGCTCTAGTGACACGATATTTCACATGCAGTTTTAATTTGATGAGTTTTTCGTTTTTCATTTTGTTTGGGCTATCTGGCAGGTATGCCGAGTTCGGTATCAACAGCTTCTGCTTGCGTACGGGGCTGAAGCTGAGATCAGGCTGGGAAGGGCAGGTTTGGCGACAAGTTGGCGACTCGATGCATAACACGACCAGATACGGGGAGCTTGAGACAGACGCAGTGCGCAGAAATTCACTCGGCGTGGTCTTCCGCAACTGGCACCCAGGTCCGCTTGGCTTTCAAGTGGTCGGCGACGCCTTCGGTTGGTGGTATCTGCATTCTCTACTGCGTGCCCTCGATTTGCTTGAAGCTGCGCTGGAATCTGGCAAGTCATTAAGATCTGAATGGCCTGCAAAACCAACCAGATTGCAGATGTCGGATCTACCTCCCCCTTCGCATTGTGATCCGACCATTTGTAGTAGCGAATTTCCCCCTGGGTGTACCTACTTCGCAGAGCCTGCTCACGGACAGCCGCAGATAGGGTGTGCTTTTTTGCTTGCCACACTGGCGATCTCGTCTATATTTCTTTTCTGTTTCTGTCCAGGGTTATTCCCCCCAACCTCGACAGCAATCCAGCTAAAAAATGGTATAACTCCACAACCGACCTGGGCTGGAGTTTGTGGCGAGCTGGTCCCAGCCCTCTGATTCCGGATGCGGAGAAAAGCTTGCCTGAGTGTCAGCATTCGGACAAGTGTGGATCACTGGAGCCCAAGGTGGACCCTGAGATTTTGGACAGAAAGGCAGGCTGGGTAACTTTCGGGCTGCCACGCGATATGGTCCTGGGAAGAATAATTGTATGCTGGTGCTGTGGCAAGGACGCTGCTCAAGTGTTCGTGGACGATCAGAGCCTTCTCTCAGCCGTTTTCGGTTCTCTAGCGGCGTTTCGTGCGTGCGTGTCTTGCTGTTTGCGGCCTTCATGTGATTTTCGTTCACTCATATGTGTGTGTGGCGTTTTTGAAGATTCTGTTGAACTTGACCCCAGTACGTTTACATTGTATCCAAACTCGAAGTGCCTCCAGGTATCCACTTATCCTGTTGTTGTCACATGAGCGTATGACTGAATGATTATGATGACGCAGTTGCAGCCTCAATTTCAAGGGCCTCTTGTCAACGCAAACGGCCACCTGTATTTGAGCTTAAAAATTAACAAACCGTTGAGTGGAGAGGCAAGAGGAATATCGCATGTCATCACTCTATAGGGAGCGGGAGCAGTCCATGTATCCATGATGTAAGGTAGAAGTGCCTGTTCCAGTCGCCGGTGCCTGCACATTACAGACTAGCAATGCAAGCATACATGTAGCTCTGGCTGAGCAGCGCGGCCCGCGTGCCGGCCAGCACGTTTTGGCCTCTGCTGATTTTTGGTGCTTGCGCCCGCCAGCATGGCCGCTCCGGCCGGCCGGCCGCTGGCCGCCGAAGCAAACCGAAATGCTTAGAGAGGGATTCGGCGCCGCAGCAAGCCGCATGCGGCCGCGGCCGCGCCGGCCATACCTAGTGGGCCGCAGAGGCGATAGCAAAAAGCAGTAGCTGGCCCGCTAGGCGCTTAGCGCCTTTAGCAGCCTGCCTGCTGCTGTGCCGTGCATGCTGTGACTGCTATGCTGGCCGCTGCTGCGGCTGCCTTAGCTTAGCCTGCTGCTGTGCTGCTATGCGCCCTGGGCCGACCGGTCGGGAAGGAGATGCTGCTGTTCGGCCAGCTGCTGGGCGTTGCATGCATGGTTGGTTCCATAGACTAAATAAGATCATTGGCAATCAGATGGCGGCGTGTACTGCTGCTTTAATGAAGCAACATCGACTTGCCACGCCTCCGCCTGGTGGCATCTTTGGCATAAGTAGCAAAGCTCTCTAATAAATCTGAGTCACAAAAACTTTGCAAACTACTGTTGAGGTCGGGATCGGAAAGCTTGAAAGAAGAGGAGACCCATCGGGCCTGGTAAACCTGTTTGAGCAAACGAAGAATAAAAAAACCGATGAATAAGTGGGGCAAAAAGAAGTGCACAGAACATTAGCGATCCGAAACAACGAATTGTCCAAGTCTACAATGCCAAACAGTGAGTCATCAGATGTATCCTGCAAATCGTTTTTTGTTTTTGCATTTTTACGAGATCTTACTTGTAGCCACGAAAGAAGCTCCTAGCTGCGCTTTGGACATTGCCACCCTGAGCTCTGGAGAAGTAGGGTTTTCAGATGGATCTCTACAAAAAATCTGTCGACGCAGACCAAAGATTGGAACCCGTGCTGCTCAGATGTAAGCAAGGAATGACCTCGAGCTGTATTCTGCAGTTCAGCAAACTTGCAAGGATTTTTTCCATAGATCCCTGGACAACACCGAAGCTGTCTTCACTGGCTGCAAACTTTGCCAAAAACGACAATGTTTGGGCGGCCCACACAACAAGAGTAGAATCGTAGAAAAATCTTTCGACCAAGTGTACCATCCGATGCTCAGCTTTTGAGTAGTTGTTTACTCGCTAAGGGAACGATTACTTAAAATAAACAAATCGTGACTGAGAACACGAAGCTTACCTGAGACAACCCATCCACAATGCTACATGCAACGTCAAGGACCTTTCCAATTATTTCACATCATCACAGGATGAACAATATTGTTCGCAAGGGGGCCTACTATGTTCCAGCGGGAAGATGAGTCCAAATTTGGGGGCAAACACAGTTGAGTACAGGCAGGATTGAAAATTGCAGCCCGCGTCAACTGACAAGTTTCTGATTTCACACAAAGGGACCGAAGAGCGAGGTGCATCGTCAGAGGGTCCCTCTTGTCTGAACAATTTCATAAGCAAGGTATCAGAATCCGGAGGGTGCAGGGGAAAAAAAATATGACCTGTTAGTCCGCATAAAAGCCATTTATTTTGGTCGCCAAAAGAAAACTTATCAGTCAGAAAAACCTCTGCCAGTTGATGTCCCAGCTGCCAGCAAAGAGACAGCATCCAAAGGCTGAAAAATAACAAGCAAACAATTTTGACAGATCAAAACCCGAAACAAAAGACATACGTCAGGAAAAGAATCCAAATCGCTTGGATTTCAGGGACAAAGACAACTCCAACGTTTCCGATAGAAAGGTCTTCGACGGCCTTTCCCCATGGGAGCAAAAGCACAGCACGGAGTGCAATATCAGTTAAATAATTCACTGTGCCAGATATTTGTACAAGTAAAAATAGACCGGATGACATGAAATTCAAAAAAATAAACCGGTAGAAAATAGTTGAGGTCGCCAAGTCGAGGCGAAAAATATCACGAACACAACCAGAAGCCAACACAACGTGAATCTTAGCGAATCCCAGAAACCACCAAGGAATGCAGAACGAAGAGCCGCTTTGAATTGATCTAAACAATTAAGTGTGTAACGAGGATGAGGACAAGCAAAAAAATGCATGCCAAACCAGCTCGGGTGAATGACATGGCCTGGAAACCCAACACTGATTCTTGCAAGAGGATGCGCCGCAGTGCTATCGCAATCGAAGCCAAGACGATGCCGACAGTAAAAAAGAACAAATTGCCTGCAATCTTCTCTGGCTCGATGTATGATATCCAATCAATTCCGCATAATAGTAAGAAAACATGTGCTGGCAAAAATGCAATTATGGGCGCGAGCAAAAGCAAGCTCATGCTTTTTTTCTTAAAAAGCAGAGCTTTAGCACGCAAGAGCGGACGTGGCTCAATTTGCCGATGGACTGAGAAAGATCATTTGATGTCGATGACACATATATTCTACTAGTAGGAATATCATCAATTACTGTACGTTCAGCGAATCCAAAGAAGCGGCAGAATATTGCAAAAAAAAGCAACGGTGGCGCAGAAAACACGACCAGCATTCCCATAATCTAACAGTCACAAAATTCAGAACCAGTTGGAAATAGACCAGCAAGAATTCATAAATCCGAGAAACCATAACTCTCTCGTGATTCATTTCAACCGAATACGAGCAAAGACAAAATATGGGAACAAGAACCTTGGGGTCTAGAAACGGCAGTATTTCTGCCGAGGATGTGGGTGCAAGCAGTCGCGGCAGGCAGAGAACAACTCGGGCAATCTGGGGCAAACACAACAGTAGAGCTGCGTACCTAGAAACCGAAGGGATTACGGTGAAGTTTGATATTTGCTGTTTGGACTGTTTTGAACCATATCAGAAATGCAAGCAGGCGGTAATCTTTCGCAGTCGCCACAAAAGTTAAATATTCAGAATTTTCACGCAAACTCCTTTGTGCCATTCCAGCCTTGAAGAAACGAAAACAAAAATTAGCCCGTAAGAATAAGTTTTTAAGAAGAACACAGAATAAAATTAATTTTTCCACCACGACAAAATCTTTGTTTTTTAAGTGAGTCAAGGAAGCAACAAGATGGACGAATAACTGCTTGTGTGTGGAGATACTATTTCTGCAAAGAAAGATATCTCTTATAAACACCACATCACAAATGCGATTACTCCATTACTCCTAGTCATACCTAATGTCTTTGTTGTTGTTGTTGTTGTTGTTGTTGTTGTGAGTCAGGTGAGTTGATGATCTTTTCAAGGGTTTATGCTTCGAGGCAGGTCACACGATGAGCTCTCATCATCAGTGGAGAGCTCAGTGATGAAAAACAAACAAAAATTTGCAATGATGTGACTAATAAGTGCTCCATTTATGAAACTTCATTACGATGACTGGCGCGTTGCAGTGGTGTGATGGGTGTTCTGGGTGTTTCACTACATGCGATCGAGCGGGTGATTATATTTATATGGTCATGGGTTTGGATGAAGAATATAAAGGTGTTTTGGTAGTTTTTGAGTAAAATGTAATGGGGAGTGACTGTGTGGTGTCCCATAGGTACCATTTCTTTTCTAAGGGGGCTAAACGCCCCCTTAAACCCCCACCCAGCACCACAAGCTGTTTTATAATAATACTACATTGTGATGTTAATTACTGGTTAACCAGCAGGCCAGACCAGATGGCAGATGGCTATCAGGTATATATGTATGCTTTTGTATTTGGGATTTGCGACATGCTTCGGGAATGAAAGCTTTCGAACAGCTTTGGAGTCTTATATGTCAGATGCAAACAAATTGCACCTGAAAGGGGACTTTGACCGTGCTGAAAAGCAATACCTGGCAATTTTGAACAATTTGACTGGAGTCCCAAGGGAAGCTGAGGGAACCTGGGAACCTCATTTACCGATTTTTCAAACCGATTTTCAAAATAACTCCGAATGGGCCAAATGCATGTTTCGCAACATTCGGTCACTCATTGCCATTGGATCCTTGACTGAAAGGAAGGACTTTGAACGAGCCCACAGATTGCTGTCGAAAACAGTTCATGAAGACCGCTTAATCTGCTCCCTCAGTGAGCCCCAACATTGCCATTGCGATTGGGTTGCATTAGAATTCCTTGGGGCGACTTGGATGCTGCTGGGCAGACGACTCCTTGCAAATTTCCCTAGTGAGAAACTTGGCGTTGCGACTGAGGAGCAAAAATTCGCATTTTCTCGGGCTGCAGGTTGTTTCAGTCGTGCAGTTGCTGCCAGGGATGAGTGGGGCGATCAAGACAAAACTCGAGGCTCCTCAAGCAATCCTGCGTTGAAAATCAGGGATCAATTCTCGTATCCGC
>JACKZZ010002728.1_pt1 | contig 10727 bp, 5 predicted proteins | sample 8027871 | NCBI WGS metagenome assembly JACKZZ01 (sample SAMN15724774, study PRJNA655200) | protist metagenome | isolation source: fluorescence activated cell sorting (FACS) single amplified genomes of... | place: USA: West Boothbay Harbor, Gulf of Maine | collected 2000-07-19
AAACACTAAAAACGCCGAAATCAATTCAATCAATCAATTCTAAACAAAATAAATGAAACTGAAAGTGAAGTGAAGTGGAGCTAAAACTGAAGAGAGTAAGTAAGGCATTAGTTCAACATGAAATAACAATAGCTTAGCGTAAGCGGAGTATTACTAAATTTAATCTATCTTAATATAATAAAATATTCACAGTACTATTCTATTACAGTCCAATTTATTGAACTCGCATAGCAGTAGATGTGTGTTAGTGTTACCTCTTACCATCTTCTTTTTCCTTTGTTTCCAATTCCAAATTGGTTTCAAATCGAATCATCTTCCTCTATAAAATTAGGCTTAGATTTACTTTAATACGCAGTTACACTCACACTAGCACACTCTTTGCTCGCTTAAATAATACCTATAGATGAGATGAGATGAGATGAGATGTGATCTGTATCGCACGAGTAGATTGAGTGAGTGGGATATGACTAATACTTAGTTATTATATATGTTGCAGGGTGTATTGTAATAAACGTTCATAAAGTCATAAAGAAGGTTTCACTGCCTTCCAAGATCAATTCTAACGTAGATGTCGAGTAAGTGTCCGTTCGGGCAAAGTGTCCTTACGGACACTGTTATAGCCATTCATTGTGTGGTAAACTCCCCTTTTGGCGATGTAAATGTTATTAAAACCTGGTAAGGACACTTTTTCATACGGACACTTACCCGACATCTACGTTACGTTATGGAAATATAAGATATGAAGTGAAGTGGATTGTATTGTATTGTTAATAATTTTATTATATTTTATATTTATTTAAGTTACCATACTTGTAGAGGTCGTCCTTTACGTGTGTATGAGTGTATGAGTGTATGAGTGTATGAGTGTATGATTGTATGATTGTATGATTGTATGATTGTATGATTTGTTTTAAGTTATTGTTATTACGGATTGTGACTCCGTAATAGTAATAGCGTTAAAACTAATTGGAAAAGTTTTTCTATTCTATTAACTATGTATGTATATGATTATTATGATTATGATTATGATTATTATTATGATTATGATATGATTATGATTATGATTTGATTATGGATATATTTTGTTTGGACAATATATTTTTTATGTCAACAAATTAACGTTATTGATATTATTTTGCAATTTGATTGCACTTCATTTTATGTCCTCCTTTCCAATCTTTTCTCTGACACTCCACACTACAATACTTTGCCGTTTGACAGCCAGCACATAAATAGAGTGTTTTTCCTTCAGCGTGGAGGTCTGTGTCAACAGAGCTACACACACAACAAGTACTCTCACCTTTGTCTGGGGTGGTACTAATGTTAGTCTCTACTTCACCACCAGTTGCATGTTCTTTGAGTGACTCAGTAAGAAAGACAGAGGCAAGCGCGACATCTGCTGCTTCCTCCCGAAGATCGGAAACAATACATTTTGTAAGTTCTACACTTGGTTTAATCACATCTCCATCTCCTAATCCATTACTTTCGTCAACAACAAATAGACTGTAACGTGTACCTGAAGTAAGTTTAGTCACCGCGTGTAGACTACAGGCATTGTGTCTGCTAATATCACCCTCTTTTCTCTCTAGTACTTCTACACCCTTGGTTTCAGTAAAGTAGCATAGACGACCGCCTTCATATGCACTGGCATAATTGAGGGCAAGCTGAACTGTATTTGAAGCATAAACCCCATCGAAATGCCAGCCTATTGCTCCGGGACTCGGTCCCTTTGTGCATCTCAAAGCAATGGAGGTTCCTTTCGTGCATTGATATTCTTTAAGACTCTTGACAGCTGCAGCACCAATAAGTTCTCTAGCAGCTTCATCATCTGTAAATTTGATCTTTACTTCATGAATATCAGCATTAGTGCTCTGTTGTTCTGCAAATAGATGGTCTAAAAACTTTACACACAACTTTCGTTTATCACTATCGAGATGAAGATCACGTCTATCCTGATGAAAGTCATAGGGACTAAAATCAGTTGTTTTCCATTTTTCTTTGAAAGCAGCAATTGTTGGTGCTGGTCCAATTCCATGAAGAAACTTGTCAAATACACTGTCTGTTGCTGTTGAAGTGAATGTACTGATCATTCCACGAAGTCTCAGCACTAAATGAAGGGTAGATTCTTTCAGGATATTGTAATCGGAAAGAGTATGCCCATCCTCTATGTGCTTACCAGCAAAGACAAGACGTTGATGGTCTGGTGGAATATCTTCCTTATCTTGAATCTTTTGCTTGACGTACTCAATAGAATCGGAAGGCTCAACCTCAAGGATGATAGTCTTGCCCGTAAGGGTCTTGACTAAAATCTGCATTGTTCTTTGTTTTTGGTCTCCGTGTCGTTGAGAACATTGATCAAATAATCAAATAATCAAATGGAAATCCCAACATCCCCCGTTTTTTAATTGAGTTTTTTTCCTCTTTAACATGTCAATTTTGGGAATAATGATGGTTTGGTTGTTTATTTTGGCCATGTGTGCGTCTATGTGCCAAGGGTTGATCCATAATTTAAGAATTATAGAAGATACGCGTACACTATTTGAAATAGAGACTTTTGGTTTCAATAAAGGTGGTATGATGAACTTGGAAATCAAAGATTTTAAATTATCGCATTTTCATACCAATAAAGAGGAAAAAGATTCTATAAATATGAATCATCATATGGGTTTTGTTTTACGTCGTAGTGATACAGAATCAGAAGCAGGACAAGATTTAGAAAAAACAATTGAAGATCATTTATGTCCATTTACATCAATCAAAAAAGATGATATATTAATTGATTTATCTATTGATAATGCATGGGAAACAACAACAAAAGTTATACATGAAATAACTACAGAAGATGAAGCTGGTTTATATACATTATTTTATGCAAGATGTTCAGATGGTAGTGAATATAGTTTACATGATGTATCATTTGAATTAGATGTAATATTTAAAAATGTTGGTAATGGTATACAAGGTATTAAACAAAAAGAAAGTAGTAGTTTAAAAAATACTAATTGGGATTATCTAAGTGCTGGTGACCAAGCGTTGCCATTGATGTACATGATCTTTTTTATATTATTTACAGTATTATTTTTAATATGGCTTGCTATATTACGTAGAACAGAATTAGGTGTTATGGTACATAAAATACATTATATGATGGCTGTATTATTAATATTAAAATGCTTGACATTATTAACTGAGTCTATTAGATATCATATGTTGGCAATTATAGGTAAACCTGGTTTCATGTCTATCTTATTTTATATATTTCAATCAATGCGTGGTATTATGCTATTTACAGTTATCTTATTAATTGGTTCAGGATGGACTATTATGAAATCATTTTTAAATAAAACAGAAAAAAAATTAATTGCAATTGTATTAATCGCTCAAGTAATTAATGAGGTAGCTATGATTGTACTCGATGAAACAGCGCCAGGTAGTGTAGAATGGTCTGAATGGCGCTTTGCTATGCATATCTTTGATTTAATATGCTGTATTACTATTGTTATACCTATAGTTTGGAGTATTAAACACTTGAGGGAAGCTGTTGAATCTGATAGAAGGGATGATGTTGATGTTGTTAGTGGGACTAATGGTGATGAGCAAAACACAGCAGGTAGTACTGGTAAAAAGGGTGGCAGTGGCACGATCCTTGGTGCAGCATCTTCAATACAAAAGTTGCGTTTATTTAGATCTTTTTATATTATGGTTGTAGCATATATATATTTTACACGAATTATTGTTTATTTGGTGGAGGCCACTGTGAGATACGATTTGGAATGGATTGGACCATTTTGTACAGAATTAGCAACTTTAGCATTTTATGTTAGCACTGGTTATAGGTTTCAACCAACACTTGATAACCCCTATTTATCTGTTGCTATGCAAGATGATGATGATGACGATGACGATGACATGGGTTCTTCTAATGGTAGTGATATTGATCGAGAATTTGGTTATATTGATAATGATGATGATGATGATGATGGTGGTGTTCAAATGGGCAATGTTCGTAATGCAGTAAGAAAAACTCAACAAGTGACATCCATTGATATTTAAATTAAAGCAGGGGGTTATGAGTTATGAGTTATGAGAAGACACCTCATAAGTGATTAAGCCATAAAGTCATAACATACATAACATTGTAAGGACTAAGCGAGCGATTAAGCAGACAAAACGAAAATAGAGTGGGTGGATGTAGTGGAAGTAGTAATGGAAAGTGGGTTACTATTTTAAAATGAATACATCACTCAACAATTATACAATTTGTACATAATGAACGAGAAGAGAAGAGAAGAGAAGAAAATGACACCAGAAGGTAATGTCAATGTCAATATTATCCTTTCCTTCCCTTCTCATTTCTCCCTCTTCTCTTTCTCCATTTCAATCTCCATCTACTTTTTATATTAAACAGGCACTGGCTCAAATCCTCTTTGGTCAGGTGAAATAGAAATATCACCATCAACACCACTATTACCATTACTATTATCTGCATTTCCATTACCATTATCTTCTGTTTGTGGTTTTACCAGCATATGATATAACCGTATACAGATATTATCTGGCTTCACATAATTCAATGGTGGTCTGATAGCTAAACTAACATCTATAAATGTATGTAAATTTTTACGATAATATATTAAAGTTAATGTAGATGTTACAAATGGTGCAATATGCGGTAATATTTGATTACCAAATACTGCAGTATCATCAGCATAATTTCCGAGTAAATACATACCAGCACTTGTCTGAATAAATAATATTCCACCAAACACAGCAAAATTCGGCTTCATTATGTATAATACAGGTAATGAGAACATTTTACATGCAATCCATAGATAAGAACAAAAGACCCACGTAAATCCTATCAGAGGTGCAGCACATGCTAATGTCATTAATATCAGTGGTATAGTATAAAACATTGATAATTTCAATAATGGCCATATACCTGCATATTTAAAATCTCTCGAAAATTTTATTAATTTTGATATTCTTAAAAAAGTTAAAAATGCAGCACCACAAAATGGAAAAAATGTTAATAATGCAGGTGTAATCGATTGTGATGCTATAACACTCAATGGGAATGTTATAACTAAATAACACATAATAATTTCAACAATATATGCATATGCTTTTTTTTCTGGTGGTAATCTTAATTCTTTTTCTTCAACTAATCTCAACTCATCGCCCGGATCGTATCTTATATCGTATGTATGATTTGTTTTTGCTTTTAATACTAAACATCTAGACCATTCTGATTTTTGTAATTTACATTCTAAATATTCACCTACTTTATACAATTCACTTTTTGGTTTCACTTGACGTGGTGTTTCTGGAAATCTTCCATTTAAATATAGTCTTAATCTCCAATCATTATATACTAATTGTGAATTTGAATTGTTTCTTATACCAAATAACCACGAAACAACATTATTGTATGCACGACTAAATGGTGTATCTACTAAGCCAGCGTGTACAGCTGTTGGTATTGGATAATTTTCAAATGCACGATATGGTTTTTTATTATATGGAAAAGTATGTGCTGAACCTAATGGTTCTTTATAATCAGCATATGTACCACAATGACTACACATTGCCTGATCTTTTCTTGGTTTAATAATAGCATAAGTTCTTTTAAAGAATACACCCTTTTCACCAAAAAAAATATCCGTTACTGGTGGTGGATGCCTTGGTCTACGATTATCTTTATTACATACTAGACATTTCCATTCAGCCCATTCTGTGCATGACTTTTCTGCATCTAATGCTATTTGCTTTAGGCGATACTCAGCTTCTTGTTCTTTTCTTTTTTTTTCGTCAATAATTTTTTGTAAAACTGAAATTTCTTTTGTTCCTTTTACTAATGCTTGTTTATCTGGATTATCTAGATCTTTTTCAAGTTCAATACGTGCTTTCTCAATTCTTTCATCAATAGTTTCATGACCAACAGGATAAGGATCATCTACTTCATCATCTTCATCATCAGATGGTTCTTCCCTTTCAAAATTTGCATCTAAATCACCAACCACAACTTTTTTTTTACCAAAAAAACTCATCGTACGTTCACTAAATGCACAGGTACCAGCACCTTTTAAATTATCAGCACCACCATAAAAAAAATATTCACATGATTGTGATATAAAGATTGTTGTAAATGACCATCCGCCAAAAGTTGTCGTTCTTGATGTATATTTGACTAAATCGTTACATCTATTAATAAAATAAAATGCACCTATAGATGGTGGTCCTTGTATTAATAGCATAAATATTACTGGTAATAGCATTGTTGCTGGACCAAGACCAATAGCTGCAGCATTAGCAGCAATTTCAGGATCTAAACTTCCAGCATCATATCCACCAGTATCAACAGCTGGTGTTGTTGAATTAGCAGATATTAAACCTCCTGGTACTAAATCAGCCCCAAGACCATCGTAAACAGCTATAATAACAAAAAGGTATAATAAAAATAAAAATAAATATATATAATCCCATAATGGCATTTTTACTAACGCAAACCACCACTTAAATAATGATGGATACATTTGTGATTCAACATCATATTCACCTTTCATCCATGCTTTTTGATATGACATTCTACCTTCAGGTGGATTTCTTCTTACTTTTTGTTCTTGCATTATATCCCAATACTCTAAACGTTGAGCTCTTGTCATACGCGCTTTATATAGATCACTATCATCGACATAATCTTCTGTTATTGCATTCAGTAAATAGTAATTCTTATCACGACGTGATACTTTTTTCTTTTCATCTGCTTTTTTTATTAAAGTTGTTGATACATCTGCTAATATTGCTCCAACATTAGCAGATTTATCATATGCATCACCTAAACGTGGACACAACATCTTGGTACGATCAACAAGCATCTGTGGTGTTGTGTATTGAGGAATGATGGCCTTCTTCTCACCCTTCCCCTTCTTTCCTTTCTTTCCCCCCTTCTTTTTTGGCATTGTCTATATTTATAAACTATAAAATTGATTGATTTGATCAACAGAAAAGATTTCTACTATTTTCAAGAAATAGCGTGATTCAGCAACCTAACAATAAAAAGTTTTCAATAAAACTCTATATATAACCTTAATTAATCAAATTAACAACAAAATTATGTATAATTTGCTTGTACAAAGCCAAAATTGCACGATTTGTGCGTAACTGTTGGGATAGAATTGGAGAAGACACTGGAATGCAAAATTTCCAAGGTTAGGGGGAAAGGTGGCTAGAGTGATGAAGAGTGAAAACATAGGAAGTGATGAAGATGACTTGACCATCACATTTGTATTTATTTAATAAAATCATAATCAACAATCGATAGATCGATAGTATAACTTAAGTGGATGCTGTTCCACAGCTTGAAGTTGTTTTCTTTACCCTCAGTTCAAATTTTCGATAAATACAAACCTCATTATAAATCTCTAATAATGCAATATATCCAAAAAAATCTACTTAAATGACCATATATATATGTACGTGAAGATCACATACCTAATAGTGAGTGATGCTCCACCGTTCAAAAAGGGTAAAAGGAATGTCACCCAATCTTCTTCAATTTAAGTGGGTATTAATTCAACAAGTTTACAAATTATATAAGTCTAAAAATTTCACCCTCATCTCTTTTACTTCTTAGCTCTGGTAGAACGTCTTGTAGCAGGTTTTGAATTACTTGCTGATACAAGAGAAGCAATTTCACTTAAATCGTCTACTTCTTTTGCTAGTGATCTTTCTTCGGCTTTGGCTTTCTTCATCGTTACCTTCTTAACTGGTGCAGGTGCAGATGGTTCAGCTACTGTCTCCAACTTTCTTTTTCCACGACGAGGATCTGTAGGGGCAGCAGGTGCAAATGCAGGAGGTGGTGGCACTGCTGACTCGACTTTAATAGGCTGTGGTGGTACAGTGACTACAACTACCGGTGCTGATGTAGCAGGAACAGGTGGCTTTGGTGCTGGAGGTACTGTGTTTGTGTTTGATGGTGTAGGATCACTTTCAAGATTACTACTAAATCGTGTAGTTTTTCTTTGTTTAGGTACACTTGCACTAGCTGGCGCACTAGTACCAACACAATGATGCTTCAAACGACCAGATTTTGAAAATAAAAAACTTAACATATTTTGTTGTCTTGAAATCATATCCTTTAAACTGCTGTCCAATTCACTAGGTACACTTCCTAACTTATGATCAATAACATAAGATTCAATCTTATTATATAAATTTTTATTAAAACCTGGAAAATTTATGTTTGTTAATATAGATATTTGTTCTTTTTGTAGTTCTAACAATGATTTATTTACTATACATGTCAATATCTCACGTTGTACTTGTAATTTTATTTCTAATTTTTTTTTATATTTTGTTAAATCATCTATTGTTTTTATTGTTCCCATATTTGTATTACTATTACTATTTGTATTTGTATTTGTATTTGCTGCAGACATTTTTTCTTTGCTTCTTATACATGATATCTTATATTCTTCTTCTAATTCAACAAACCATTTAGAATAGTCTCTTTCCTTTAAACACTGTATAACCCAAAGTGACTCGATTATATCAAAAATCCAATTACATTTACTGAGAAATTCACTGTCACTATTACTATCACTATTACTATTACCATTATCATTAAACTTAATATCTAAGTATAATTCTAAAGAACGCTTATCTTGTGGATGTAATGGTGGTAATGTATTCATCATCTCAATAGATGCTAATGGTGCTAATAACAATGGAGGACACTGATGGTAACGCTTAATCAGCAATTCCGGGGTATAGTCTATTGTTTCGTCTAAATCTTTCAATATAAGATTTTTATTAATTTCTTTTATATCTTCTATATCATCACTAGTATTCTCTTCTTCTCCTTGTTCTTGCTTGATACTGATACTGGTAGTTGATTTTGATTTCGATTGTGATAATGATGTAGGACATTCAAGTGTAACATCAGCAAAAATTTCACTTTCTTCTTGTAATGTTATACATGCTTGTTGATACAACTTATCTATATTTAATGATGTACCACGTATAGTATTAAATGTATTTAAAAATAAATTCCATATATCATCTATTTGTTCTATTGTGAAATTATTTAGATTTTTTCTACTTAATGCATATATAAAAGCATGTTGAAATTTTTTACTACCAATTGATATATCACCATCTGTAGATAAAAGAAAATCTGCATAAATTTTATAAAGTTGCATATCATTACCAGCAATGGAATCAGCAGCTGCTTCACAGTAAATACCTAATGCATTCTCAAGTTCAGATGCATCAACTTCTAACTTTACAAACGCTTGCCATAACTGTACAACACAAGAACGTGCATTGGAAGATTCTTCATCAGAAATATCACCGGTAAAATTCTCCAAGAAGTTGTCACTCCAATCAAAAATCTCTTCCCGAAATATATCTCGCTTTTCTTCCAAGTTTGTAGCGTCATTCTCCAACCGTCTTTCCAATTCACTCATATCGAATCCCTCCATCTTAAAACGTCAACGATGAATATTTTAGACCGTGATGTAAACAATATATAAACAGTTTTTGGGAGAAAACGTTCTCTTAGAAGTTGGGACGATGGGATTTTTTTTTTCTTTTGTAGAGAGCTCTATCTTTGTTACAAGGTTTAGAATTGAATTACACGTTCAGAACTGTTATAAAAACAACGAGATGAATACGGCAATCAACGAGCAGTGGTACCAGTGTGTTCTTTGGTTGTACAGGTTTCGAACACAGTATCCACAAATGGGTCTATTTTAGCCTGATTTTATCTGGGTAATCTTCAGATCAATGATGCTGAGTAAGCACATTAAAACGGATGACGATGATATTAAGAAGGCTGTGGATGAGTGGTGTAAGAATCCTGTGAAAGCGTCGGTAAAGTATGGGCATATCAGCAAATGGAATACATCAATGGTTACCAATATGAAGGAGTTATTTTCACATCCGAGAAAATTTAATGATGATATTAGTAAATGGAATGTCAGAAGTGTTACTAATATGAGCGCCATGTTCTATGATAGCTCCTTCAATGGGGATATCTCTGGATGGGATGTCAGCAGTGTTACTACCATGAGTGCCATGTTCCATATAACACCCTTTAATGGGGATATCTCTGGATGGCAGATTTCAGACTCCTGTGATACCAATAATATGTTCATTTATTGTTCTACTATTCGTGAAGAACACAAGCCAACACAACACAACACAACACAACACAACACAACACAACACAACAATGTACAGTGAAATTGAAGGAACTAGAAGTGATCAGTAAAATATAAGGAATCGTGGAATCTAATTAGTCAAAGACAGATACAAAAGTCAAGAGTCAAAGTCAAAGTCGCTACTTATTTGTATATACTACCTTAAAATAAAAATTCAATTCCTTTTACATTATGGCTTCTACTACTCTAATTTTCCTCTTCACTATCATCTACTTCCTCATTATCATCTTCATAGCCTCACTGTCTTCATCATCATGGACTATATATAGAGATCATGAGATTATTAAAGGGTAGAAAAGGATCGTCGGTCTTTACAAATGAACTGTACGAACCGAACAGAATTGGAAACAATGAATGCTAAATCAATGGAAGCATAGCATAGCATAGCATAGCATGATTGATTTGAGCAAAATCAGAAGACATACAGTATCTAGCCTTCAATTGCTTCCAGCTCGATTTCACTATTCCTGCATCTTCAAGTCTCATTAATCACTAATGTAG
>JACKZZ010013069.1_pt1 | contig 10726 bp, 10 predicted proteins | sample 8027871 | NCBI WGS metagenome assembly JACKZZ01 (sample SAMN15724774, study PRJNA655200) | protist metagenome | isolation source: fluorescence activated cell sorting (FACS) single amplified genomes of... | place: USA: West Boothbay Harbor, Gulf of Maine | collected 2000-07-19
GGTGCCCCTGCGTGCAGGTCTTGCTGCCAGTGGTGGTAGTCGCGACAACTGTGCAAGTGCGCATCATGTAGATGCTGAGGCACATGAGTGTGTCGGTGACAATGATCCGGATACGGGAGCGGTCCTAGATGATAGTGCTGGCGATGCTGCAACTGCTACTAACCACTGCTTGATCGTGCCTTTAGCAGCTGTGTGGGCAGCGAGTGAGTGCCCCGCAGCTCGCTCTCTGCTCTACCAGCCACTGCCCTGCTGACTGCTGCTCTGAAAGTAGAGTTGGTTGTGTGAGTGACTGTTTTCAGGCAGTAGTCGAGTTGGGTGTTGTGTTGTGTATGTGATTATTTTGTTGTTTGGAAGACGGGGAATACTGCGCGAGTAGTGTTTCACAATGTCACGACGATCATGTGACCGCTGTACCAAAAGTCAGAGAGGGAGAGAGAGGGGGAGAGAGAGAGAGAGAGAGAGAGAGAGAGAGAGAGAGAGAGAGGGCCATCTGACTGGCAGACCACACCTTAACCTGTGTGACTGACACCGGGCAAATCAAATACATTGACAATCAGTAAAATAGTAAACAAATCCACGTTCTCTACTTCCAAGCCTGCTTTCTTCCTTCGTCTCCAGATGCACGACTATCACCCACCCCCAATTCTTGCTCGGTCGCCACTGCATTAACACCCCGTTCATGCATCGAGGGTGCAGGTAATTGTCCGGCGTGCCTCTCAATCATAATTACGGGACTTCTGTCATACACGGATGTCCCAGGTGTCATTAGCAACTATTTTGGGTGATTTTGGACAGTCCCATGAGGCTAAGAGTAGCACCTTGCGAACGCTAGTGTGCATTCATGTGTACGGATACTTCGTACCGCACAACAGGATCCCACGATACGCACCATAAGATCCCACTGGAACGCCTCACCGAAGCGACTACCGGAATAGTCGCTTGTCCTTCTTGTATGTTCGATCCGCCGATCTTAGTTAAGATCTAGGCCCACTGTGGGACCTTTAGTTTCCCCTTTTTTGGATCTTTGTTCTGCGATTGTTTATGTTCTTTTTAACATCACTAAGTAGTGTTCCCAGTCTTTAATAGATCCGGACCTTCTCAGTAATATTACTGAAGTTTGCACCATCCTGGGCTGGTCCTGTCAAAGTTATCAAACAACTGCAAGGAGATTTCTATAAGCTGCATGACTTGGTACAAGATCTAGATATGTTATCCCATGCTTCTGATATGAGATTGTTTCCTTGTGATAATGATGAAAGAGCCATAGAAGTAGCTCGCCATGACTATAAGGAGACCACCGTCTCTAAAGTTCTAGGCCATAGTGGAGGCACTCCCAATGGACCTCCTCTTCTATTTGAATTAGAGAGCAATAAGAAAGATGTCTTCTGGCTCCCTTTCAAGGACATTCGTTTCATTCCTATTGTGGAAAAATATGTCAAGGACAATAAATCGTCCTATCCGGAACTACAGAAATTGAAGTTCCAAGTGAACCAAACCCTCACTGCACGTTCGCGCAAAGGTAGAGGTTACACTGAACAGGGGCATAAGTTGCATTAGTTGATTATCAATCCTATTGCCACGCTCCAATGTAAATATACTGACCATGGAATCTGTTCTAGAATCCTGGCCTAGTAATTCTAATTCGTACCGTTGTAGCCACATTTGTGAGCTCCGGACATATAATTCTAACCGCACCGTTGTAGCCATTCGTGAGCTCCGGTCAATTAACAATAATAATATCTTAGTACGGTAAAGTAGCCATTCGTGAGCTCCCGTCGAAATCAAGACTGGTAATATTTCAAACTGATAATTTTCCCTTTTTTAATACGATCACAGCATTCAGGAGGAAAGGTAGTGTTCGATCCGCCGATCTTAGTTAAGATCTAGGCCCACTGTGGGACCTTTAGTTTCCCCTTTTTTGGATCTTTGTTCTGCGATTGTTTATGTTCTTTTTAACATCACTAAGTAGTGTTCCCAGTCTTTAATAGATCCGGACCTTCTCAGTATGTAACCTACTAACCACACTATAGCAGTACAAGCTACTAACATAAGAACACACGACCATAGCATTGGTCGTACTGTAGCAACCACAAGCAAACGCTAAGCAAACGCGTAGCTTCGGTCACAGAGAACCCCGCAGAGCATCTTGGACAGATCTCTGCATCCGGAACAGTCGGTTATACCAGAGGGATAAACCCACAGTAATTACTCGGTACTAATAGTATAACGTACACGTTATACATCCCGTACTAGATGAACGATCCAGTGAGCGCAAACACGCGCGCAGCATGCGCTGCGGCAGGATCAAAAGCAGAACAACACACCCCAGATGATTCTGAAGCAAAGGATCAAATTCTGGGATTGCTAGGTCCTTTCATGGATCAAATGAGAGAAATCAAAGAACGAAAGCTAAGTTTCTTAAGGTATGAGAAAAATAGCCTGACAATGAGGACGATACAAAAACAATGCAATAGTAACAAGACGCCACAAGAAGAGGGGGGAGGCAGTGTGTACGGATACTTCGTACCGCACAACAGGATCCCACGATACGCACCATAAGATCCCACTGGAACGCCTCACCGAAACGACTACCGGAATAGTCGCTTGTCCTTCTTGTATGTAACCTACTAACCACACTATAGCAGTACAAGCTACTAACATAAGAACACACGACCATAGCGTCCTGTTGGTGCTATGTGTATTGTTGTTACTTTTATATATATATTGGGTTAAGGGTTGTTATGACTCACAGGTTGGTGAGCATAGAATTACTTGGTGCTCGTATCATAACCAGTGAGGGTTTGTGATTGCTTGCGTGCACGAGTACCTAGCATGACGTCTTTAGGTGCGACGCGATCTTTAAGGCACGATAATTCCCATGGAATTCTGGGGTCACCCTGACCACTGCGAGAAGCTCCTCGAACCTCGAGGCTTCTGTTCACTTTAACTGTCCTAACTGAATATGGACTCCCAAACTCAAGTGAATTCACTGTGATCGTATCACTTTTTGTACACACAAAATACGATGGGACGGTGTAAGCGCTACTGAGGGTATGTGAGGATCTTAGGTAAGATCCCTCCGACCGTCAGTGCGTATAAGTGTCCCACATAAATCCTTTTCAATCTTTCTATTCTAATCTTAACTAGTATACCCTCAGTAGCGCTTACAGTCCCATCACGTATTTTGTGTGTACAAGAGGCAATTTCTTTATATCAATACACCTAACATTATTGCCAAACACAAATAAGATGAAATGTCAGTGGAATCTAGAATCTAGAAATTGGTTCTTCTTATTACACCTTGATAATAAATTTGCTTGTAAAAATTACCACCATTCACCCCATTTACCCACAATATTATACCAACTCAAGTTCTTGTCCTTGGACTTTCCATCAGTGCTCTCACCACCATCGCCCTTGGATTTTTTTATATTCTTGAATTGTTTACATTCCCCACCACAATTCATAATTACTCCACCATCCTCAGTACACACCTTCGTCGAGTGTGGTTGTAGTTCAACATCTGTCTTGGTAATTTCAGAAAACCACAGCCCAGTTAAACGCAAGCACTCTCTCTTCACCTCCGAGGTTCGTATCCAGTTGGCATGCACTGCAACTGGATGTAATGCAAAGTCAGTAGCGAAGAAGACATTACCATTGGGAAATGCAGCACATGAGAGCATTCTAGAATGAATGTAAGTAGATGCTTCCGAGCTTCGGATAACACTTTGAATTGCACCCTGGTCTCCACCATCGTAAGTATCACCCTCGGTCAACCTGACAATTGCATCGTGCAGTAATTTCCGCACAGCAGAATTTGCACGAGCAAAATAAAAACCTGTATTGATCTGAGAAGTACTTGCTGCAGGTGCATCAATGAAACATTTATCGCCTCGTGCGTTATTAGAAAACCATATGTCCGTTTTACTGTCACTCATAATGTCTTCAAATGAGAAAGGGTCTTTCAGAAAAACGACATCTACATCTGAAAATAAGATAATCGTGTCGTCAAAAGCATGATCTAAAGCAGCCGAGAATGCATGTAGTTTGTGAGCAACGTTTTCAATGTATTGCGGGGCCCTGTAAACTACTGCACTGCCGTTGTCAGCCCGAAGTGTACCTGCAACGTATGTGCATCGCAACAACCCATAATTAAACTCGCCATCACCAGTCATAAAGTCATCACAAATAGAAGGAGACAAACTTACGATGGTGACTACGAAATCGCCAGCTATGGCATGTAATCGTAGACTGAGCCACCAGTTATTTGCAAAATCAGTCATAGAAGACGAGATGACGGAAACAACACTCTTTTCGGCATACTTTTCTATAAAATCCGAAACGTAAGCTTTCGGTTTCGCCTTGTCACTGATACCATTACTAAGCTCTGACATGGTAGCACTGTTTGTTAGCCATAGTCTTGTCTTGTCACCACTATAGTCAGATACTATTCGGAAACCATTCACCTGAAAGCCATTGAGTAACTTCCGATGTAGAATCTTCGCCTTTCCACAACCTTCCTTGCTCTCCCAATTCTTCTTACATTTTCTTAATTCATGGAAATCAAACAAAACATGTTTGAATGGAACCCATTGTTCACGCAACCAGCCAAGTATTTCTTCCGCAATACTCTGTGTTAGACTAGGAACATCAATCTTCAAGAGGTCAATTATCTTGTGGCCGTTATGCTTCATCTCACTCTGCAAAGCAAACTCATGTTTCTTAGCGGATCCGAAAGCGAATGCAGTAGAACCACCAAGCGCCGATGCAAAGAAATTTCTCTCGATATGATGGAAGTTTGCAGACGTAGACAATTGCAATACTGCTGAACTCGAACTTAATCTTTCCATCGGCCCATCAGCGTCAAAACAGCTATATAACCACACACTGGAGTTGTAGCGCTTCATTACATCGCCTACCAAGGTATTAGAAACGTCGCTCAAGCCTGCCATGCCGAGAGAGTAGACAATATTGATACCAACATGAACATCTGAGGGAGGAAAATCCCGTTTCCTTGAATTAATATTGCTCATAAACTCTTTCGTGTGCATAGCACCTTCAACAACAATTTCTCCACTCCATTCCAACTTCTGCAAATCATTGATGGAACGAGGCATCCTGGACAAATCTGGAGACACCTTGGCAACAGGAAAGTCGGCCCCTTTCGATGTCTTGAAATGCTCGCCACGCTCCCTCATATGTGCTGCCAACGTCTCTTTGTTCTTGTGGTATGAGTAAAGCGTATACAAGTTCCTTTCCTCACAAAAGTAGATGAACAGCTGTGTCCATATCGACTTCTTATCGTGTTTCTGGTACCAATCAGTCGTCACCAACCCATCCACCACCGCTGGAAACGTATCCAGGTCGATGGTCTGTACCCATGCTAAGAACTCTCTCCACCGATGTGGGTGTGGCGAGAACCCTATGGAGCCCACCAATTTGTACAAAAAGGGATCCGTGTGATGTACCAGATCTTGGCTCTTCTGTGGCTTCATCGGAATAAGCGTCTGCCTCTGCAAAGAAATTCCAGCCAACTCTTCTGAGTCATACGAAGCCCACGCAGCCTTCAACCAAGTGTACCAGTATGGTGACAATTCAATATCATCCTCCAGGATTATGGCGCGCCCTTTGGGCGTCTTCCATGCATCCAGCCACGCCTGGCGCAGACCCCCTATTCCTCCTTTCTTTTTGCGTACAATGCGCGTCTTTGACGAGGAGGATGTAAGTTTGAAGCCCCGAGCTACTTTCAACACCTCCCGGTGTGCATCATCGTCTCCGTAGTCTACATGAATCTCCAACCGCATCTTGTCATCACCGTATTCAGCATTACCGATGGAGTCGAGCAATCTCTGCAGAGGCTTGGCTCTGTCTTTTGTGAGAACAATGATAAGAAAATGATGACCATTATTGACCTTCACATCAAGAAATCGCCTTGAGACTTGTGCTTTTGAAGACAAAGTGTTATTGACCGCATTTGAAGAGATCCAACAGCAGGAGAAAAACGCCAGCCATAATGCAGCTAAACAATACATTTGACACAACACCTTAACGCGAATATTTCTCTAACACTTCATGGCCATATTTTGGTACCCAACCCATCTCAAAAAAACGGATGTCCCAAACGCCCAAAACCAAAGGGAATCTCCGCCAGGGGATTTTGCCATTGAATTGCAAATATCTCGACTGTAATTGAATATTACAAATTGTGCTTGAAGCCATCTGTGGAGAAAGCGCTTCTTGTTTGGATTCCACTAAAATGGGAAAATGTCAAAAATAGGAAAATGGCACTCAGAAAATCCCATCCCTAAAGATCCACAACTATGGCCTCTCTCGTACTGGTTTCGTAATATTAAGAGCTGTACTTTGGAAATGACGTGTATCATCCTCTTCTATTGCAAATAAAAGATAAAATAGATGTATTTAGTACATTATTTGTGAAGAAATATACGCATTGATAGCCATATCGTGAAGAAGATCATTGAGTGTGTTGATGACCTGAACTAAAACATTGCGACTTGCAAGATTGCATTTTATTGCTAGAATGTACTGAAGTTGAAGCAAAATGAATCGCAAGCATAGAAAGTTACATTGAATACTAGTAATCAATGTGTTTGGAGGTGGAAGGTTTACGTCGTGTTCTTCATGAGTACCTCATGGATACAGAACACACTTAATTGCCATGGTTTTGCTTTAGCATAGTTACGGGTCCTTTTATTGACCATATTGAAGAATTCTATACGAAAGTTTTCACTTTTAGGGGCATTATTACACGCAGGGCAAGGAAGACAATCCGCCGGATATGCACACTACCACGGAAGCAGCTACAAAGCTATCACCAAGAAAGAAGCAGCGGACGACGGTGACTTACCAGGCGCGATGGAAGAGCTGGAACGGAAGCTACTCACCCTAAAGGATCAAGCCAACCGCGCAATCAGCGCCAGACAGCCTGTCCAGCTCTTGCAACAAGCTCCACCGCGACTTGCATTCTTCTGAGACGTGTAAGAGAGATGAGTTATGAGGTACCTGCACCTAGTGATGGCGTGGTACATTTACGGCTGGGCGACACTTGTGACTACGAGAATGCGGCGGTATTGTGGGATGTAGGGGACACGCACATATTAAGAGACGGGTCAGTCGAGACTGCACACTACGTCAAGCAGGAACTCCCATTGGATCGAATGCATTCCGGGCTTCACACACGGACGCGACAACAAGCAAAATGGTGAAGGACGCGAAAGCAGTCCCTGATGGGGTTTTCAGCTCTATCAACCCCGCTTTTCTGTTCGGCAATGAAGGGCTAGTAGTAGGAGGAACTCCCATTGGATCGAATGCATTCCGGGCTTCACACACGGACGCGACAACAAGCAAAATGGTGAAGGACGCGAAAGCAGTCCCTGATGGGGTTTTCAACTCTATCAACCCCGCTCTTCTTTTCGGCAATGAAGGGCTAGTAGTAGGAGGAACTCCCATTGGATCGAATGCATTCCAGGCTTCACACACGGACGCGACAACAAGCAAAATGGTGAAGGACGCGAAAGCAGTCCCTGATGGGGTTTTCAGCTCTATCAACCCCGCTTTTCTGTTCGGCAAGGAAGTTGACGGCGCTGGACGATACCCTGCGCTCCTTGGTACAGGCCATGCAAGCCCAAGCACCACCGTGGTCGCCCACAATGGTGTCTCCCGCCAGCTCTATACAGAGTGAGACGACATTGTACAAGACGGCCCTTCCACCGCCAACGCGCTTCGCGACAAACCCTGTCACCAATGCCGAGCAGAGAACCTGATGGCCGGGCCGGCGAAACAGATGTGCCACGCGACAAGAACCAACGTGCAAACCCCATATCGGACACCGTCGTCAGACAAGTAGAAGAGCTTGAAGACAGATTGCAAAACATTAAAGAGGATGCCAAAAGGACACAGGAACCGTCACAGCTCCTTATGCCAGCACCTCCCAGACTACAGGCTTACCTGGACCGTCTGGACAATCCGTTGCACGTCTTCGCTCACATCACCAGAGTAGAAGAATATAAGAATTAGTATGCACTATTGAGGAAACATGCCATGACTTGGGCTTTAAACGTCATCTATCCACAACTTTAGTCTTTGTGTTTTGTGGGTCATGTCCATGTTCAGGAAAGAAAGCTCGATTGAAAAACACGATGTACATTTTTTTTGGTTGATGGAGCGGGCGACGACCATGTTGGAGAAGAGTGTAGATTTGATCACGATGCCAGGTTTCGTAGGTTATGATATTGTTTTAGAGCCTCCCATCGACAATGAAGCGCTGATAATGTAGAACGTACGTTCAAGTTTTAAATCAAGCAACAACTTTTACTTTACCTCCTTTACAACAACCTACCACTTTCTTAAATGACACACCACTTCATTTTTGGGACAACAATGACATTCTCATTATACTTCGAGTTGGGTATCCATTTTTTATATCATGTGTCAATACCATGTCGCAAAGTATAGCATAATTTCGAATATCATTCTAGTTATCCACACTCTCATGGAAGATCAGCAGTGCCTTTTTCCATTCGACTGCTGAATTAAAGCGAGAAAAGCCCAACACCAGGCGCATGGCTTTGATTACGAATGTAGCTATGGAAAATTCTTAGAGATCAACATAGACAAATATCTACACCAAAAGTCTGTATATAATATACATGTACTAGAAAGACAATAAAATTCAGTCATAAACCTCTCCAAAACGCATGACTCACGTATATTAAAAGAAGAGCCCATAAAGTCATCCTTTCTCTTCCTCAGAGAAACCCTTCTCTTCCGACACTCAGCCCCCAGTCTCATGTGAGTTACCTCTGAACTAACTTTCGCTCACACCATTAAAGCGTTGAAATAAATCACTATCTTACAGGATGAGCTTTACCAGTCTCTGAAAGTCATGCCCAGAGGTGGGTTGGTGGCGCCAATTACTTCAAAGCACAACTCATTCATGAGCCATCTTACTAATCCATATAAATATCGTGTTGTCGTGTCATGTCGCAAGCGTATAGCATAAGTCGATCATCATTCTGGAGTGATCGGCCCTCTCACGGAAGTTAAAAATGATCAATTGCAGGCAAAATACTACTACGCCAGGATCAGTGCCTTTTTCCATTCGACTGCTCTATAATAAAGTCCTGAACAACATAAGCGTGATCTCCTAATGGTATGCTTATACCATTATCTCTTTTGCACGGAAGCATGAAATGTTCTTCTCCTGTGTGTTTCATATTCGTGCAAATGATGTCGCCTCTGCCCTTCCCCAAAGATTCACAAGATGCTGGCCATGTTGGTGTAGATACATTGGAATCCAGATGCAAGCCCCAATGTTCGCATGACTTGGAGCCTTGATCCCCACCAATTATTGCATAGTTCGATCCTACATAATTGGATATTTGCAAATCTTGAGTTCCAACCTTGTGTACATTTCCTACAACTATATCTCCTCCTTTAAAACCTTTCATTTTTGCCATTAACCCCATCCGTCCTCCTAACCTCCTCTCATAACCTCCAGCATTTTTGCCATTTGCATCATGGCTAAAATAATCGCCAATCTTATCTCTGAATATCTCGGGCTCACTGAGAGCGTAATTGGAGAGTATAGCATTACCATGAAGATACTTCATGTCCTCAACACCGTCAGTCCATGCTTGCTCTGATTTAGTTCCTTTTGTAAGTTCGATGAATTCGATTCCCCAAGCATAGTTCATGGATAGCATGGATGCAAGATTTCTTGCGACGTGTTGGTTGTCTAATCTTGCTATGCCGAAATCTGCCTCATTCAGTAGTACTAAGTCAGGATCGAGCTTCTTGAGGATATCTATCCAAGTTAAGGCTCGTCTTCCTCTTTCGATATTAAGCACCACAACCCGAAGACTGTTTTTAGTGTGATTTCCAGCAGATAAACTCGATATGCTGTTTATTACTTCTACTTTGTCTATCAAAGGAAGATTCAAAGCTTGTGCTACTTCTGGTTTCATATCTCTATAAGATTGTCTTTTCGAAGCATCCAAATATGGTAAACCAGTGTTATGATAGCCATGCTTCTGTGAATCAGGCGAACAAACTCTGTATTGTTGCGCTCATACACGCATGGAGACTCGTAGGAAAGGGATAACTCTTTTATTTTGCAGCAATTAACTTGTTTGGAGCGAAAGCCATGCTCAGTGCGGTGGAAATAACCTGCACTCATACACTTTTCAAAGGAATAGCGATTCGCAGCAACTTCATAGCTCGGAAATGACAAGTAAATCTTACGAAAGTACCGATACTCTACAGGGAAAAAAATTGCCTGTTTGAAAGATTGCTTTCTAAGAGTGCCACCCTTTGGATTAACTTCATAAACATGGCCAGCCTTAAATACTAATTGGAACAAGTCAACAAAAGGCCATCCATGATTATGAGCTGCCTCTTTATTGTTGTGTTGTGATAGCTGATCATCATCAAAATAAACTTTAAGTGCATTATGTCCTATAAATACCAATAGCTTGGGACCAACAACTCTGGACGCCGAGTATTTTTGTACAGCGCTGATAAATGGTACCTTGGCTTCGTAAGACATTGCCATATCAACATCATCATCCCAAGGGATTGGGCCTACATGTAGGTAACCCGCCAAATCTGATCCTGCAAATGCGTAAACATTGCATCCAACTGATGCTTCAATATCTGAAAGGAGTAACATGGTACCGCAGTCTCCATTACCGTAATTGCAAAATCC
>JACKZZ010002683.1_pt1 | contig 10723 bp, 11 predicted proteins | sample 8027871 | NCBI WGS metagenome assembly JACKZZ01 (sample SAMN15724774, study PRJNA655200) | protist metagenome | isolation source: fluorescence activated cell sorting (FACS) single amplified genomes of... | place: USA: West Boothbay Harbor, Gulf of Maine | collected 2000-07-19
TAAGCAACACTACAGTATGTAGTCAATGAGTCAGTGGTAATAACTGAGTCTTCCAGCGAGGCCAGCCAGCCAGTCAGCCAATCAGTCAGTTAAAAAGAAATAAGAAATTATAAGCCCGAGTTCGGTTCAACACACCGGGGGCGGCACCTCTCACGCCTCTCACGCAATCTCACACCTGCCTCTCAATCAACTAATCTGATCCTCAGTGTGCTCTCTGACCAACCTCTTTTTTCTCTTTTTCGCACAGTCGCCATGAGGGCTCAAGGCGCAAACGACCATCACACAACCATGCTACAGCTCGTTTTCTGCTGGATGTACCCACTGACTGCGCTGGCCGGCTCTGTCATCCGCTTCAGCTGCCTCTCGCTGGTCCACGCCCTCTTCTTCGCAGTCTTCTTCCTCTTCCGCCCCGCCATGATCGGCCAGGCCAGTGGCAAGAAAGAAAGGTGTGGCTGGCCTGCCAGTGACGTCATGCCGCGATTCTCCATACCGCACCAGCATTTTCTAATGCAGTTCTCCACACACTTCCGTCACCACTGTGATTCAAACTCTTTTGTCTTCCAGGTGGAAGGTAGCGCGAATCTTCACCGCCGTCACAACCCTGTACTCGTGGGCTGCGATGCTGGTGCAGGGAATACTGGTGCTGGTCATGAAAGCGGGTTTCATCGACGAGGACAACGAACTTGTTGCCTTTCTCTTCGGGTACATTCTTGTTTGGCTTTGGCTCTGGGTGTATTGGCTGGACTTGCAATGCCTTGCTGTGGTGGGATGGGATGGTGCTTTGATTCTGCTGCTGCTGTTGCGTTTGGATTGCACGTTGCCGTGTGTATTTTTGCTGCCTTGCAAGGATTTCCCTGGTTTTCTCTGCAGGTTCACTGACATGAAGACAGGTTTGACGCAGTGGATCGTGCAGCTGGTGATCGCCATCGTCTGCCTGCTAAACGCTTTCCTGCTCCAGTAAGATCTGTGTTGTTTGTGTTTCCGTTAATATCACGGTGGGTGGGTTCAATCCTCGCTTATTTCCGTATGCCAGCATACCAATAGCTACAAAAATGAATCGTTTGCCAGTCGTGTTTTCGCGCGCATCTTCTTGGGTCATTGCTTACTTAGGAACATATCCCAAGCGACGGCCGAAGCACAGCGAGCACACAGAGCGAAAGCTTTCGTAGATCGGTAAGCCTGTGACTCCCTTTTTCTCTGCCTGTATTGGGCACAGCTCCCACTTTTTGTGCGTGTCAGCTATCGTTTTTACGTGGTAATCATCGATCATCCCTTTCTATGTGTGTGTGTGCGTGCGTGTGTGTGTGTACTGCAGCCTGCCGTTGCACCCCGCCATGAGTACGCGAGTGCTGGAAGAGGAGGAGGGAGACAGCAGTGGGAGCACGGGGGAAGTACGCAGCAATCCAATTACTCACTCACTCAGCTCACGCTCACTCACTCAGCCACTCGCATTCACTCAATGCAGCTTATCAACCAGCCGACCAGGCAATGACTCCACCTTTATTGCCCAGGACATCATGCGAGTCTCTATGGGGCCGGCTGGCTCGTCCTCTTCCTCCCTTTCTCAATCATCGCCTGGGGCAGCCAAGCAGGCTGTACCCAGCGGCGGCACAAACGCTCCACTTAAAATGCGCTCTCTGAGCCCTCCGAAACCGAAGGTGCTGGATTTGGGTCTACATCTTATTCAAGAGGAGGATAATAGGGACAACAATTACGGAAAAGCCACCGCTGCAGCCCTCGGCTCCATCCCTTCCTCCCCCCCAACTACAGCAGCCGAGAAGGGCGGAAAGGCAGCGCGGGGGAACAACAAAGAGGCGGTGAAACAACTAAAACAACTGAAACGAAGCGCTCCATCCAAAAGAATACTCAACCAGCGTCGACAGCAGAGTCGGACCCAGCTACTGCTGACTGGGAAAGTTGGTGGAGAAAATGAGGGCTCCAATCATAACGTGGGAATTTCCACTTGGCCCACTTTGGGTCTGACTAAACACACACTCCGCGGCCTGGCGTCTCTGTTTCTGCTCTGTGCTGCGCTGCTCAATCCCTCTCTCCTGGCATTGCCCTACCTGCTGGTGCTGTTCGCTTTCTTGCTGGCATTTGCCGCCACCCCTTTCGTCGCCGCAACAACCGCCAGAGGCCCTCCACCCGGCCGAGCCCCTTGCGTGCAGGCTGCCGTCTGGGTTCGAGTGGGGGCGGTTTACTCCCTTATGCACATGCTGTTGCTGTACCTGTATAACCAGTCGCCGCATTACTTTCGAGATTACTTGCCAGAAAATATCGCACAGCCGTTGGGCATGTTCATCTGGGCAACGTCCGATCTCTCCTGGGAAACCATTCCAAGGTGCCGCGCACTCACTCTTTGCTTACTCATTTACAACTCACTCACTCACTCCCTCACATAATTGCCTACACCCGCATGAACTATTTTGTATGCTACCATCCCCATCCCCAAAGACAACGTCACATTCTATTTCTGGCACGCATCAGATTTTTGTCCTCTGGAGCTACAGTCAGCCTCTTCATCTGCCTCTGCTGCCTGCGAAACTCTGCCGATGTCAGCGGGGTCAGGGTCAAGGAAGTCAAAAAGTGAGTCACCACTGAGTTAACACTCCTGACTGGCTGAATGAGTTACAAGCGGCAACCGCTTTTAGAGAAACACGTTTTGTCTGACTTGCAGCCGCTGCCACACCCATATTTGCCTTTTCGTCTTTGTGTGTCTATAGTCCTCTTTGCTGGTAATTTATCTTCCTGCCCCTACCTCCCCTATGCCCTATGCTTCCACAGGTCGTCCCGTTTTCCGCTTCGCGTGATCAGCACGTGTTTCCGCCATTTTGTGCGTCTTCTTCGCACCAATTCCCGACCCGTCTGTTGCTTAGCGCTCTTGTGGCCGTGTCTGACCTACCCCTGTGGGCTGACTGCCGGAATCCTGGTCTTATTCGTGCTGGCCGTGGGCGTGTCGCGAGTGTGGTCCTCAGATACCTTCGACTCTTCCAAACACATTTTTTTTTCTTTCTCTTGTTTCTGGATTGCCTCCTCCTGTTCTTGCTTCTGTGTCTGCTTGGTTTGTTCGATCGGTCGCACCCCTTAGTCCCTTCATTCCCCTGCTTCCTCTCTGTTCTTGCTCTCATCTTCCATTCGTCACCCTCCCCCCACCTCCCCTGCCCACAGGTTTGCGGGTGTCAGTGTCCTGGTTCTGATCTATTGCAGTGGTGCAGCCCTGACGCAGTATCTGTTCGCCATTCCGAAATTCTTCGCTTGCACAGAGGAATTATATCTCCAGCTCGGCTTCTGTCCCTGGGAGAACAAAGGGGGGGCGGGGGCTGGGGATAGTGGCAGGCGTCCATTCGTGGTTGTGTCTGCAACATTCTCTCCAGCGTTGTTTTGCGCCTTCTTTCTGGTTGTGCTGTGCGCATCGCAACGGGAACTGAGCATGGGCCAGTTAAGGGAAGCGGCCGAAGCGGGCGATGAAGAAGTCATTAAGGCTTTTCTAGAGGTACAAATCGTTTCCTTCAAGTCTACTTTTTGTCAACTTGAAGTAACGATAAACAAAAAAGCACACGCGCAATCTAAAGCCTTGTTTCCGAACCCACCAGATTTATTTGTTCCACATGTCGTGCGTGTTTGTGTATGTACAGAGTCAGAGTCAGGCGACGGATCAACATGGAACAGGAGGAAGAGGAGAAGGCCAGAGTGATCGGCGCCTGGGACAACAGAACAAAGCGAGTGGAAATAACGCCAGACCAAATTTGCAGTTTTCAACTGGAGAGACGCTCTTACATAAGGCTGCCAGGCAACCACCACGCGCACACTCACACACTCACTCGCACTCTCAACGTCATCCACACATTCACACGCTCTCACTCACAACATGGATTCGCAGTGACGAAATATAACTTCATACACCATCTTTCGATTGAGACTTCGGTCGCTGAAACTTTCATGTCCCAACAGTCTGAGCGAATCCAAACAACAAACCTCTCATCCTCACTCAAGCGCAAGTGGTTTTATTTTCTTCACTGTTGAATTTGTGCGGCACGTACAGGTACGATCAAGTTGGCGTGGCCAAGCTGTTGCTATCAGCAGCCTTCAAAGGCACCGTGGCTCTCGATGTTAATGCCAAGTCAGTCAAACACGGTACCATTCACACTTTATGACTCATGATTCAGTCCAGCACATCGCTCTCAGCACATCCCTCTCCTCTGATATACACCCATTTTTCATTACCTTTCACCCCTTTCTCTTCTACTCCCTGCTTCTCCATCACTTCATGCCGATACTCGCTAGGTGACACGGCCCTACACGTGGCAGCCAAGCGGGGGAATGACCGTATGATTGCCCTGCTGACTGGCACGTATGGGTTGGTGGACGCCGGGCTAGTCAACAAGGCCGGCCACGCGTACGACCACTTGCGTCTGTCATACATGACCCGACTGAGCCACAAAGTCCGCAGAATCTGCAGGCTGGTGCTCAGGTAACGGAAACGCAGGCGCATGCTTGGTGGTTTTGTGATTGATTCCACGAAGCCGATCCACAATCACATGCATGCCATCTCCAACAATACCTTTTATTTCTCCACCAGGCTTCTAGTGACAAACAGCACAGTCATCATCACTGTCGCTGAATTCGCGTTCGGGTTCTGGGAGCAGAATCTGTTCCACCTGGGCATAGTCATTTTCTGCATGCTCCTGTTGCTTTTCCCCAACGCGAACTGCTGCTGCTCGGGCTTCATGCGGCTATACAGCACCTACGCGTCCTTGTGCCTGCTTCTGCTGTTCATTTGGCCCGTTTTCAACGAGGACGACTACGTCAGGAACCATCAATGGGCACAGAGCCTCGGGCTGAAGGACTTGTCACGGTAGTAACAGCATACACCACACAAATCCGCCTCTAAAATAATCGTCGTTCTTGCCTGCCTAACCTTGCCTCTTCGCGATGCGACACGCGCTTGCTCACGAACCCACGAAATGGATTCGCAGCAAAGGGAATATAGCTTGATACACCATCTTTCACCATCACTGACATACACCCACAAACACACACGCGCGCGCGCGCACTGTTTGCCTGTTTTCCGCAGATCCGATTACTGGTACACGCTTTGGCCCTACGCCACCCTGTGCTCTCTCGTGGCCTTCCAAGCCTTTCTCCTCCGGGTTGGCGAAGAGTCGTCGAATCTGGACAAGACGGGACTGTCCCTAACCGCATTCTATAAGCGGATATCCATCAGCTACCGAACATCTGTCAAGCTGTTGGCTGCTACTGCCTGCTATTCTGCCCTGGCAGCAGTGTCTTTGAGTCAAACCACACTGATCAACGCCATCTATCTGCTCTTACTGCACCTGGCCTTGCTGATTCACCAATGCAAGGCCCATTCCTTTCGCCTGATTCGGAAAATATGGTTTTTTTTTTTGCGTTCCAAGTTTCCGAAAATGCGTGTTGGTGATATGCATTGTTGTGGGGGGCTGTGTGCAGGTGGGCCGTGACATGTTTCTCAGCTCTTGTGGCGATGCTTATGTACGGATACCAGTTTTCCTCTCTGCGCAACCTGATGGACTCCCTCTGGCCTGAGGCTTGGAACCAATACTTTTCCCTGAAGGATATTGGGCTGCAGCAGGTCGGTTAGGGCCCGCTCTCATTCTGATTTTCCTTGGTGTTTGATGACTAGCTTGGCATCGAGCGCACACACATTAAGCACACACACACAGACACACACACACACACACACACACAAACACACACACACAGGAGGCCACACACACACCGTCCTGTTGTTGAGTTGATTGATGAGCCTTATTAAACCACACACACACACACAACACACAACACACATACAACACATATGCTGTGAATTTATTATTATTAGTAGACAGACCTGGTTGACCTGACTGACTGACTTATTACAGACGACCCTGACTGATGACTGACTGACTAACTGAGGCGGATGGGTTGTTTGTTGATTGGCATCTGACTGACTGACTGAGCTGCTGGTGACGACTGAATCCTGCAGGCAGGCGTTGCTGTAGGCCACACACCAAAGGTATTTACTAGACTTGGCATACAAAGGTCACAAAGGTGTTCTGACTGACTGGCTGGGCTGGACAGCAAATTTGTTACACACAAGCGTTGCAATCGCCAGCACCATTTGCTATGAAAAACCACCAACCCCCAAAAAAAGAAAGGGAGAAAACGACTGAGATCAAACGAGCGAAATCCCACGTAGAGGAGACTGGACCAAGAATGGTCGAAATTAACATTTGTCGCTTTCTCGTTTCCTTTAGATCAAATGAGTGCGCGATCTCCTTCTGTTTTGCCTGGCGCCTCGCCGCAGCTTGGCAGTCGTTTGTTTGACAAAACAGGGGGCGCGAACGGCTTCGTCGAGTGGAATGAATTTCTGCCGCTGATACTCGAAGTTGGCTGGCCACAAGATATCGCCAGTACGTTTGTTTACTGCCAATCACCGAATTTGGTTCTCACATTTATTTGTTGTTGATACGATCAGCGAAAATGTGGTACGATACGGACAAGGACAAATCAGGTTTGTGTTGGTCGTGCGTGTTAGTGATGTGCCGATGTGTCGTCGTTGCTTTGGTCTTGTGACGCGTGTTTCTGTGCTTGTAGGGCGTTTGGACAAGGTGGAGTTTTTGCAGTTTTGCCAGATACCTTCGGTTGCTCCCCACATTCAAAAGATAGAAGCCAAGCATTGCCCTGCCGTTGCCGCGGTCGCTACCACGCTTCCTGCCGTTGTCGGCAGTCGTTTGTTTGACAAAACAGGGGGCGCGAACGGCTTCGTCGAGTGGAATGAATTTCTGCCGCTGATACTCGAAGTTGGCTGGCCACAAGATATCGCCAGTACGTTTGTTTACTGCCAATCACCGAATTTGGTTCTCACATTTATTTGTTGTTGATACGATCAGCGAAAATGTGGTACGATACGGACAAGGACAAATCAGGTTTGTGTTGGTCGTGCGTGTTAGTGATGTGCCGATGTGTCGTCGTTGCTTTGGTCTTGTGACGCGTGTTTCTGTGCTTGTAGGGCGTTTGGACAAGGTGGAGTTTTTGCAGTTTTGCCAGATACCTTCGGTTGCTCCCCACATTCAAAAGATAGAAGCCAAGCACTGCCCGGTTGCAGTCCTCGCCACTCCCCCTTCCGTTGGTGGGTTTAAATTTTTTATCGGCTTCTCGGTCGAATATTTCAAACTCTCTATTCAATGCGTGGTGGATTGTGGCAGCTGCACTCCTCCCGGCAGCAGGCTTTCGGCCTGGGCGGCCCAACCGCCAGCCAGCAAGCAACTGGCAGCAGGGCCGGCGGCACCAAACCAAAACCTTCCAGCAGCCGACTGCGTTCGGTTCCCACAGCCAAAGCCACCCTAGCGGTGGATTTTTGGGTGCTGGCATGTTTGGATTCGGTGCCCACCAGCAAGCGCAGCAAAGTAAGCAGCAGTTTCAATCCAATTGCCAGGGAAACAAAAAAGTAAGCAGGGAGGGCGTTTTCTATTTGTTCGGCAGCTGTTCAGCCTCCTGCTCTTGTATCCTCGTCAGGCTCTTTTCATTGGTATCAATTACTTTGGCCAGAAAGGCGAACTCAAGTAGGATTATGCTTGTTTGCTCCACTGCCGCCCAACCCAAATATGCTTGTGCACTCTACTCTTGGAAGGGGGTGCATCAACGACGTCCACAACATTCGGACGTTTGTCAAGTCGCATTATCGCTTCTCAGATGAAAATATTTTGCAACTCACCGACGACCAACAGGTGTTTTGTGCGTTGGGGGATGTTTTCAGCAGTGATGAGAAACTGTCAAGTTTGCTGGTGCTCTACAGGACCCTCGATTGATGCCTTCCCGCCAAAACATTACTTTTGCCTTAGAATGGCTGGTCACAGGCAAGCTTTCCTCCCTCTGCGCTTGTGTCCATGCTCCTTCATGCGTGTTTTCTGGTGGTGCTGGGCTCAATGGCCGTGTGTTGTGCTGTATTGTATGGTGGGTGGCGATCAGGAGCGCGGCCGGGCGACTCGCTTTTCTTCCACTACAGCGGGCATGGGGGCAGCGTCAAGGACATGGATGGCGACGAAAAAGATGGCATGGACGAGACCATCTGCCCGGTAGATCAGCACATTGCGGCTTGGCCTCGCTTCCCACGCAGGATTTCCGCCTCCTGTTTCTTGTTCCTCGCTCCTTGTTCCTCATCTCTTTGTCTGTGTCTGCCTTTTCCGTCCTTATTCTGCTGCCGCTCCACGTTGCACTACCCGTTTAGGTGGACTATCACCAGATGGGACAAATAACCGACGACGAGCTGTTCGCCAAGCTCGTCCAGCCACTGCCAAAAGGGGTCAGACTGACCGCTGTGTTCGATTCATGCCACTCCGGCTCCGTCCTGGACCTGCCCTTTACGTAAGTCTGTTAGCGTCTGCAGCGCCCACACAGCGCGGCGTAGCGCCCACACACGGGGCCCACTTGTGATTGTCTATGCCCTCTGGTCATTAATTTTGAGGGTTCGTACTTGTACACAGCTATAACATTGACGGGAATGCCAACATCACGCAGGTTGACAACCGCAAGAAAGCCATGAAGTAGTCTCCCACTAGCTTTCATTTCACAGCTGCTTGTTTCAACCCCGTGCAACCTTTCTCCAGGGAAATGAACGCGGCAATGGGCGACTTGATGCGTGGGCGGCAGGCGTCCGCCATGGGCCACCTGATGAAGAGCTTTGGTGCCATGATGCAAGGACCGGGGGGACAGGGCGGCAATCCCCAGGAGGCGGCGCGGCAGCGGGAAATGGAGCAACGCCGGCACGCCGAGGCGGACGTTATCCAGTTCTCAGGCTGCAGGCAAGCAGCTTGTAGTTGTGTTTGTCCTCCAGTCGTTTCATATTTGAATCTGCAGGGATGATCAGACCTCCGCAGACACACAGCTGGGGGGGACCGCCACGGGGGCTATGTCCTATGCCTTCATTCAATCGCTGTCCCGCAGTAAGAACCCGTCCTACCTCGGTAAAGCAATGATTTTGCGCGTGGTGTTGACACGACGCTCACCTCCGCATGTTGTCGTTGCATGTTGCCAATCTGTCTTGCAGATCTTTTGAAAGACCTCCGTGTCATCCTCCACGGCCGCTACTCCCAGGTCTACAGCAATTCTCCCTTCACTGGTTGCTGCGGAGCCCTCACCCACTCTGTCATGTTGTATTTTATTTCAGGTCCCTCAACTGAGCACCGGCCACAACATGGAAATGCGCAACCAATTCATCATGTAATGTGGAAAGACGATCGATTCACCCCATTGTGCACTGCCCACTCTGTGGTGAGTGTGAGTCAATCTGCGAAGCCACTTGGCCGTTGTCGTATTAATCAAGGACCCATAGAGGACGTGGAGGAACCAGCCTTGTATAATGCCCAATAAAACCAAGTCCAGTGCTTAGCGCGATATTTTGGGTCGACGCTTTCTGTTTCTGCCGCTTCTTTACATTGTATTTGATGCTTCACATTCAGTGGTTCTTTCTGCAGCCACCGCGCCTCCTCCTATGAGCCAAGACACCAAGTTTCAATGCGCTGAGAGCGGTGGGCTCACGGCCGCCGTGGCTTCCATGCAAGGGCGGCGCACGTACCAAGAGGACGCTTCTATTGCCGTCATCAACCTTCGGCCCGGACTTTCGCTCTTCGCAGTGCTGGACGGGCACGGAGGCAGCGAGTGCTCGCAGTTTCTCGCCTCGCAGGAGGGGCTGTCTGCTGCCCTAGCACAAGCAGTAGATGGGGATGGCGGCGCCACCCAGGCCCTGTCCGAGGAAGGGCTTGAGCAGCTGTGCGGCCGACTAGACCAACAGTTCCTCGCCAGCCACCCCTCCAGCGTCGCCGGCTCTACCTGCTGCATGGCGGTGGTGAGGCGGGGCGGGGGCAGCGCGTGGAGTGTGGCGGTTGCCAACGTGGGGGACTCGCGTGCACTGCTGCTGCGGGCCAGTGGGGAGGTGGTGGAGCTGAGCGAAGACCATAAGCCCAGCAGCTACGGCGAGTCCAGGCGAATTCACGCCGCGGGGGGCACGGTCAAGGGCGACCGGATCGACGGCTCGGGCCTGGCCTGCTCGCGCGCCTTCGGGGATCGCCCTTACAAGAGAGATGACACTCGGCTGCCGCAGCAGCAAAAGGTGATTTGTCTGCCGGACGTAGAAACCATAGAGGCGAAGCAAGGGGACCACTTGCTTCTCTTCTCGGATGGCTTGTTAGAAGCCTTTAGCAACGAGGACTTAGCTGCAGCCGTGGGCGAAAGTGCTAAACGTGGCTGCACCTTGAAGCAAACCCTTGATCACGTTTTAAAGCAAAGCTTCGATGGCGGGTCAGGCGACAATATGACGGTGCAAGCAATGTACTTTCTCGATACCATCCTTCCAAAGTGTAATTATGTTGCAATTGCGTGATTTGGTAGGCTGTGTTAGTTAAGTTTCGCGCCGACGCCTCTGAGGCTCAGGAGAAGACTCCAAAAGAATCTCTTTCGCTGAACTTTAAGTCCGACACAGTCACACTGCCAACCACTGAGATGCGCGCTGCCATGGCGGCAGCGATCGTGGGAGATGGTTGATGCTCTGCACCCGGCGTTTGTGCTTGCCTAGTGTCAATATCTCATTGTACGTGTCTCCTTACTAGATGCACACGGCGACTGCAAGGTTGTGAAGCAGCTCGAGGCGGAGGCTGCTGCGTTGTGTGGGAAAGAGGCTGGGCTCTTTGTTCCGTCAGGGACAATG
>JACKZZ010004000.1_pt1 | contig 10722 bp, 6 predicted proteins | sample 8027871 | NCBI WGS metagenome assembly JACKZZ01 (sample SAMN15724774, study PRJNA655200) | protist metagenome | isolation source: fluorescence activated cell sorting (FACS) single amplified genomes of... | place: USA: West Boothbay Harbor, Gulf of Maine | collected 2000-07-19
CCTTACTGCTGCTGGTGGTGTTTTAAAGAGCTCTCAATTCAAACAATCTGTGAGATTTGATACTATTAATCACAAAGGAAAGATTTCTCCTTTATTTTTTATTGGTGGTGGTTATAACATTAATGATAACTTCCGTGCTGATGCAACATTATTCTATGCAACACCTAAAAACAAAAAAACCAGCTATTCAAATAGTAATGGTACTTATACATACTCTAACCAATTAACTTCTAAATCCCTTGGTTTAATGATAACAGGTTATGGTAGTTATGAAATTAATGACTGGTCTGAAGTTTTTGCCGGTGTAGGTGTGGGTTATGGAAGGTTAACAGGTAGGTTTAAACAGTCCTTCGACATAACTGGCGTACCTGGCGTGGCTGACTCATCAACTCCTGTTACTTTAAAATTAAAAAATGCTAATAATTTCATGTGGTCCATGACTGTAGGAACAGGATTCAATATTGAAGAAGTTGGAAAAATTGATGTTCAATACAGATACATGGATTTTGGGAAAACTTCTAAAAAGTTTAAGTCTAGCTTAGGTGGAACAGGAGAATTCACTAAAGGACTAAAAATCAAAGGACATGCTCTTACAGTTGGTTTCAGAAAAGATCTATAATTCTTTCTATAGCTAACGTAATAGTTTGCGATTCTACAAAAGGGGCTGGTTTTTCAGCTCCTTTTTTATTCTCTGTAATACAGACCTTTATTCAATTCCCCAGAGATATTCCTTATCAAGCCAACCTTTGTATGAATTACATTTGATATTACAAAGTTTTTCTTGGCACCCAATTAGCTTACATATAACTTTAGGAGATACCTTAGCGATAATCCTACTCTGTAAGGAGCAGCTATTATATAGATTCAGAACTTCTTTCCCTGTAACAGTTACATACTTCTGATTAGATACAAGATTACTATAAATCCACCCTCTGTCTTTTTCTATATCCTCTATTAATAGCCAGCCTTCAAATTCTCTAATTACCTTAAGGGGCTGATGTTTCTGAATGAATCTAAAAATAATAGGGTGCTCTTTTCCTGGCCCTTCTCTAGCATTAACATTATTAGATTTAAGGGATACAAAATACCCCTGTTCTACCGCAAAAACAAAGTTAACTGATAATAATAATAAAAATAGGGTTACTATATATCTCATTGATTTTTTCTCAGTTGCTTTCCAATCATGGGTATGAAAAATAAGAATATGATAAATAATAACACATTAAACTTTGTGATATCCAAAAATCCCTCTCTATATACCGCAAGAGAAACAAGACTGTCTACTTTGCCATCTATAGAAGGTACAGACATAAACTTTGCTATAATAAACCCAGCTAGATTAGAAAAGGATAATGATAACATCAATATACCCATCATAAATCCCTGTAGGTTTTTAGGGGCTAAAGTAGTAACTTGCGAATGTATAAAGGGAATTATTAATAATTCTCCCAAGCCTATAAAAGAAATAGCGATAAATAAATATATATAATCTATTCTTCCACCGGAATTTGCAAATAAACATCCTATATATAGTATAAAGAAACATATTGCTGTAGTTAGTAACCCGAATGCAAATCTAAGCAAAGAATATTTCAATTTAAATTTTACAAATGCGCTAAAGTAAAATCCAAAAACTATTATAGCTAAAGGATTAATTCCCTGGGAAACTGCTGCAGGAATAGTTATTCCAAATACCTCTTGAACAACATTCCTTTCTACAAATAGATTAATCAATGATCCTAACTGCATTTCTAATGCTAAGAAAAACATCAGGAATATAATTAGTATGACCAATGTTATGATATTTTTTCTATCATGTGAGTCAGCCTTATAAGTTACATAACCTAATATTAGCAACATTAGGCCTCCAAAATAATATATTACGCCTGCAAACACATCACTCGATTCCAGCATAGATTTCAGCATAAATGAAAATATAATACTCAAAAAAAATACGGAGTAAAAAGGTTTGATGCCAAGAAAGACTCCTTTTTTAGAATCTAAATTGGGTGCAAGGCCGTTATTTCCAAAAACATCCTGATACTTTATAAAAATTATAAGTCCAGCAAACATACCAATTCCGGCTAAACCAAAAGCATAATGCCAACCGTAGATTGCAGCAACATATCCACATGCTATTGAAGCAACAAATGAGCCCAAGTTTATGCCCACATGGAATAACGTAAAGCCTTTATCTTTATTAGCGTCATGATCATCGTAGCATGACCCAAGAAGACTAGTTATATTTCCTTTAAAAAACCCAGTACCTATCGCAATTAAAGCCAATCCTAAAAAGGTTAAATCCGACTTTAACGGTATCAATGTCATGGCCAGATGACCTAGTATTATAATAATACCTCCTAACAGAATAGTACTGCGGAAGCCCATTAATTTATCAGCTAGAATACCTCCAAGCATAGGGCCAGCATAAGATAAAGCAGCAAATACAGAGTAAACTGCATAAGCTTTGGCATCTGCAAAACCCAGTTGAGAAGTAAGAAATAATACTAAAATAGCCCTCATTCCATAGTAGCTAAATCTTTCCCACATAGTGACGAAAAACAATACTATTAAGAAAGGAGGAAATTTGCCTGTAGTAGTGGTCTTTTGTTGCATTTTAAAATTCTAAATTTTATTAATTAAAGTTGTTATAATAGTATGAATTAGCTAAAGTAATTAAGCCTGGTGAAAACAGGTGCAGCAAATAATAGGGGAAATAATGGAGAAAATAATTAATGAAACAAAGTTACCGAAAAAGAGACGGCCTTGCTTATCTGCATTATAGAAATTATTCATGTATGTATTCTATTCCAAATAATTCGTAATTATAATATATGTGGTTACTTAAAATCAAGGTTTTAAAAAAATAGGAGTAAAGTTTTGTAACTTAGGGGGGTAATTAGAAGAATATTTTGTAAAGCTCTGAAGTAGCTAAAACACATAATTACATAAACAGAATAGATGTTAAGAGCATAGCTATAATAACTATTGATTGCTGAGTTCCTCGCTCAATTTTTACCACCGCTTTTGTACTTTTGTATATTAAAGAGAGTAATTTAAAGTGATATACTAGACTTAAAATACTGAATAGACTGACAAAAATAAAAGCTACTATATGACCGTTAGTAACCAGTTGAGACAGTAAATTTACCTTATTAATAAATCCTATAGTTAGAGGCATATTGCAGCTAGAAATTAATATAATAGTAAGCCCTGCCCCCATTAAAGGATATCTCCTTGCAATGCCATTAAGGGAAGCCAAATTTTCGTCAGTATCAGTAAGCAGCAAAAACAATGCGAATTTAGATAACCCATCTGCAATTAAGTAGGGCACTAATATTGTAGTACAAATACTTTCCGGAAATAAGAAAGTTAGTACCATGTAACCCACCTGTGTGGCTGAGGATGCAATAAGTAACGATCTGAAAGTAGTAGCAACATTTGAAGCAAAGGTAAAAACACCCATGCTTAATATAGAACAAAGTAGCATAAGTGCATAAATACCTTGGTATTCCTTCATACAATGGGAAGAGAAAATATGATAGGTCATCAAATAAAAAATATAGAATCCTGCAACAGATACCACAGGTGCTAAATAAGCTAATATCACCGGATTACAGTATCGGTATATACTAATAACCCCAAGATTCACTGGAAATAAGGCTACTTTTAGTAATGATCCTACCAAGAAAAATGCTATGGCAATAGAAAAAGCCTTATTATGAACTAATAACGGATACAATTCACCTATGTGCTGAATACTTAGTACCCCAATAAAATATAATATAAAACCGATACTCAGTAAAATAAAGGAAGCTCCAATACTGCTGATAATTAAATAATCTATGGCCGCTTTAGCCGCTTTTTTACCTTGGCTAATGAGCACACAGCTAGATAATGACATTATTTCTAAAGCAACATACAGGTGAAACAAATCATAAGTGAGTAATATGCCACTAACTCCCATATGTAATAACAAGATAATACTATAAAAAAGATCCTTATATTTTGTATCAATTGAATTTAGTATCTGTTTTCTTATAATGTCCTTACCACAAAAACTAAACAGTAATAATATAATATTGATAAACCCTATAAGCCAAGCGTTGGTATAATAAAGTTTATAGCTAATGCCTATAGGGGCTACCCAGTTACCAAAGTAATAATATATGGGTAATGAATCGCTGTTAATTACAATTATACTGAAGGTCACTAATATTATTGCAGTAATTCTTGTTATTAGGTTTCCTAAGTGATATTTAATAAGAAATATGTTAATTAGCGATGCCACCAAAGGAATGATAACTTGTAATGCTGGAATCTGCTTAATTAGCAATTGAATAGTCTGCATATCTCCCACTAAACCTAGCATGTATTATATAGGAAATAGATTAATATCCCGCACACCATAATTATACTTATACTAATTGCTGATTCTATACTAAGTATATCACTTCTGTTTATATATCCATTAAATTGCACTCCCCAGTTATGGACTTTATTTTGGTAATTCTGACTAAAGTTATTGCCAATCACATTTAAGCTATCTGCTACTTTAGTTAGTGGCTTGGTGCTTTTATAAATAATTGCACTGAGTAATACCCCAAAAGCCATGATAGTGAGCTGTTGTAAAATCTGTGAGGATATATTATTAGTAACTTTATATAAGGCCACTGAAAATACAAGCATAAGTAACATACACCATAGGACTATTGCTAACCTGCTAATTGGGATAGTGTTACTAATAATCCTGGTACTGGGTACATATATATGCCATAGCATTTTAGTAACATATGCCACTGTTAACATGGTGCTAATAATGGCGAAAGTTTCAACAATCATATTAGTATTGGATGCCATGGCTACGTATTTACAATAATATCCTGGAAGCATTGGAAAACCTGCTAAGGATAGAGATGCTATCGAGAATGTAATAAACAATAACTTATTCTTACTATTTAACCCATGTAGCTCTTCTACTCTAGTTATTTGATAGTATAAATATATATACCCTATAGTATAGAACATTGTAATTTTAGCAAGGGCATGTGAATAGATTAAAGCCATTACTCCCCCTGCCTCGCGATTACCCAAAATTATCAGAACCATTAGGCTCAATTGACTAATCGTTGAATAGGCTAGAATAGTTTTTATATTAGATTCTATTAAAGCTTTAAAAGAAGAATACAATATCCCTATTATAGGCAAAACTAGTATCCAGATATGATCGTTAACTATTGATTGTAAATATTCGCTGCCAAAAATTTGAGAACATACTTTTAATAAGCATATAATTCCTATTTTCACCACTGCTACCGCATGCAATAAAGCACTTATTGGATAATCAGCTACCATTGCCTTGGGTAACCATGTATGTAGTGGCCATAAAGCCGTTTTACTCGTTCCGTATAAGAATAATATAAGCAATAATAACCCAGTATCAGTGTCCATATCAGTGAATATGCCACCTGCTTGAAAATCTAAGGTCCCAGTAACTTTATATATTACGAATATCGCTGGCAACAAAAGTCCTGCTGCACTCCCGCACAAGGTGAAAAAATAAACTTTTAAGGCTTTTTGAGTTTCTGGAGACTTAGACATCCCTATAAGCGGCAATGTTACTAATGATAATAACTCATAAAAAATAAACATTGTTATCAGATTGGCAGAAAATGTAGCTAGTAGTGCTATTGGGATACTTATTGATAGTCCCACCATAATGTAAGGTAGTTGGGATTGAAGCTTCTTGTTAGTATTATAATAACTAACAGAATAACAAAACGCCAATGGCCACAAGAACAATAATAAGAATGCAAATTCAGTTGTCATTACATCAACCTTGAAGGCTATTGTAAACTTAGCAAATTTTGCTAATACTAACTCCTCCCCAAGGATTCTATTGGTAATAACCCTTAAGAATGTACTTACAAATACAATTAAACTCGTAAAGGATACGTACTTATAGAAATATTTATTTCTGTTTATTAAATAACATCCTGATATGTGGATAAAAAAGGACGAAATTAGTAAAAAATACATATAATTTTAGCTACAGAACTAAATAAAATTTAATTTACAATATACTAAATAAATAGCAGTTCTAATCTGATGCTTAGAGCTATAGCTTTTAGATATAAAATAAAAATATTACTATTAAATTAAAAGACAACTATTTAAACAATCCCTTAAGCCCCTTTTTCATAAGCTGATTCACTGGATTAGTTTTTTTGCTCTCATTACCATTTTCATCAATAGCGCTACTTTTATCAGAGCCACCTATAATTCCCTTTAACATATCTTGTGCTTTTCCTCCCTTCACATTTCCTAATACCTTAGTTAGTACATTTTTGACTAAATATTTTTCCAATGGTTTTTTATTTATTTTATGTTTGGGGTTATCTAATAAACCATATAAGCGAACATTAATTGAGGGCATAGATTTAATATCAACATCAACACGGCTATCTATATCCATATAATATTTTGGTAAATCTATAGTACCAGTAGCAGAAGCATTTGCTCCGTCCGTTTGTAAATTGGTATTAGTTAGTTTTGCTATACCATTGCTAATAATGGCCGAACTTTCAAATTTACTAAAGTTTGTTTCCCCTCCAGAAAATGAACTTTTTAGTCCTCTGAATACACTATCCAAACTATTGATATTGTTAAGTGTTTCTATAGCTTTTTGCAGATCAACACCGCTTAAACGCCCGTTAGCTCCAGTGATATCAACCTTACCTGATAAATTTTTTACATATGATAATTGATTAGTCCCACTGGAATTAAACTCAGCATTACAGTCGATAGTCCCCTTGGTTATTTTAAACTTGCTACCTTGGGGGGACATGTTAGTTAATTGTGCTTGGGTTAAAATCACTTTCCCGCTAATTGGCTGAGTTGAGAATGCTGACACTTCCCCTGAAGCAGCTATTTTGCCACCTAAAACTCCCCCATTTAAGCTATTTAAGCTTAATGTTCCTTCTTTCAATTTTGCAACCGCATTAATATTATCCACAATTAAAGAACCAGTAGATAATTTATCTATAATAACATTAGCTTCCCCTTCAAAGCCTTTTAGAAAAGATAAATCAATCCTATCTTGTGACCAAGAAGTTGAAGATTTATTGTTTGTAGAATTATTTCCCCTAGCGTAATTAGTATTATTAGTGTTTGTAGGAGTAACATTCAAATCTATGGGAGACAGCTTCATAGTAGTATTAATGTGAGGAACAGCTTTATCTAAATTAATAGTAGTTTTTCCACTTATATCAACTCGATCTTTGCCTATTACTATATTGGTTTTGTATAGTTTAGCATCTAGTGCTTTATTCAGAACTCCTTGTAATTTAGTAGCAATATTGAACTTACCTACTATGTTTGGATTTGAGCCTGAAATCTGTTGTAGAGTATTGTCCAAACTATTTCCATATGCATTGATATTCAAATCCAATTTTTGTTTTGATGGAGTTATATCCCCTTTTATAATAATATTTGCCGCGACTGCTGTAAAATTAGTATTAGTTGTTAAAACACCTTTACTAAACAAGGTATCACCATCAATTCTGGCCTTACCCAATTTTACCGCCAGAGGTTTTCCTGATAATAGATAGGCTAATTTATTAACACCATCTAAGCTCACGTCATAAACAAGATGTGGTATATTATCCATATTTTTTATCGTTATTTTCCCGCTAGTCTTAGAGGGTCCAATGTTGATTAATAATTTATCAAAATTAATTTCCTTATCCTTATGGGTTACATTAGTAGAAAAAGAAAGCTGCTCAGTTATAAAAGGAGGCAATGCTGTTGTTTGCATTTTCAATGCATCTAAAAAGGACTTAACAGATTTGATACCAATTCTAATTGTGCCTGTAGTTTTATTATTAAAATTTAGTTTAGCTTGTATCTCACCGGGATTTAGTATCATAGATACTTTTGCACTATTATCATCTAGAGAATAAGTACCTTTAGCATTTGCTTTTATATCTTCAAGTTGAAAGGCTAGATCATTAATTATAACCATGTTTTTATTAGCAATAAGATCTAGGTTAATACTATAGTCTTCTTTAAAGCCTAATTTTTTTAGTTCATCAATATCTTTTGCTTTGCCTTTATGAGCTACTGCTCCTGTAAAGGAAAGGTTTTTTGCATCAATTTTACCAACAAGAGTTGCCTTCTCTCCAAATGTCTTGAGAGATACTTCTATAGGTATAATATCACCTATTTCCTTTATTTTCCCCTCTAAACTAAGCTTCTGACCAAATGCTTTAAAGTCTAACTCTAAGTCTATGGGACCTTTCATTGATGAGACATCTAACCCTATATTAATATCCTTTACTTGTATTTTATCTTTCACTTTAATGTAGGAAACCTGCCCATCTTTAATTTTAATTTTATGGATATTAAAGGGTAATGTCTTAGAGCTAGTCTTCACTTCAGTTTCAGGTTCCTTAGACTTTGCTGATTCGTTGGCTATTTCCTGTATAAAATCCCATGAATTAGCACCATTTGACAAGGTTTCTAAGTTAATTTCTGGTTCCTCTATTTCTATGGAAGGAATTACTATATTGCCCGAAAGTAATGGCATAATAGCTATAGAGACTTTAACTTGCTCTATTTCCACAAAAGATTTATTTTGAGCTCCTGGGATAGATGCTAATTTTATCTTACCTATTTTTACTGACGGATATGGCAAGATAGCTAACTTTATTTTACCATCTATTGATAGCTCCCTGCCCGTAAAACTCTTAACCTGACCGGATATAGTCTCCTTATAGTTGTCTAGTGGAATGAAAAAGGGGATTAAAATCAATAAGGTAATTATAATACCTATAATTATCGCAAGTTTTTTTATAAACGTTGATTTCTTTGCAGCCATTTTATATATCAGGATTCTGTGAAAATAACTTATTATCTGATTTCATTATTATCTCTTACTACTTCTAGGTCAAGAATTTTACCTGCTAATAACCAAAAACTTTGTTAAATTTAGTACAGATAGAAATTAAAGAATCTAATAATATAGTGCTATTCTTTTCTGATAATATATCTGATAGAAGCCTTGGCGTACGAATATCCAGTTACCAAGGTTAACATAGCTGCTAGCCACAAGCTTATTTGTCCGACACTATCTAATACTTTTATCCCTGAACCTTTTGAGCCTAATAGTAAAATAAACAGCGCTATCATCTGCATAGTAGTTTTAATTTTAGCAAGTCGAGATACTGGTACACTTATATGTAACTCTCCTAAAAACTCTCTTAGTCCTGAAATAAAGAACTCTCTTGTAAGAATTAATAAGCATGGAATTTCGTTGGCTTTACGAAATTTCGCAAGCATAAGAAGAATAGCGCTAATCAGTAGCTTATCTGCAATTGGATCTAACATTTTACCTAGCTTTGTAATTACATTAAATCTTCTGGCTATGTAACCATCTAAAAAATCAGAGATACTTGCGAGTAAAAATAAACCAGCTGCAAGTCTATGAGCAAAAATTGCGTCATCAAAATAAAACGTTATAACTATAACTGGTATAGTTAAAATCCTTAAAAAAGTTAGAAAATTAGGGACGTGCTGAAGTGTCATCATGTAAAATATTAAAAATTTTCTTGGCCATAACCTTGCTAATACCATGAACTTTGGCTAGTTGCTGAGTAGTAGCTTCTAATATAGCAGAAAATGATCCAAAATATTGTAATAAAGTTTGTTTTCTTAATTTCCCTATTCCCGGTACTGAATCAAGGCTAGAAAGATATAGTGCCTTTCTATGAGTTTTCTTATATTTATTAATAGCAAAATTATGCACTTCATCTCTTAATGTTTGTAAGTACTTCATTACATCATGATTATTTGGCAGAGTAAAAGACTCTTGATCGATAAAGTAAAATGTTTCGTTCCCTGTGTCTCTTTCTTTGCCTTTGGCCATGGCCACTAGCTTTATATATCTATCCAGATTATATTCCTGCATGATTTTATATGCTGTACTCAATTGCCCCTTGCCGCCATCTACCAGCATCAATTCAGGCATTACTGATGATTCTAAAATTTTTGCAGCTCTTTTCCTCATTACCTGTTCTAACATGTAATAATCATCTCCCCCTGTAACTATAGGAGCTTTTTGACTGATAACTTTGAAGGTACGATATTCTGATTTTAATAATCCTTCTTTTCCCGCTACTACCATAGCTCCAACTGCATATTTACCCATTATGTGGCTATTATCAAATACTTCTATTCTTTCTATGGGTACCGGTATGGCAAATAACATTTGCAGTTGTTCTAATAATTTTTGTTGGGTTAAAATTTTATTAGATTTGTTTTTGAGTGCTAGTTCTGCATTATATATAGCATTATCAACAATTATTCTTACTTCTTCATTATATTTGGAAATGATACCTACTGGGTTACTGTGTAAACTATTTATCGCTTTCGCAAGCTTCTCCACATCTTCTAGAGGGAATGGAATAATAATCTTTTCAGGAGGTACGTTATCTTGGTAAAATTGAGTAATAAATACTTTTAAAACTTCTTGAATATTATTCTCCGAAAAATTTGTGAGGAAATAGTTCTTACTCCCATAGTGTTGCCCTGATCTATAAAACATAATATGTACACATGCGGAATCGCGATCTGCAGCTATACCTATTACGTCATTACTTTTTAACTTATGATAACCAGAGCGTGATTGGATAGCGTTAATAGCTTTAATTGAATCACGTGTTT
>JACKZZ010012384.1_pt1 | contig 10717 bp, 6 predicted proteins | sample 8027871 | NCBI WGS metagenome assembly JACKZZ01 (sample SAMN15724774, study PRJNA655200) | protist metagenome | isolation source: fluorescence activated cell sorting (FACS) single amplified genomes of... | place: USA: West Boothbay Harbor, Gulf of Maine | collected 2000-07-19
GGGTGGCATCTCGTCGAGGTCGAGATGTTTCCCCATGACTGTCTCGAGGAGTTGTTAGGGAATATTAAGTCTCAGGGGTTCTTCCATAGAAGGACCAGGAGCAACGTGGGCTTGACAGGCGAAAACATGAACCAACTCATTAGGCGGGTCAGCAGGAGCGGGCTGCGGGCTTGTGAACAGGATGCGACATTGGCAGGAGTTAGTGATCTGAATGACGAGGACTTAGTTGAGATTGACGAAGCCAATGTGCCTGTAACTTTAAGCGGAGGTCGAACGGAGCCGGAGCAGGGGATAGCTGGCAATAAGACGAAAATTAGTCCGGCGTGAAGGGGAAAGGGGTGAGACTCCGGAGTGAGGGGGGAGTCTAGGGAGAACGTGTAGGGAAGAGGGAGAACGTGAAGGGTGGAGGGAAAAGAGGGGGAGAGATTTAGATGAGGGTGAGATAGAAATGAAGAATTTTATTTGCGTGTGTAGTTATTTAGATTTTTCCCGAAAAAAAAATTCCGAATGGGCCAACAGGTATTATTATAACGATACGAATGTCCTGGCTCAAATACGATTCCAACGATTCAAACGATGAACTTAAAAGAAATCACTCGCCCATCACAAATTATTTTCATTAAAAAAAAAAAAAAAATCTATTTACAAGGAACTTGATTTAAATTCCTATTCCTATGATTTAAATGGCGCGAGGTGGTGTGTAGAGGGCGGACGCAAAGCGGAGTTGTTCTCCATAATTGCACAGATAGGGTATTCTCATGGCACTAATAACTATGTCCAAAATGAAATTTAAAAGAGTCATTCACTAACAACTGGTATTAGATTTTAAATTATGTTCGTGGTGATGAGGCTGAACTGATTGTGACGGTGGTGAATTTCTAAATTGTGTTCGGTATTTCGGCGTGATTTCCGCATTTAAAGTGCTCAGTTTTTCATCAGCCCTTATTGTTTATTTTATCCCGTTTTCTAAATCTAAATGCTGTAGCCTCCCTTATTACAAACTAAAATTTTCTTTTGTCCAGTATTTTACTATCTTTAAACTTCGTTTGTAGCCTGATTCTTAGCACGTGCCCTTCAATATTTTCTCCTTAGTCCGATTTTAGACACTAAACTTCGTTGAATCGTATGTAGACCCGGTTTTTTTTCGTTGATCTAGCTGAATCGTATGTAGATGTTAAACACACTGACCTTGAACCTGTACGTTGAAATCGGATGCATGAACCCCCCTGGGGTACAATCTATCTATCTATCTATCATTTAAAAAAAAAAAACATCTATTTAGGCGGAACTTGATTTAAATGGCGCGGGGTGGTGTGTAGAGGGCGGACCTTGATTTAAATGGCGCGGGGTGGTGTGTAGAGGGCGGACGCAAAGCGGAGTTGTTCTCCATGATTGCACAGATGGGGTATTCTCAGGGCACGTCATTCACTAACAACTGGTATTAGATTTTAATCAAACCTAGTTCAAAGGTCTATTTCTAATTACAGGCTTGCTAGCAGCGCCATGGTGCTACCGCAAGCTTCGTTTACTACAACTACAGACATAGAACTAATTTTACGAAAAGTTCAACGAAGATTATCCAGGATTACGGAAATTCCAAATTTATGAGAACTCGCACTGTAGTCTATTACGGATTTTGTGAAATATTTACACATATAATGACTTCAAATTCGCAGCCCGTTCGGACCCTGTGACAACTTTCAACTTAATAGACTATAGACTTAGTTGGACTTTTTTAGACCTCTCGGGAGACTGTTTCGTAAAAAGTGCACTTAGACGATTGTCCTTCAGTTGTTTGTCTATGAAGTTTCCACCTGTAAATCCTCCGTGGCAGCACAGAGGAGAAAGGTTCATGGCGTATCAGATTATGCATGGAAAATATATTTTTGGAACGTGTTCTACGATAGTCTAGGTCAAACTTACTTTTCTGGTTCATATCTGAACATTCGAAAACAGACTGTCGTGGTATTAAGTTTAACCGTAAACATCTGACCAAGTCTCGGCTCTAATTATACTTTCTATCTAGATACTACATACTATGCCTTGCAAAATATTTCCTGTTTTATTTCGTGCCACAAGTTACGTGAATCTACAACGCGTAACGTTCATTGACATCCGCCAGCGAAACTTGGGCTACTCTACTAACTCACAGTTTTTCAATTTCACCAACTCCAGGCGCGGTTTCAGCATAAGTAGTAGGTCTACTAAGTTTAAGTTTAACACACCAACTTACTCCATGCTTGGACCCCGTTTCAAAATCGTAACTACCGAGTCATCTCTCAATTCCAATCCCGGCGACCCTGCCACGAATGGCAAGTACAGCGAAATCGTGAAACGCATAGAGAATCTGCTCTCCAGGCGGTCGAAGAATGACCTGAGTGAGGAGGAGAAGCAGGGGGTTGAGGAGCGAGGAGAAGTGTATGGGGATTATAGCGGTGTGGGAGATAAGAGTGCTCCAAGAAAGATTCTTAGTGTGACTAATGACCCAACAGTTTAAACTGGTTCAGATACTATTGATCAAAATTCTGTCCACCTCCACCTCCTTGAAAAATACGCTTCCCGTGCCTCTAATCACGATCTAGCCGTTAAAATAATTGGGCCGGAAGGTCATCCTACGCCCGTCCATTCTGATGAATATATTTTTCACGTCGAAGAAAACACCAGGAAGGCCCTAGCCTAGGTCAAGAGGTACTAGGAATTTAGGAAGAAAGTTCAGAAGGAGAAGGAGAAGGAAAAGGATCTGAAGTCTAAGGATACTACTAAGGAGACAGCTGACACAGTCACTGAAGATAATAGTTTAGAATAGCATCCTGAATACTCTGATATAATGTACGGGGACCCAAATGAAGACGGTTTACTCTTCGTGGGAAACTCAGCGGCCGTCGATGGCAGTAAGACAGAAACGGCGGCTAGAATCGCTACCGCGGCTCTGTTAGAGGTAACGAGGGAGGTGGTGGTGGAGAGGATACTAAGGTCTGGGTCTACTAGTACTGGTAACACTGGTAACACTGGAACTTTCGACTCAGCTTTTATTTTAGGTAAACCTCCTACTCATCACGCTCTCGGCAACTCCGTGTTTGCGCGATACCCTACGTGCCTCCGAAAAGGGCAGGATAATGAGCATTCTCCAATCGGTTTCTGTCACCTCAATGGAATTGCCACCGCTGTCGGCGCGCTATTGAATGGGGAGATCACTAGTACCGAACCAACCACAATCTCTAAATTCCCCCCTCTTACCCGCATCCTCATCTTAGATTTTGATGTTCATCACGGTAACGCTAATGAGGATTCGTTTTGGAACGATAAAAGGGTGTTCACCATCTCCCTCCACGAACGCGGTATCTGGCCCGGAATTGAGAACGGCCGGCATCCCAGCGAGGAGATAGGCGGGATTAACTGTAAATTCCCCGAATCGGCTGATGAGGAGGGGTATACTGGGGATAAAGAATTAGCTCCTAATTCCGTGTTGAATATCCCGATTGCTAGTCCTAGTAGGAGCTCCGGGCATTCTTCTGATTTGGTTTACGTAGACAAGATGGAGGAAGAGGTCTTTCCCCGCATCCTCGAATTTCAACCAGAAGCAGTCTTCATAGCGGCTGGGTTTGATGCTATGAAGGGTGATGGTTATGCGAGTATGCGACTTACAGAAAATTGGTACGGGTGGTGTTTGCAGGAACTCAGGTTAAGACTTGCGAAGACGGATTCGAAGAAGAACAGTGTAACAGTACCTCCCCTTATCCTGAATCTCGAAGGTGGTTATAACCCAGCAAACGTAGAGAAGGGTGTTGGGCGGGTGTTGGATGCGTTAGCGGCTGCTCACACTGTAAATTCTGAAGGAAATTCAGGAAATCCAGGAGATCAGAGTCAGAATCAGAAGCCTCGTGTAGCGCCCGGCCACCTGGAATTCTACTTGCAAACGGCAGAAGAAATAGCCGAGCAGGAGAGGGGGGATGACGATTGGGCTGCAGAACTTGAGATGATGTTTGGAAAGCCAGAGGCGGCGTTTGACGAGAAGGAGAAAGAGAAATTGAAGGAACAGCGGGAGGGAAGGAGAGAAGTGAAAGTGAGGATAGCGGGATGAGGGTGAAGGTGATCAGGGGGATAGCTGTGTGTAGTGTGAGCAATGCCAAATATTTATGTAGAGTCGTAGAGACTGTGCTATAGTAGTGTAGATCGGAGAGACTGTACTATAGTAGTGTAGAGTGTGACACTGTTTTTTTTGAAACCAATTATTAGCACGTAGTTCCATTTAAGGAGTATTGGACAAGCAAAAGTCTTGGTTTAAGCAGTACTAGTCTGTCCTCGCATGAATCCCGCACCTAAATGATGACACTGATGTGAAGAAGCATAACGATGTGAAGAACCATGAAAACAGGGACCACACGCAGGCCCTAATGCAGCAGCACAGCTAACCCTTGAGCTCAGAGAGGCCATGCCAGCCCGTTCGTAGATTTGAAGTTTAATTTCGTTGTGACTCAGACAGGAATACATTGTTCGTTGTGCACAGAAATCGAACGATCCGGACACCATAGGAATAAAGCTCGTTGTCCAATGGAATCAGCCGAATTCTAGAGAATAGTCCAATGGTAAAGCATTCGTAACATTGAGTTGAAGCTCCTGTGAATGAACGAGTATCCTGTGAATAGCACCCGGATCTACGTGAATATATCCAAGCAAGTCATTCGTTCGCTCCGCTAAACCTTACTGTGAGTACTACAGACTAATAGTCATCTATTCATCCCATTTATCTCCATCCCTTACCTTCCAGTCCCCGCAAGAGACTTGATATCAGTATACCAGTTATCTATTTTTGGTAGCAACCTTGTTTTGCCTCCGGCTCCTAGCAGGTTGTTTTAGTTGTAGAGAAGAAGATTGGTTAGCACCCCTCCGACCCAACTGGTGGTGAGTGTTTTCTTTGACTCAACTGCAGAAAACTGAAGTTACACTTAAGTATTCAGCATTACCCAAAAAGTTGATCAGTATTAAGAATTCCTAGTTAGTAAACTGTAGAGTAGTTAAGACTAAGACGTACCCAACACCTCTCAGTTAAATCACTACCCTTAAACTAAAACTTAGCAAGCACTACCCTTACAAACAAAGTTCAAGCAGCAGTATCCTAAGTATCTAGTAAGTTAATAAACCAAAAGTAAGTTTTGCCCTCCTTTCATCTTCTCACATCACTACCCTCTAATCCCAAAATGACCAACTCTTCCCGTCCCTTTTCCGTTCCACCCCCCAACAATAACCTACTTGCCCAACAAAACCAAAACCAAGCTCAGATCCAAACCCAACAAAACCTCTCTCTCTCCCCCAAGGGTCTGAATCGGCGATTCACCCTTCTCCTAGATGAAGAAACTGAGAACATGCGCCAGAAACACATTCAGCTCCAGATGGCAGCCGCACTTCAAGCCTCTCTAAAAATGTACGGCTCAATGGGTCAACCAACACCGGGTTTAACTCAGGATGGCGTCCCAATCCCTCCTGGGGGTTTCAATCTCCGCAATCGACACTACGCGATCCAGGCTAACGTGGGGATCCTCATCTTTGATCAGCACAACGAGAGTGCGCCTTCTTACTCTATTAGGAATGCAGCTTACCCTTACCCTTTAGAGCACCAGGGTCCGAATGGGGAAGGTAGTGGATGTTATGGACTGAACAGTCAAATTAGGCGAGTTCAAAAACCTTCGTTTAGTCCGTGTGGGAAATTTCTGGCTTGTATAAATAGACAGGGCGAATTAAGTTTGTACCCGCTGTAGGTGAACTATACGGTTGTTAGCTTGACCATTAGACCCCAGACCGCGTAGGGAGCGAACGCGGGAGTTAGGGAAGAATTGAGTATTTTCGGGGGGAAAGGGAGAGATGGTTTAGGAAAAGGTGATAGGGGCAGGAGCACGGGAAATCGTGGAACTGGAAGCGGCGGGAATAGGAGTGGAACGAGTTCGAATGCGAGTAGTAGGGGCAGTAGCCGGGCAAATAGTCCGAGTAATGCAGGCGCAGCGGGGGGCTTCAGAAGAGCCTCCGATAGGGGGGATTCAGCAGACAGATCGAATGCTATTTGGTATAACAACAACGGAAATAACGGATCTTCCCCAAACGATCTTAACGACCTCAACGGTAACAACCTCAACTCTATCCCTAATACAAGTACCGGTATGCCCTATTCCAACACCGACGATTACCTCCATTCTCACCCAGGAATAACCCACTTCGCTTTTTCGCCCCTAGGTACTTTCGTTGCTGTTTACGAGCCCTACTGTCCGTCCTCGACTACCCAGACCAATGTTGCTCTGTATAACGTATCGACTGGAGCCTTGGTTTCTAATGCTATTCTGCCTACTTCTCAATTAGGCAGCTCAGTCGGCGGCGCAGCCGGAGGTGGTATCGCGAGTTCAGCTTCAGGTACCGTTAGCTCCTTCTGGCCGTACTACAAGTGGTCTGACGACGAAAGATACCTCTGTGTGCTCTCAAACACCCGTAAGAACCCCCATTTACCCTTCGATGAAATCCGGATTTACGAGGAACCAGACTATCCTTCTATCGTAACGGATCCTAATCTCCTCCGCCCAAGGTCCGGGAGAAACGCCATCCTAGATGCCGACCAAATGCGCGCTTTAGGGTTGAAGGAGGGTACCATAGAACACGGCAAACACCACCGTGCCATCGATATCTTGGACGAGATTACTCTGGGGTATAAGAATTTAGGTGGCTTGGTGCATGATGACCACCCTGATTTAATTCATCAAGATGCGGGCGTCGGGGAAGTGGATGGTGGGGCGGCTCACGCGGCGGCTGTAGCTGTGGCGGCAGGATCCAATGGAGGAACGTCTTCAATGGGAATGAACGCTGCTGCTCAAAGAGGAGGTCAGTTCTCTCCACACGACGTTGGCGCAGCTTCAGTAGGATTAGGGGGCTTTAAGGATGGAGACACTGCTCCTAAAGAAGAGGATGATGAATCAGGTCCAGCCGTCATCCTGCAGTGCAACAACGTCGCCCTAGCCGAGTTTTCCAGAGGCGATTCTCCCCACGTTATCGTTTACAGTCGGGAAACAACTTCTTCTGCCGCTAAAGTCTTTATCTTCAATCTAGATGCTGAGTTTAACGGCTCCCAAGGCGGCGGTAACATCCTCCAAAAAACTCTCCCAAGGATGCAGATAACCAAACAATGGAACCAGAATTCCGATGGGCCTCGCTCAGACAGTCCCGAAATCACGCATCCTGATAAGGTTGAATCTATGTTTGCGAGGATATAGGCCTCTACCAAGAGCTATAACTGCACGTTCTTGCCGTTACAGGAGGCGAAGATTTAGTGGAATTGTGTTAAGGGAGGAGCTGAGGCTGGTAATGGGGCTTCAGAAGAGGGGAGTCCGGAGAGTTTAAAAGGTGACTCTTCAGGGAGTGGGAACGAAAACTCAGAAGGGAAAGATGGGAAAAAGAGTTCTAACTAGACTAACTCTAAATCCAAAAACTCCAAACCCACTCTAAAAGATGTCCCCGCTTGTCTCATCTTCCTTAACTACGTTCCTCCATCGAGGACTCTAGCAGCCGGAGAAAGAAATCCCAACCAGGGATTTTTTGATCTGACAGCTGATTCAGGAGAAAGCTCGCTCTCCCTTCAATTATTTTTCTTATCCACGAATCCAACACAAGAAGCGTTGGATTTACAAAACGCGAGATGTGCGAGCTGGTCACCGACTAGAAACGAGTTTTTGTTTTTGTCTAAAGCCAACCACCTCTGCTTATGTTCGGGGAAAACGGGTCAGAGAATGCGCTTAATCAACATGGGCCAAGCAGTCGGTGATGCAGGTTTTTCTCCATTAGTCGGGGGAAGCGGCATGAGAACTGGGTTGATGTGGAACCCGTGTGGAACCGCGTTTTGTACGTATGGGGGAAACGGACTTGGGAAGTTGGACTTTTGGTTGAGAGAGAGCCCAGTGGCGGGGATAGCCGGGGAAGAGAGTATCACAAGGACTATGGACCCAATCGGAGAGTCTCAAAACCCTATCACGAGTATAGTAGCTGGGGGACCGAATGGGGTTACCAGTAAGGATACTGGTAACGGTTCAAACGCTAATAAAGCTGATAAAGAATCCTCTAACCCCAATAACAAAGATCCATTAGGAACTCCGCATCTAATCCGTACCCTCACCTTTAGAAACTGTGAAATCAAGGTCAACTGGAGCCCCGACGGTAACGAAATCTGTGTTTTATCCGACACCATCTTCCCCCGAGCTGGTTCTGATTCAGCGGATGTTGAATTCTACGATGTCATTGGTAATAGACTCCATTCCATCTGCTTCACCAAGATGCTAGGGGGCCAGAGTCACGTGAGTCATTCCAATAATAAGGAATTGAGTGCGCACGACATCTCTTCGTTATTTGGTGGAGGGCATGGCTCAGAGGGTGCAGAAGGTAATATGGGTAACTTCCTCCACCCCGCTATAATTCAGAACTTGATGGCTCAGAAGGATGCTGAGATCGAGGCGCATAACGACGTTTTGAATAGATCAGGCCTAGGAACTGCTTCGATCAATGTTTCCAAGTTATTGATGGGAGGCTGTTCTGGAAAACGGGGGAGTAAGAAGCGGAAATTGATCGAGTTAGTGAACGTTTGTTACCCACCTAAGATAAATTCTGGACCAGGTTCAAACGATGATGATCCATGTGCCAACTGGCGTCCACCGCCCGAGAATCGTGTGAGACAGGCCGTAGAGGATGACCAAAGACTGAAGAATCTTTCTGGGAGCAGGTATTTCGGGTATACTTCAAGTGGCGGATTAGCGGCGGCGGAGAACTTGATGTCTTCCAGGAAGGCTAAGGAAGACAAGATATGGAAAGACCCATCTTTGGCTAACTTGAATAGACACGCAGGGGCGTTGGATTTAAGTGCGATGAGCATGAAGAGTGGGAGTAAAACAGGTGCTGACAACTCTAACAGCAATGAGAATCAAGAAGCCTCCCTCCTCTACCGTCAACAAATCCGGTCCAATCTGGAAAAGAAAGGTAGTCTTTTACCTATTCAACTTCAAAATGCCCTTTTCTCCAAGAACGTTGTCCACGAACGCAAGAGGTTGTTCAGAGCAGCATTAGGTTTAAGTGTTGATTCAGATTGGGATCAGTCTATTCTCAGTCTCAATGGGGTCAATGGGGATCATACTAAAAAAAACGGGTCTGGTTTTGCGGCTCACGGTATGAAGGGGTCCCCGGAGTTATCTGAATTAGCCCATGATTTCCGCAACTCCCTCAACAAGGGCATCCAAATCTCATGCGTCCGGAATGCTCACGCTGCCCAAACCACCATTTTAAAGCATTCTTCTCGCCGATTTCTCGGGGCCGCTGATGCCCAAGCCCGATCTCCTAGGCAGCAGAACACGTCTTTGGTCGCAGCTATGGTAGGCGGTGAAGCACAGGGTGGTGTGGGTAAATTCGGAGTAACAGCAGCTGCGATGGGTCCTGCTAATGCTTTGAATGGAGATGCTAGTAACCACGCTAGCCACTTCGGGACATAGCCTTTGTTCTTTGACTCTCGTCATCCTGTGGGGGTCACTTTTACCGGGGTAGACGCGCGGGGTTTGCACGACGCAGCGATTACTCGTGCGGAATTGGAGAAACAGGGGTTATCTCCTTTGGAGATAGATAAGAAATTAGGTATCCATGGAGGTGTTAGCATCGCGGGTATGGGAGTGGCTCTTACTCCTACTCATGAATTAGCTAAAGGGGAACTTAATAGTGAGGTGGCTTCTTCAGCTGGTAATCTGGATAACAGTTCGAATCAGGCTTACGATATGGGGGTTTTATTAAACATGCAGAACAACGGCCTAGTTATAAACCCCCTTCACCAGAACATGGCTTCCAGCAGAAGGAGGAAGTTCTTAGACGGTACGGATAACACGTTTAACTCAGATTTCATCTTTAAACCGTCTCACACTCAAGAGCCTCATCCCGAGTTAGTTGCTAGCGTGGAGAAGAAAGAAGATTTAGAGGAACATAGCTGGCCCTACACCTGGGCTAAACACCACCATGAGGAGGCTATGAACCATAGTGAGCGGGCAGAACAAATGTCGGAGAATTTTGGATTACATGTTTTAATTCCTGGATTGGAAAACGGTACTAAGGCGAGCAAGCAGAGTACAGATGTTATAGCTAATAGCGGGGTGAACAGTCCGGTTGACGGTGGGAGTGCAAGGGGCAAGGATAGTAAACCGAGTGACTCTGCCGCTGCGGGTGAAACTGCTGCTGCAGGTGTTTCGGGCTCCTCTGGAGTTACTGTAGGAGACATGTTAGACTCCGGCAGTGGTCCTAACCAGCTGTTCAACGAAGTGTATATGAAGCTGCAACAAGAGAAGGATGGAGCTAAGAGAGCGAAGCTAGAGTCTAAATTGAACCAAGTGCTGGGGGTTATGAATCGATTATTGGGGGCTGAAGATGGAGTGGCTGGAGCGGATGGGGCGGCTGCAGCTGCGGCTGGAGCTAATGCTATGACTCTTGCTGGAGCTAATAACGTTGCCTCCGGCGCCGGTAGTCAAGATGGGTACCCGGTTGAGATGATAGCGGGCCAATCAGGTATGGTAACTTCAGGCGTAGCTGGTAGTTCGATCGCTGAAAATCCCCAACAACCCACCCCCCTATCTGGCCCAGTTCAGCCAGAAGGGATGGTAAACTATACCCAGACAGCGCCAGCTGACGCAGCTAGGGGCGATATGAGTCCGTTGGATTCACT
>JACKZZ010000554.1_pt1 | contig 10716 bp, 1 predicted proteins | sample 8027871 | NCBI WGS metagenome assembly JACKZZ01 (sample SAMN15724774, study PRJNA655200) | protist metagenome | isolation source: fluorescence activated cell sorting (FACS) single amplified genomes of... | place: USA: West Boothbay Harbor, Gulf of Maine | collected 2000-07-19
CCTCTCCGCCAAATATCTATTTATTTTATAAAAGTGGAAGAAAAAAAAAAAAATTAGCACCCTCCAAAAATATTTCACCATGAAATTTGCTGCCGCGATACTTTTCCTGGTGGCGCTTAACCTGTCGCAAGTTGTTTTGGCCCAAGACTGCAGCCTCTGGCCGAATGAGACGAGCAAGTTCAAAGCTGTGATCGACCCTAGTCTTTCTGGCATCACGCGTTCCGAGTCTCAAGAAAGCCTGAGTCAGCTTCTTTTCCACGTCCGCACGCCGCGCGAAAGCCTGATCGAGAACGTGACCTACAATTTCTCTGCTTTTTGCACCGAAGACGCGGTTGTCCAGCGCGTGTCCGACGGTTTGGGTGTGTTACAATGCTACGCAGAAGACAAGATCTTGGTCAATTATGCACAATACTGTAATTTTACGCAGTCTGCTCCCGAAGTCGCGCTCAATAACAAGACGTACCTGAAACTGAGCGGGTACTTCCAAGCGACGGGTACGAAAGATGTTTTTTTCTTGACGACGTGGTTCACGCAAGTGTTTTCTTCGCCCGTGATGTTTTCTGTCAGTTTCAGCGCGGAGTTGAGCCTCAACACCTCGTCGAGTGTGGTGCAAGTCTTTAACAATAACACGTGCTACGACTCGGCGGACTGCAACGGGTACCCGTGCATCACGTTCGACGACGCGGATAACTACTGCGACTGCAACGCGAGCTACGCCAGCGGCATCAACTGCGAAACCGACATCGCGCCCGCGGCAGTTAGCCAGTGTCCTATAGAAGGCTTTGTTATCACGCTGGATAGTTTAGATGACAATTTGGAAAATGCAACTTTAAGTTTAGACCCTATAGGGTGTACTGAAATTCAATTTACGCAATTAACGGGTGCCGCTGAAGATACAGAAAACAATTTTAGTTTTGATACCGTTGTGAGAACAGTGATTCCGCCTCAGGAAGCTACGGGCAATATTGATGACAAAAATCTTACGTATGTAGGAACAAATACAAATTCAGGGCAAACTTTTACAACTTTAGTTTTATGTTCAGGGATTGTTTTTGATGAACTTGGAACATGGACTGTCAGGTACGAAGTGGCCGACGATACTTCGACTGTTCCAAGCATCTGTGAATTTAATGTAACTGTTGTTGATATTTCCCCGCCTGTTGCAACTCGTTGTGAATCTATGCGGTCTACGAAACTCGTAGCTCGAGGTTTCAAAAACCCCGAAGATGGACAGAACCAGAATAATTTTAATGATTTATTTTTCTGGGCGTACTCGGAAACTTTACAAAATTATCAATCTGTTTCAAAACACTACAACTTGTACGCAGACCGCGAAACTTCTGAAGATTCTTATAGTGATATCCAACAATTCTATAATTCTATATTTGATAGTGAGTATTTACAAATTACGCTTGAGAAAGCAATAAAGTATTTTTTTGATCAAATATGCGGGAACAACCTTATTGATGGGCAAGATGACCTAATTGATAATGTCCCTGAAGGTGTTCATTGTACAAGTATAACTATAATTGATTCGCAAGGAGCGACGTATGTTTATGATAATACAACTCTGGGAAATGAAGTCGGTGTTCCAGCACAGTACCCGGAAACAATGATTAATCAGGACTTCCTTGACTCAAGCCAAAAGGCTGCAGAAGGGTACATCACTATTCAAATTAGTTTCGAAGACCATTCAGGCAACTCAGGTACTGATTGCGTTCTTAACGAAAGCCTTTGGGTTAGTAACGAAGCACCAAGCATCGATTGTGCGCTTGATTCAGACGCAAGTGGTAGCGATCTTGCGCAGTTTTATGACCTAAATTCCGTCGAAGCGTCTTCGAGAACTCACTTTACCTACCGCTATAAAAATACTTTTCGCCAAGTCAACCAAGTTGGGGGCAACACATACCAAGCGGCTGATTTTAACGCGACCTACCTGGCGTATGATTTGGTTGACCAGTCACCTTTTGCTGGTTTTAGTGTCACGCGTGATGGTATAAATATTGAGGCCTTGCCTGCACAACACCAGGTTTATTCTTACCTGCAAACGACACAAGACGATTCAGTAGAATCCTTATATGCTTATCCTGGTCTTGTGCAGCAGGGTTCGACTTTTGGAAATCAGAATGATTTTTCTATTGTCCAGTCATCTCTCGAGAATACTTTAGACCAAAATGGGGGACTACCAACCATTTACTCTTATGAACCTGTTCTTATTGAAGAGCATTTCCAAGAATTTGGATATTTGGATGAGTTGGTTGGCTATGTAACAGGTTTTAGACGGTCCTTAGCGGTACAGTACGGAGCATTTAACCCTGTCGGGAATTTGGCTTCGTGTCGCAATGACTTTCATGTTTACCAAAACATAGTTGCTAATAAGCCCACAATCGAGTGCACTGACTCTGCTAATTTTGATCTACCCCCAAATTCTCTAGAATATGATTTTATTGCAATTAATACTTTTGCTACCCTCGGCATAGACCGTAACGTTACGTGGCCAACTGACGTCAGCAATCCGGATCACTTGTACAACAATGCAGCATCGTTATCGACTCTGTCAACGCACCATTTCTTTGAACAAGTTATTCAGGAAGAACCCTACTGCCAGCTCTACGTACCGTCAAATTATTATAGCGGAAATTTGCCAGGACCTGCTCCAGCTGCATGTCTTGATCATACCGGTTGTGATGACAATTCGTTTTGCATAGGGTCAACCTGCAACTCATTTGTGTGCGAAAGTGGTGGAGATTGTGACAGTGAAAACATTCTTAGCGATCCTCAGGACCCATTCTCGTCGGTTTTAACTGGCTTAAGTTGCACAAAAGACTATTTATGGTCCCAAACCAGCTATTGCGAAAATCCTAATGTTATTAGCGATCCAACTAGCTGCGTATCCTCAGCCGACTGCGGATCTTTCGAGTCGTGTGCTTTTACTAATTCAAATGGTGACGGGACAGGAAACCAATGTATTCCTTGTGCAGAGTTTGATTTCATCTGTCAAGATTGTGCTAATTATGGTTTGTGCGAATTCCAGTTTGAAGTTGGTAATCTATTTTCGACCTGCCTCAATACAGCCTATGCTACTGATTACACAAATTTTCCAACTTGCGATCCAAATTTAAATGGCGGCGGCGGCGTGGGCTTTGGCAGACGACGCAGACGAAGCGTACTGCAAGCGACAGGCGGCGCAAACGAGTACGGAAGCTATGTTGATAGCACAAATTGTTTACAAACTCCAGATGAATTACTTGGGTTTGGCGGAAGCAACTCAAATTACCAGGCCTATTTGAGTGCACCTACTATCGAGTACAACGTTTTTACGGGCTTTGGCGAACCTGTTTGCTGGTACTATGAGGGAAATCAAGACCTTACAACGTGCGAATACAATGGAGACCTAACTTCAAATTCGGGAACCCAAAGAGCTCTTGTACAAGGAGAAGCGAAATATGTAGCCTACGTAATTCCGTATTTTGCGGTAACGTCATTTGATATAGGGACTTTTTACTCAACAGACTACTCAAATTTAGGCGAATATTATATAATTGACTCTAATCATAGTGTAGAAACAGCCTTGCAGGTCGACTCTTGTCTTATTAATATAACCGTGTTCGACGTCACAGCGCCAGAATTTGGTTACTGTCCAGATCAAGCAATTACAGAATATAGTTTGGAAACACCCGTAGATACGTATTATCTACTAAATTATGTAAAAGATGTTCATTACCCAGATATTGTCAACCAAATGACAGACAATAATCAAAACCAAGCGCGGCAGTATATCCATGTCATCGCCGACTACTACGACCAAAATACAGACTTTTTTAATGATCAATATACTTTTAACGGCGGATCTCCACACACAGTGGTGTATACTGCGTACGATAAAGCCGGAAATTCTGCGACCTGTACAACTCAGATTCAAATTCTGGACCCACACGCGCCGATAATGTCCTGCCAGGCAAGTTCTCAAACATATGTCGTAAATAACGAACCCGGTCAATCTTACTCGTTTATTTCAATGGATTATGACGGAAATGGAAACCTTTCCTTAGGGCCTAATGAGCTAGGTTATCTTCAGGACTATAGTAACCTCGCTCTTGATCCATTTGACCCAATCACAATTCGAGATTATGGTTCAGGGGTTGTTACTACCTTGGGACAATGCATTTTTTCCGGCTCCAACTTTGATCTTACATCTATACTTGGAAACCCTACTCAGTGTTTTATTCAAGTTGAAGATGAAGCTGGTAATGTCGGCGGTTGTTTTATTGATATTATAGTCTTGGATAACGACCCTCCCCAGCTTGCTTGCAATGACGTCTCTTTTGTGTATGGGCAAGGACTCTCCGTGTATGATGTAAGTATTACAGACAATTACTTTTCGGTATTTGGTGACCTGGCCAGGCTTAATAGTGCAAATGATCAAGATATAGACTTTAGTTTTCAAGGAAATTTTGGTGACGTAAACCTACAAATAAATGACCCTCTCGACTTTAATATATTTTTTTGGCAATATGAACGATTTGCTCGGGCTCTGGGAAATCCGCCTAACCAAATAGAATGCGATAGATGCAGGTCGCCTTACTTGATGAATCTAAAAATCAAAGACTTTACTTTGTACAATTACCCTCAATACGCCGGTATCAATAACCAAATTGAAGTTAGCTGTGATTTTCAAGTTTTTATTAACGGTTTTTGTGGCGATGGTTATATCGATTTGACGGGTGAATTTGGCGACGTGGAAGAGTGCGAGCCTGGTTTCAATCCAGAAAGCGCGTTTTGTGACCCTGTAAGTTGTTTGTGTAATTCAACTGTGAACGGTACCATTGGTGTTAACAGACGTACTTTGGCAGGCGCTGACGCGGACCGGGTAGGTTGTGTGGCTGTCTGTAATAGCACAAGCGGAGATTGTCAGCAAGGGTCCGAAGACAACGATTGGTACCCGTTGCTTGACTCGAACCAGTGCGCCGTCACGCTCCGGCCTCTTGCTTCCGCAGGGTCAACCCTCCAAACATTTTACGTTGACCCTCAAAAACCCCATTTCACGAGTTTTTTCGGAACACAACTAGTCAACTATTATTTTAGTGGAGCATCTCCTGATTCGTACAATGCACAAACAGCGGGTTCGCCTCATGTTCTTCCTTACGGTTATAGTAATTGGGCAGATCCTTTATATCTTGTAAATTTGCAAGGTTACCCAGCAGAGCCTTTTTATTTAGAATCTGACGCAGTTTTAGGTGTTGGCCGACAAGAAGAGATAGCTTTTGAGTGGTACATTCCTGAATCTACTTTAACAAGGGAAGACTGTACGCAAGCAGGTGCTTCTTGTTATCAAAAGTACGCTGAATTGGTCGTCTGCGGGTCATGTGGTTCGCAAAATTTTACTGCGGCTTATAATCTTAACGCGAGCGGTAATTTTGTCCAGACGAGTGATTTTTGCGGGCAAGGCTTTGAAACTTCTTACATCGACGGTTGTTGGTACTTTCCAATTTGTTCTACGGGGGCTATTATGGTCGGCGAACCTAGTGTTACCGCTGGTGATATAATTGAATGTTTAGATACAAGTACTATTACAGTTAACAATTCTTGGTCTGAGTACAACCTGGTTGCTTCGAGGCAAGTCAACGCCAGCTGGGTTTTAGAAGAGAGGGTGAGTTTTCTCGCCGGTGGCTTTTTTGAAGAATTATTGACGGTTTCGCATGAACCCTATACCGTGTTTGCGGCCGTAGAATTTATAGGGAGTCAACCATACGAGAAAGCAACTTTCTTAACAATTGATTCTACAAATACGAGTAATTTAAACTTGGTAAATCCTATCCGCGTGACGGCAAAAATTGGAGATGGTCCAACAGATGCTGGTTGCTTATTTAATGTCGTGGCGTTAGATAAAGTTGGTCCGCGTATGTTTTGCGGACCTTTGGGGACTCGGCTTTATAAATTCAGCTCCAAAACTGGTGGTTTTTACAATAACCCTGATAATCCGCAACTTGACAATACTGGTGATAGCGGAAGTTCAAATTTTGCCGTTGTTGCAACTGTAATATCTTCTACGCTTGGAACTAGTGACGGTGTAGAGGTAAGCATAACAAGCCCTTTGTACAAGGATGAAACAAGTCCGACTTCAGGGGCCGATGAAACGACAATTGCCCTTCTTCAAGGCACAGGACAATTTGGGGAAAATTCAAATTTGCTTCCTGGAGGGTTATTCCCACCCTTTGTTTGGTCTGCAAACGTTTATATTCAAGATACAGGCTCTTTGCCCGCAACCAATTTGATTGTTCAATTTACTTCTGAAGATGATGAAAATAATATAGGTGTGGATTTTGCTGAACTTCCAGCTTCGTTGGTCGGATTTTGTAATTTTGAGTTTGAGGTTGTTGATACTGAAAAGCCGGTCTTAACATGTGAGGCTAGTGCCAATTGGTCTTTGGCGTCTTTTGATCTTTTGAGTACGTACGAGAGCGCCGGAGGAAACATTGTTACCTTCGATAATTCTGGTTCGCCGACGATAGCAACACCGCTAACAGTTTCAGCACTTGACAACCACCACCGTTGGAGTTCGATCTTGACAGATTACGTTTCAGGTTCTAACCAGAGCATAGATTCGCTCCTTGGAGGAATAGATGTTCTTAACGTAGATTATGCATACTTGTCGCAGCATGTTGCGACCTACGCAGTCTTAATTGGTGGTTTGCACCACTATACGCAAGGAAATGCGTCTTCGGTCCCAGAAGATGCAGGTTTTTCCCCTAGAATCTCGAAAACGAATCAAGAGGTAACTGTTACTCAAACTGCAGACTACACTTATTTTGAAGGTCTTCGGGTTAGGGTGTATCCTTTAGGCGTGCTTGATGTCGGCGAATATGAAGATGTTGGTGGTGTGACATATCAAAAGCATCGTTACAAAGTATTTGCGCAAGACGGGCCTGGGGATGATCGTGATGTGTACCCAATCTCTGTCGGGGCTGATGCTGCCAGTTCTTGCGAAGGATCTGTGCTTCTTCGTGATGATCAGCCGCCTTCCTTTCCTTTGTGCGTTTCAGGAACTACGATTGAAGTGGTAGGTAATAATGTAAGTTCAGGCCAGATTACTTTAACGCAGTACTACCAGTATGAAGATAATGTTGACATCGATGATAGTGTGGGTAGCTGGCGCAGTCTTATCCAGATTGAGTACTCGGCTCCCGCAGGGGTTGACAATGTAACGCTAAATCAGAGTCAAATAATTGCAGATACTACTTGGACGTGGGACACAATCTATTACAACAAGGTCCCGCTCGATAATTTTACGGTGACTGTAAAAGCGACTGATTCTTGGGGTAATGAACAGACTTGTCCCATAACTTTTCAAATCTTGGACAAGGCAGCACCGGTTTTGTCCTGCGAAGGTGTTGTAAACAACATTACGATGTCGCAACTTGAGAGTCTTACATTACAAAATGGCTCAAAAGTCTATAATTCTTTGGATTTTAAGAGGAGTAGCGACGCAGGTATGGCGGGAAGGCTGGCTTTGTACCTCGAAGAAAACTGTGTGCATAAGCGTTTTTCACCAGGCAGTAACGAGCTCGGTTTGTGTCCTAAATATTCTGACAACCAAAACGCAGACCCAAATTTCGTAGGAACTTATTCAGTGACTATTAATTTTGACCCTGCTCGCGCTACAACCGGTGAAGAAGCTTCTATTGAAGGTAATAATTTTACGTTCACAACGCAAGACCCAAGCGGGAATGTGGAAACAATCACTTGTTTTGGAATAAAAATTATTGATGATATTGCCCCTCGTCTTAACGAATGCGGCCAACCTTTGCAAGGACAGGACCCAATAAATAATGCTCCTGAAGTAGACATCAACAGCGTAGATTACAATTACAGTGATACCGTCGCAGACGCTTTGTCTAATGCAGTAGAGGTAGACATTCCATCTTTTGAGGATAACGTTGGACTCGATTTTGCTGACCCTGACACGGTCGAGAATATGACCGCTTACCTGCAATCTGTGATCTTAAACACAAGTGATTATTATGCAAGGCTCGGTAATGGTATCGATAACGATCCATACTCGTGGATTCATCAATATTCGACAACTGTGGTTGACCTGGCAGGAAACCCCTCGACTTGTAATTTCACGCTTGAATTAAAAGATATTGAAAGCCCTAGCATAAATTGCCCCCAAAATATCACGCGACAATTTAGTGCGTGTAACGACGTTCGTGAAATTGGAGGTGTTTCATATTTAACTTGTAACGACCAAATTGAATTGGCTTACTCTGTTGAGGACGCTTTGGGAATCGGTGTTTGTCAAAAGTCTTGCATGACGTGCGCCTATGACCCAACTTGCAATGCGCTCGTTGCAACTGAAGGGCTCCTACAAGTATTACAATCTGTTTCATATAACAACATTACTTACTCTGAATTTTATTTGAGACGTACCGATGTCGGTGGTACAGAAAGATTTTACGAACAATCTTTTGTCGATCCTGCCGGAAATGTCGAGCAGTGTCAGTTCAACATTTTTGTTGAAGACGATATTGCGCCTGTAATAAGCTGCACTGATTCTTTAGATGGAGGAAAAGTACGACAAACGACGCCGATTGATACTCCAACTTTAGCGAGAATTTTTCCTAACATCTCGGCGACAGATGATGGCATTAATGATCAAGTTCGCGCAATTTGGGATAAAACCCAGTCTCCAGCTGTTTCGATTGAAATAGGAATAGATGGTGAAGGTGACCCAGTGTCAATTTCTTGTGATCACACCGCAGAACTCGCGAATGGAAATTTGGGTACCGGTATGACTCCTACCTATGGCTGCGGCCAAGACAATACTGCTTACAGTGTCGGGAATCACACGTTTACATTTACGGCCACGGACGGCACTGGCAACACCGATACGTGCACTTTCACGATCGAGGTCTTGCCGGCTTACGACCCGGCGACCGCAGATTCCGAGATCCTGAGCGTCATGTTTACCAAAGACACGACGACGGAAGGGGCAGTTAGCGGTTCTTTACGCTATGTCACTGGTTTCAACTACCCGTACGAGAGCAACAGCCCGAACGACGTGATCGCTTCTTCCCCCGAGTTTGTCTTTGACCAAGGTAATTTCAGCACCAAACTTACGACCACACCTTTCGAGTCCATCAACTGCGGCGACCCAAAAGACGAAGGTCAGCCCTGTTTGGAGCAACACTTTATCGAGTTTGATATTGGCCAGTGCGGCAGCTTCCAGAGCCAAACCGGGTCGATCAACAACAATCTGACGATTCAGCACGAATCTCTTTGCTTGCCTAATTCTGCTTCCAGTTTCTTACTCAACGATGATTGTTCTGCACAGAGCGGGGACTTGTTTGATGTCTTCTTCGAGATTTTTGCGCAAGATTTCTGCGAAACGCTGATTGACACCGTCGAGCTGGACGGCGAGATTGTCCCTGTTTCTCCTAGCAACATTTCGGACCTGATCGACGTCGAAAATCAGTGGACTGAGCAAGAGCTCGCGAATTACAAGACCTTGCAATTCCGTTACGATAACGAGACGGGCGGCGTTGAAGTCTGTTTCGCTTTTCGAGCGCAAGGCGACACTGGCACTGAGGACGCGGTCGTCGACGTCTTGCAGGTGGAAATCTTGCAATCTTTTGTGCAACGCGTTCTAGAAAACGGTACGGCTTTGCCGAGCGGTACGATTCTAGAAGAGCAAGATTCTAGCGCGCTGGGTCCTAATAACGCGAGTAATGTCGTTATCGGGTGCTACACCGAAAGTTACGACCCGGGCCTGGCGATTGGTGGCGTTACAAATTTTATAGACGTGGTAGTCGAGATGGAGGTTGGCGTGACTTACGTCTTGGCGAACGGTGGCCAACGCCGGCGCCGCTTGATGGCTTCTGCGTCTTCGAACAGCGCGCCCGAAGCCAGGAGGCAGATCTTGGCCGACTGGCGTCGATCGCAGCAGGAAGAAGAACAACAAGAAGAGCGACAAGGTTTGAGCAAAGATCAGAAGCACCACCTGACAAATGCTGTTGCGGCTGGTGGTCGTCGCAAAGATTTTACGATCTGGGGGAAACCTCTTGAAACGCAAGAGCTGGGCTTGAACAAGAACCTACCGACCGTCAACCCTGATTTCGAAAGTCGTGGTGGTACGTACATTACCGCGACGCAGAGGCGAGGTCTTTTGCAAGACGTGGACGGTAACACGCTTTACTTGTCTCGTTTATCGGCAGGCCAGACTGCTTCTCTCGAACTACAGGGTTTGGTTGCGACTAACGCCGACGACGGATCGACTCCTGTTGAAACCGGCGATGACGACGTGCCTTCTTCTTCTTCAGATATCCCAGTCCCTCCTGCACCACCGCAAGATCCTGCCGCAAGTTCTAAGAAACCTAAATCTAGCTTTTTTGGCAATGAAACTATAAAAACGGTGGTCATTTTCGTGATGGTCGTGACGAGCATTTGTGCGTGCCTAAGCCTTTGCGTGTGCACCATGATCTGCAAATCTTCGCCCTACATGAAAAAGCTGTGGCCCGCGTATAGCAAAGTGAGCAGCGGTGAAGATGACAACGACGCGGGTGTTAGCATGGCGTCGATAGCAGCGGAAAGAACAGAAGATGAAGGCTTGCTTTTTTGAAATCGGGACAGGATTTGCACCTCTCTATCTTGCCAAAAAAATCTTAAAAAGGAATGTTTTTAATTTTTTTTTTCAACATTAAATATATTGTACTTTTT
>JACKZZ010022446.1_pt1 | contig 10716 bp, 11 predicted proteins | sample 8027871 | NCBI WGS metagenome assembly JACKZZ01 (sample SAMN15724774, study PRJNA655200) | protist metagenome | isolation source: fluorescence activated cell sorting (FACS) single amplified genomes of... | place: USA: West Boothbay Harbor, Gulf of Maine | collected 2000-07-19
GATGTAGGTAACCCCCAACTTCGCGTGTGCCATCAGCGATGAGTTTCAAAACGTGCTTCTGCCCTTGGCGAGTTAGTTTTTCCTTGGCAATAACAAAACCCGCTTTCAAAATGGCTCGGCAAAACACACGCGCTTTTGCGGACATTGCATGATTTTTTTCAGGAACCGATTCTACTGCTGTGGCTTACCAGGTCAAAATCGAAGTAGCCGACAATGTCATCTCTACTCATGAAATCTCGGTCTCGGACTTCGAATCGGATCTGAACAGAAGGCGAAAATGCCGTTTCATTGGATGATATTTTCCCACGCGCGGCAAAATATATGTTTTGACCTTCTTGCAGCCATCAGTCAGGTTCATATGGAAACCCTCGTTCCATACGGGATTCAAACACTTTTTGATGACCTGTTACAGACAAATGACGCCTGTTAAACTTCCGTTCGACATTCGACATACTTGATATCAGATCTTCTGTTACCCGTGTGCGAACTTCATGCTCCTTGAATTTTCCATCTGTAACTGTCACCACCGCGTAGGGATCCGACAGCCCATTTTTGTCGGTCGACCTTAAGTCAGTTGCCTTTGAAAGTGTTACTTTCAAGGTGGACTCCGACTCCATAACACAAGAAATCCGGGAAATCCCAGCTGTCGATTTTTTCGGCGAGGAGATCACATTCGGGAAGAAACACCGAGGTTAGTGGAGCACGCCTCCACGGTTTCCAGTCCTGTTTGGTATCGAACGCTACTGCCTGTGGCCGCAGCTTGCTCATGAATCAGACTCTGAGCGGCTGGCAGATGTATCGGAAAGCATCGTTCGGAAGGCTTACTCCCGACAGCTAGTTTGCTTGGGCATATTGCTCTCCATCGGTCTCGCAGCCCCGTTGGTTGCAATTTCGGCAGGACTAGTCTCGGTTCTCATTGAACTTTATTACAGCTACATTCTACATGTATTTCGCAGCAATCTCGGTGAGCGCGAGAACGAGGTCTACGCTTTGGTTCGTATCGCCGGATCACTCGCCTGGACAACGGCACTGCTGCCATGGGCTGGAATTCTCGCGTTTTGGATCGTTATTGGGTGGGGCGGCTTCAAATTCAACTGGATATCGTTCATGTATTTATTCGGATCCATTGTTGTAATAGCTTGCATTGCTCTGTTAGATTGGTACCCATTCTGCGTGGCCTCTGCTGACAAAAAGGAAGAGAATCGCAGCAGCCGTCACGCTGTCGTAAGTTCGCTTCGGCATACGTGCCGACCGGTGGCGCAGCTTTACAGCGCGTCAAAAAGCGTACGATACCTGCGTATACATATATGTACTGCATAGCATAGACGAATAAGGCTGAGCTTATAGGCTATACTGATCGGCTCACAATTGGCGGCTCACGCGCTGCGCGCGTCAACATGCGCCTCGGCCAGCGACTGTCTTTCGCTTATTAGCTGTGTTATTCGAAAACTCGGCAGATATTACTGTACAATTACAACAGAGTGCTAAGCCTCTGAAAAACGGTAAGGATACGTCTTTATTAAGTGTCGTCGATGTTTTAATATTCGAACGCTTAAATACATGTAAAACTCTTGCGCAATTTAAGAAGTTGAAAAGAACCCGACGCGTACATTTCATCGCAATGCTCAAGCTCTTCTCGCTGCAGTTTTATTTTTGTCCAGAGCAGTCAATGGTTGCAGTGCCTTTTCCCACATCCACAGTCACATTCCCGAACTCAAATGCGCGCCTCAGCACATACTCGCCCACAACTCGCACCATTTCAGTTGGCTCTCCACACCCTACCCCTTGCTCGTACACACGCATCGGCTGGTCGAGAATTCCATCGGTAATGCCATAGCCGTCATTGGCGAGAAACCATCCATTTGCCACTGTGCTGGTCACGAGAAGGTACTTTGCCAATCCAAACATGAACGCTGTCGTGTCTTCCATGCCTCCATGGCCAATCAGAACGCGGTTCGGGTACGGGTGTGCTTGCGAGGCGTTCGCCACCCACAGCAACAGGGCCATGCCATTGGCAGGGGAAGAATAAGATGGAGTTCCGACACCCGACATGGACTCGGTGTATGAACACGTCGTGTGACTCCATGCGTCGTCCCCGGCCAACTTCTGACCGGATCCAGTTCGAAAGAATCCGTTGTCGATAATAATGGCGTCAGGGCCAAGAGCCTTTCGAATCTGATCCACCATCGATCCCCAATTGTCCATATTGTTCGACAGAAGATGCTGAGCATACAGTTCAGTGTTATGGTCCTGTTCGGCCACCTTTGGTGTGGCGTCGAGAAAGAGACCGCTGAGTGCACCGGAGCTATTCGAGATGGCATCCACGGCGCATTTCACCCACCATTCTCTGAATTCAGGGACTGAATAATTGTAGAATGGCACTTTCATACGACTGCCAGGAGGGCTCGGCATCACCCACGATGGTTGGACCTGGCTTTCGCACTCATAAAAGTTAAAGTGCAGCGCTGCATTCCAGTACATGAGGACTTTGACGCTGGCGTTGATCGCCTTTATCTTTCGCGCAGTTCCGATCGTCGAAGCGATAGAATTCGTTTTGAAAGGAGGCAAAGCGGATGCATTCCCATAGACGGAGGCAGCATGGGCCTTCTCGACCGTGAACACACTGAACCGAGAGGCGATCTCCTGGTACTGTTGCGGGGAAAAGTCCAACGGTCTGCTGTACGCGTGCCCGTAAGCATTTATGGCAAACGCGGGGGAGATGGCGCCAAGAATCAGGCAAGTTCTCAGCATGTCGTTTTTTGGAGAGTGGTGTGCTAGTTTGGAGCTGGGGTTGTCGTGAGTGAAAGCGACCCGCGCGGCTTTTTGCGCTTCCAAGCCGGCGACCGGCAAGCTTTTCATTTCGCTTCCAATGGCTGGGTAATAGGTCGGCGTCTCGCACCCATGCCGAAGCGAAAGAGACAAGACCCATTGCCGGGCCTGTCAATGCTTGTTCCAACGACAATGCGCAACATGTTCTTCGAAACGTATGTCCTGAATTCTTCTTAAACCTCATTGACAGCCGCACAGACTCAACCTTTCCCTCCTTAGCATCTGGGAGAACAAATGCGCCCGGTTTGCGCACTCTTGTGAAGCTCACCCCGACCGCAATTCGGTGTCCGTTAAAAACCCACCTACACCCGTCTCCCTCACGGCCGAGGGGCGCATTCAAAACTTTCAAAAGCTTATGGGAGTGTTGAACTCCCGAGCAGTTTTCTCCAAGTTATTGCCAGTTCTGCAATCGTTCCCGTGTTTGGAGCGGTATGATGGGAGGTCTGAAGGTAGTTTTGAGGAATGGATTCGGCGACATCCAAAAGAACTCCGGCAAGGAAGAGACATACGAGTTGTTCGAGTTGGCGCACAACAGACACCCCATTCCTCCGACATGTCTTCCCATCCCGCCAAAACCAACTTGCCCGCCACCATCAGCCCCCAGATAGAAGAGTTTTTTTCACGTCCGGGGTCTGTTGTGAGTTTAGCAGCTGTTGAGAAGGCCTGGGACGCAGGCTACACCATCGTGCTGCCGAGACTGTGCCACGTGGAGCCTAGCCTGGCGCGTCTTTCTCGGCTCGTGTCAGAGCAGCTTGGACTGCTAGTCTCATGCAACGTCTACCTCACACCGGGCCGAGACAACTCTAAAGAAAGCAAAAACGGTCGGGATGGAGAAGAGAGGAGTGCAGCGTTTGTAAGGCAGGGTTTGAAGGTGCACTATGACGACCATTGCGTGTTGGTAAATCTATAGCAAGTTTTAGGACAATCCTATAAGTTTTACAAAAAGGCTCAAGAATATGACTCTAAAAATGAAACTGAAGGTGGCGCAAATCGAGGGAGAGAAGACTTGGTGGGTGTCGAGCAAAACCACAGCGGAAATGCCGGAAAACCACAGGTCGACACAACGCGGTTAAACATTACAAACTCGTTAGACTGCAAACATGGAAAATCAGACACAGAAAAAGTCATTGATAGGAAAAACAGCACCTCTGACACCCCCCCACAACATCCAGATTGCCCCGAATCGACACGCCGCGGACACCAGTTCACCCTGATCAGGCCACGTGGCAACAATCTGGCGACAAGCGGCGAAAAACGGCCGGAAACACGGCCGGGTCATCGGCGTTCACAGTGCTGTCAGAAGGGCAGGTGTTGTACATACCAAGGGGTTGCCCACACTTTGCTATGGCCACAGGTATCACAACTCTCCGTTTTTCAATTCTCCTTTTTTAATTCTCCGTTCGACTTGTTGTGTTTCATTCTCCGTCCAATTTCTCCGCTACCCTATCCAGGTCGCACGTCGAGCCACGTGACGTTCGCCGTCGAAGTTGAGCCGCACACCGCTTGGGAAGGCCTTCTACACCTCACACTTCACCTCACCACATCGCCCAATCCCAAAGTCATCAGCCCTCCACCTACTCCTCAGCAGCTCTCGAGAGAATCGTGTCAAACGTTAGCGGAAGTTTTGTTGTTGCACGTCGCAGTTCGTGTCGTCGGGACGCAAGACTACGCGTGGCGAAAGGCCTGCCTAGCGACATGTGGTGACAAGCGAACAGCGTTTCGACGACTCATTCAAACCCTCGGGGCCAGAAAAGGGCTGGAATCAGTTGAAAGAGATAGGAAAGACAAACGTGATTGCAGGGCTTTTTCATCGCATCCGTTTGCTACATTTGCGAGCGTGTGTTCTGCGGCGTACGCGCTGCTGGATTCCGACGGACAGGGACTGGAATGGGTCGCATGGCTGCATCCCACCGACAGAGGCGACACGAAAAGTGCAGGCAAGGCACCTTCCGGGGAGGAAAACAGGTCTCTCGAAGTGACTCTGGCCGCTTATTTGGGGGGTCTGCGTGAAGCTAAAGCCTTTGAAACGGCCAAAGAACGCTATTGCCGCAACTGCCAGGCATTTTGGGAGTTATTGGTGGAGCTTGCGGGGCGGGATGGTGGTGGTGATAGTGAGAAGAAGGAACGAGGCTTAAGAGAGGGCGACGTGTTCAGGCACGTGGAGTGGACGCATGTGATGGACTTGAGGAAAACTGTGTGCGAACGAATCACGGCCAAACGGAGAAGGTATTGTATGTTTGTATGTTCGTTGAATGAGGAAGCACGACACAATGCTTGACATGATCGAGTGTGTTTTGCTTTTCTAGCCCGCAGTTTCTGCTTGTTTGATGGTGTTTCCTTGTAAGCTGACTCGCTTTACGTGCTTCCTTATTACTTATCAGGTTTCAGGACGTGTGCCTTGCTGCATCAGCAGCAGCCCGACTTGCGTTCAATAAGCACATCAACGAACGATAACTGAGGAAGCAGTGGGAAGCGCTGCCGCGCGCTGCCATGGCCATGCATGCATACAAACCTACCTCACTACTATCAGCGCTTTCTCTCCTGAAAACCATGTTTTCGAATACTGTTTTTGCTCTCGCAGCTAGTGGTTAGCGTGTAATGTAATGATGTTGAATTGCTCATTATAAATAAAACATTGTTATGATAAGCGAAACATTTACGATAGCTGGGCTTAGGCTGATACAGCCTGTGCATGCAATCACGCGGTGGTCGGGTCGGATGATATTGTTTCAGCGCGTACTTTTAGTGCAGCGTTGAATCCAGCGAATCCCTGCTCGATTACCGGCCCTTTGAGCCACGCCACCAACTGTGCCAACACACCCCCAAACTGCTCATAGTTCACCAAACGCGTTCGCGTATCCGCCACACGTGTCGCCACGAGACAGCGGTCCGTTGATAACAGCACTTCTGGTAGGCCTTCGAAGTCGTAGCAAATCCGGCCCTGGTGTGAGCCGCTGGGAGGCTCGACAACCACCAGCCTGGAAGCGAAAAAAGCAATGCGAGTAGTTAGAATGCAAACTCGCTTATGACATCAATCAATTGTGAAAGCGCAGTTTCTGGGCACATTGTTATTTTTTACGGCAAGAGGGCGCTGCATGTGGGAATGGTTTGGGAGGGCACCTTTCATTGGCCACGTCTGTGGTTCCATCCAACCTAAACAAGAATACGCGCACAAAAACAAAATTCGCACTCATTGACATGAAAACCAAACAGGAACTGTCAGCTGAGAATGGGGCGATGAGGCTGAGATTGTGGGCTTGCTGACCATTTGCAGTTGATGGTAATTTCCGAACCCTTCTCGACCTGCCCATTCACCTTGACATCGAAAATTTGATTCCATGACCCCCAGCGCTCCATATCAGCCAGGGTTGACCAGACCACCTGGAACACAGTATTTAGGTTGGCGGACAGATGAAGAAGACAATTAAATTTAACGCTGTGGGAAGCAAAAAAGGGTTTGTGCGGACCTCAAGCGGAGCGTCAATTTCTGTTGAGGTATGAATAATGTCTGGTTTGAACCGATCTAGACTGAGTATCCCGGCCACGATGGCCAGGGAGAGCACAGCTGCGGAAAACTTGCCGAAAGCCATTCCTTGCGCTGGTTTTTGATGTCCTCGGTTCCGCAGGAGAAACGCGTTATGAGAAGCAGAAGGTGTCGGGCACCACGTGTCTCTCAAAATCCCAAGACGGTCCCGAAGAGAACAAGAACAAGGTCCTGCGCAATGAGCAGCAAAGACAACCGCCTTCCCCTCCTCGCCTCTGCAGCTGCTGGTGCCGCGGCTGGCGCTATGTATTGGTACTTTCGTAGACAGGGAGTTGGGTCTGTGGAGGAGAAACTCACGTATCGCTCGCAAGAGGTGGACGGAGTTATGATGCCACCTTTTCAATCGCAGGCGCGACACGACAAGGTGCGTGCTTTCCTGGAGAGCAAGCAGCCTGGAGCGTTGAATCCTAAAACCGACGTGTGGATTGCCACGTTTCCAAAGTGCGGCACTACATGGATGCAGCAAATCGTGCTTGAGGTGCGGCCCACCCTACCCCGCTTTGCTTTTCTATCACTTCTTTGCTTGGCGTCCGTACCTAAAAATCGCGTTACTTTCCGGTGTACATTTAATAAAACGTTATTCCCGCATTCATGTTCCTTCCCTGCAGCTGTCGCGGACGGATCTTGGCGCAGACTCTGGTGGAGAAACGGACGTGAAACCTGTGGACTACCATGATTCGCCATGGCCCGAGGCGACGCTGTTCCAACCGCCCAGCAAGAGCAAAGCGCCACCCTACAAAGGCAGAACGTAGCAACGAATTCCCGCCCTATCCCTCCCCTGTGCCCTAGCTTCTACCTTCAGCTTCACACCTATCAGCCCAATCTTGCGTTTTGCTCATAGTATTCCTTGCCTCGCCGTTCTGTGTCAGTCCTGAGGAGATGGTTTCGGCGGAGTGTGGGCCCCCCAACGCCCGGATCCGACCCCTAAAAACCCACGCATCCATCCATTCCCTCCCTGGCGGTCCGGGTGGAAAACTAGGGGAAAAGTGCGGCGAGAAGTGGCGCAAGCCGTGTCGTGCGATTGTCGTGACTCGCAATCCGAAGGACGCCTGTGTGAGCATGTGGCATCATGCTCGAAGCATTCCGGTCTTCCAATACAACGGAGACTTCAGAGACTGGGTACGACGATATGGTATGGGTTTGGTGGAGAGCGGGTCTTGGTGGACGTGGCACCAAGGCTGGTGGGCGGCCAAGAAGGTGCACATTTCTCGTTTTCACCGGTGAATTTCAGCTCGTGATGTGGTTTTTTGTTGGTTTCTGATAGGCCCACCCAGATCGCATTCTATGGGTACATTTCGAAGCACTCAAACAAAATCCAGAGAAGGAAATCAAGGTTTCTGCGCGTCCAACCCTTTCTGTGTTTTGTCTCGTTGCGATGCATTGTCTCGCTTTTTACTGCGTACTTTTCTTGTAAACATATTTCTGTCGATTGCTATCAGCGTGTGGCGGCATTTATCGGCGCCTCCAGCGCCAACACAAAGCGCGTGGTGGCTGCGACGGAGTTCCGAAAGATGAAAAAACAGTACGCGGAAGGCAACAAGGGCCGGAAAACCAGTCATTTCAGGAAGGGCAAGACTGGCGGTTGGCGCGCGATGTTCACGGATGGTGAATCGCAGCTGTTTGACGAAGCCATGGCAACGCACGGCAAAGGTCTGCCGATCTACCAAGCTTAATAAGGCGCATATTATTAGCATATGGAGCACTGCTGAGCATTCGATTCACGCGCTTCATCAAACAATTTATGTTTTATTCGCAATATAATAATATCTTAGATTATCATCATCTTTGCAAAGCACTCCGCAGCTAATCTAAACAGTTTTATTTAGGGCTGTTGCAGGAGCGCACGTTTTTAGCACATTTTATTAAGACATTTGACCTATGATAGTGTCGCTGCGAAATGCACGCGCAGCGGGCCTGCGTGGAATCTCAGCCACTGCAACAAAAATTAGCCACATCTTCAGTAATTATGCTAATAATAATAACAACAAGCTTTTTTTCAGACAACACAACATAACGATGCAGTGTTTTGCATATATGGTTGCGAATCGCTACTTATCTACTTATCGTTGACATGCTTGATCAAAACATTATGCACTCGCGCTCGATTTGTGCGTGTCATCCGTTGACATGCTTGACGAGATCTTCAATGATTGCGTTTAGCGTCTCCTTTTTCTTTTTGGCTGGAATCTTGAGCACTTTCGCTACAAAGCTTCGCGCTTTCGCTGAGAGCAGAGTCGTCGCGACCGACTTTTTCTATGGGGTTTTAATTGATTTTTATTCGTTCACTTAATTTTGTATTTTTTTTTTATTCGCGCCCGTTTTTTGTGGTAGCATTTGCTTTCGCTTTTCAAAACGTTAGCTCTCATCGGCGATGATGAAGAGAAAAGCAAACATCAAGCAGTGAAAGAAAAAAAAAAGACGACGAATTCTGCAATTTTTTCCAGCCGAAAAAAGCAAAACAACCATGTAATCAAGCAGGGAACAAAAACAAAAAGTCATGGGGGCGTGAAAGGCGAGCGAAAGGGGCTGCGCGGTACATATTCTTTGTGCAACTCGCAGTCGGATATTATTGGATACTATGCATCGGCTCGTAAAATCCTTCTCATGCATCGGCTCGTAAAATCCTTCTCAAGAGGAGTTGGTTTTGATTTGATTTTGATTTGGGTCACAGGCACGAAGTGCCTGGCTGTTCTTTGAAAAGCTTGTCTGGCCCTCAAGATCGAAACCTCCCCCAAGATCGGACTGCTCCACAGCTGTCGTACTCACAGCCGAGCAACAATACTCTCTGCGTTCCTCGATGAAGTTTTCTGCTGTACTTCTTGCCGCTTCCTCGTTGATCACCGCTAACGCGGCCGCTAACGCGGCCTCCCCTCCGGTTCTCGATAATTCGTATTGCGCCGACGTGACCGAGACTTTGTCTGTCGAAGGAGTTAAAGAGCCGCTGCAGACCAATTCGTACAACCTGTGCGTAGACGGGACGAGCGGGACGAACCGTTGGTCACAGGAGAAATCGGGGGGAGCTGGGATTGCGATCTTCAATGGAACTGACTTCTGGATGCTCGCTCCTGATTCTTCCTCCCCAGGGGGCTACAAATGTACTCACAAGTACAGTGGCCCAGAGCCCAACAACATCATGCCGTACACCATGACGCTAATTGACGCTGGGGCTGATTTGAACAAAACGGAAACCTACGACGGTGTCAAGAATGCCCAAAACTGGTACCATTTCCGGCCTGGGCAGAGTTCGGGAGGCATGCAGACCCCCACAGAATACATGCATTGGCACGCGTCCACAGGCGAGAACGCCCACCTGCTAGCCTCAGAATGCATCCAAGACTGTCCAAGGCCCGAGTACAAAGGCAAGCTCCAACATGGAGTCAGGGATCAGTCTGCCAACCGCACCAAATTCATTGAGCGCAAGCTTCCATCTGGCGTAAAGTGCACCGAAGCAGCAAGCAAGCCCTTTCAATACGGAAACTTTCACACAATTCTGTTCCACTAAAAGTAACAGCGAGTGAAACGATGGTCATTTGGGTTTGAGAATATACTTTGTTGCACTCTATGTGTGCATCGCTGGTGCTGTGTTCGCGTGGGCTTGTTGGCTCTATCTCTGCTTCGTTGGCACGCGTTGCCATCGCATCGCACACACAGCAAATGAACAAAATAAATATACTTACCTGCATGTGCCTTAAATATATAAGTGCATGCACTTAGGGCAAAATAAATACTAATGCGCCCGTGCTGGCTGTGCTGCATGTAGTAGTAGTGACTAGCGTCGCTCAAGCGCACTCGCAAGTTTGCGAAGAATATCACTGGGAGCTAGTTCTCCCGGCTCTTGGAACGAGCTGGTCACGAGGGTCAGCAGCTCCTCGCGGCTGATCGTGTTTTGCAAACCTTTCCTGGCATTGATTGCGCTCTTTTTATTATTCTGAGGAGCCTTTTCTTCATGGAACTCTGTCAGATTGCCCAACTTTGTGTCACCTTCTAACATTTCCGCTTCCTCAGCCAAATGAACCACCTGAATAGAAGCCATCGACACACTTGGAGATTCGAGACCCATTTTCATCTTCGAAGTTTCCGTGGCCGCAGCGTCGCCGTCATGTGGAGATTCCACGGGAACGATAGGGGCAGCTGCATGGGATGCGCCTGGTGCGTCGGTTTTGCTGTCGTCGTGTTTGGAGTCATCCGATTTGAGAAAGGATCCTTCAATCGAGATGGTTTCTTTGCCAGATAAAGGCGACACCAACACCACATACCCCAACAAACCCGCCACCAAATGCCTTTCCTGCATTCCCTCTTCCTGCATTCCCCCTTCCCCTCTCCCTCTCTTTTCAGCTCCAGAA
>JACKZZ010017597.1_pt1 | contig 10714 bp, 10 predicted proteins | sample 8027871 | NCBI WGS metagenome assembly JACKZZ01 (sample SAMN15724774, study PRJNA655200) | protist metagenome | isolation source: fluorescence activated cell sorting (FACS) single amplified genomes of... | place: USA: West Boothbay Harbor, Gulf of Maine | collected 2000-07-19
GCACTCAGAACGGGGACACTTCGAAAATGAACGACGTGCTGGAAGATTTCATAATATGGCAGACTGGCGTGATAGAAAGTATAGCCAACAACCAGGGAGGTTTCATGATAGGTTGGGATTTGAATCGGAAAACGTTGGCGGTCGTGGTCCGCATCGGGGAATGCACTCAGAACGGGGACACTTCGAAAATGAACGACGTGCTGGAAGATTTCATAATATGGCAGACTGGCGTGATAGAAAGTATAGCCAACAACCAGGGAGGTTTCATGATAGGTTGGGATTTGAATCGGAAAACGTTGGCGGTCGTGGTCCGCATCGGGGAATGCACTCAGAACGGGGACACTTCGAAAATGAACGACGTGCTGGAAGATTTCATAATATGGCAGACTGGCGTGATAGAAAGTATAGCAAACGACCAGTTTGGGATTTGAGTTGAAATAGAACTCAACGGCAAAATGTATATAAGTTATAGAACAATGTTTATATTGTAAAGGGAGCTCCTATAATTTAAATAAAAAAATAAAAAATATTTATATATGCTCACGTATTTTATAAATTTCATTTTTTCTCACTTGCCGCCAAGTAAAAGTATAAAAAATAGGAACTTGCCGCAAGTAAAACATAAGGGTTTTATCTCACTTTGAACTCTTTATGATTGTTAAAATATGGCCTGGGGGTGTCTATATTACACCAGAACGTTTTCATTCCACAATAACAAACACTAAGATAATTATGCAGATACAAATCCCAATAGGACCTTTCTTGGTTTTCGACGACGGTTTGCATCCTAGGATTGGTTCGGCCTTGCTTGCCAAGCCTTCTTCGAGTGCCATCATGGCTGTTTGCTGTTGTTGTCCGTCATGAATATTTACAACATCCTGCTCGCGCTTTGGTAATTTAGTCATATAGTATCTTAAATTTTCAAACTTTTAGGTTAGGATTTTGGCTGTATGATTGCTTGATTATATTGTAGTGAAAATATAGCGCAGATGCTCAAGTTTGTATAACATGTGTGCAATTGCTAATAATAGTTTGTACTCGTTTTTTTTTTGATTTATTTAGTATGCTGCATCTCTTGAACCACGAAGCATCTGGTTAACTTTTTTATCACCTGGCAGTGGTGTATTTTCGAATAAACGTTGTTCCATTTGAAGTCGTTCGATTTCTTCTGCGGTATAATCATTACGTACCGAAATTGGCTCCTTTTTTTTTGTGGATGTTCTGTTAACTGTTGTTGCATTACTCGTTTGGTCTTCTTTTTGCAATGCAACATGTTTTCTGTCGTTTTGTACGTGAGGGCTAGTGTTGTTGATTTTCATTTTTTTTCGTTCGTCTATGCTCTCCAGTTTTTTCTTCTTCTTCTTTCTTTTTTTTTCCTTCTTCCTCCTCTGCTTGTTCGTTGCCGTAGTATTCTCCTCCTGCTCCTCCTCACTACCATTGTTTTTTTCATAAATATTAATAAATGTATCCTTCGTCGTATTTGTTTCTATTATTTTCAGTGCTTTAAACTCAGTTGGCATGGTATACGTTGCTTTTCCAGGCAACATATGATTTAAATGATCTAATTGGTTTTTGATCGCTATCTTTTTCCGCTTCTGTTGCTCGATTTCAACATGTTGCATCCATTTTAAATTATGTTTTGTTTGCAGTATTGCATTCTTCATGAACATGTTCTTCCGTGCTTGTTTACGTTTCATATTTTCTAAGTATGTTTTGCGATGCTTTCCATGCTGGCCAGTTTTATTATCCAATGATGGCATTGGTACTATAAATTCAATAATGTACTCAATAACATCAGCCTGGTTGTCAAATAATGTAGAAAATGCATGGTAAAACAAGATAATAAATGATCGATACCACAAGTATGTTGTTAATAAATTATGGGATGTAGTATATTGAAATCCTAACCGTGTGATATGCTTTACATTGGCTATGTTTAAAACAAGTTCATTTGTTGATAAATAGTTGACGATGCACATTTCTACACGCTTAACATCACACGTCAATCTAAATATTTCACAGCATGTTTGATCAAAGTACAAATAGTCTTCTTTTAATATGCTATTCGTTAAACTTTTATTGCTTGTAAAAATCGATTGTTGTTGGTTGTGTATAAACCATTGTGTAGGTGACCATGGTATGTTATGTCTAGTAGGGTTACTTGGATGACTATATTTGTCTTCACTATCGCTTGGTACATTTGATGGATGGGGCACCTCGGTACGCGATTGCATTAAACACAAAAGAATGGCATCAATAGTTAATAACTGCTGTCGGTTATTACTATTCTTATCGCCCTTGTTATGGCAATATTGCTTCAAGATAGCCTGCACTAGCACTAGTGATTCTATGCATTGCATGTAAAACGTATGCTCATGTTGCATTGCAACAAATTCTTGCGTTTGTAGTCGATCAACGTTGTATTCTAATATAAAATTATTACAATGAGTTACATGTGTTGAAAGACGTGCAATATTTTCTAACGCAAGTGTTACGTTCTTGGTATATTGGTCGCGAATAGTAGTGTAATTGTTTTTCACTGCAACTAAAAACGTATCAAATGATTTAAAATGCTGATTGTAAGCGAGAAAATGAATTTCATATTTTGATGGAATATTTTTGCCAGAATCTATTATTGATACAAAGCAATATCCTAATTTAATAATTTCATGTTGTTTGTAAAAACATTGGTATGTATCACTTTGCTTAAATTCGTTGGATATAAACGGTACATGTTTAAATTGCTGTTGCAGCGACGCACTAGCACCCATGTACACGTAGCAGGGAGTACTTGGTAAGATGTACAGTATTGGTTTGTTGTTCTAGCTGTAATAAAAATATTGTTGTCAGCAGGGCAGGGGACGCACCGTTCACACACGCGTGTTTGTGTGTGTCTCTCTGTATGTGTGTGTTGCCAATAATCCCTCTAGAATGGTATAAATACTTTGTTTTTATATCGTGCTGTATAAAAGGAGGCAATCGCACATACAAAGAAGTGTCATTGCACTCATCGCATTGTGTAGATGCCTCATCTGTACCGCAAGTGGTATGATTCTGCATGTCAATATCGGTGACATAGGCCTATATTTGATATGTGCATATACATATCATATATATTATTTTTTATTTTATTATTATATCACGTGTATAGTATTCTACATTCTATACTGTATTATAATGTGTAATACTGTGTATATATAATAATCGTGACATCGTGAATCGTGACGTGAGATATATTCCTATATAGGGGTCCAGATTTCAAAAATCCTGGCAACCTTAAATTTGTTTTGTACCAAAAAACGGTCGGTATCTCATTCCCAATTCCCACCAAAATCACTCTATTTGATCCCTTTTATTACGAATTACGATGGACAATCGGGGAAAGATATGAAAGAGGTATTCCCTGAACGAGATCATTCATGATGATAAAGAAATCGATTTTTTCCATCATTCTGTGGCTTACGATATTATTTTAACCAATCTTCCTTTCTCGAAAGCCAAATCCATCTTACGGAGGCTCAAGCAGGTAGGAAAGCCATTTTTTATATTGCTACCCACCCATATATATATATATCTATAATACGCAGTATTTTATTGAGTTATTTAGAGGCGATGATAATCTCCAGCTGGTCATCCCACCAAAGAGGATCCATTTTGTGTCGAATGAATTAAATAGAAAGAGTAACGCTAATTTCGACTGCGTCTGGATTGCTTATAAATGTAAATTACCGAGAGATATTCTATTTTTGTGATGTCGTTTATTTTTTCGCATCCACACAAACTGATCCACTAAAAAAGAAACAGATGTGCTTATATAATTTATTCTTACTCATTTATTTAATAAAATTTTACTCCCTGTAAATACTATGCATATATATTATATCATATATCATGCATATTTTATTTTTTATATCACGTGTATTCTACATTCTATACTGTATTATAATGTGTAAAAAATCTAACTTAGATTTTGGGGGTAAGTGTATTTTTCAAAGTATTGAAGTAAATGAAGATGCGGAGGAGAGTGATAATCACACAATTAATTATTTTGATTAAATTTTTTATGTCTTAATAATAGTTTTATTTTCTCTCCGCTTTTTTTTTAATAAATTTTCTTCTACGTCTGTTTTGACCTTTCACTTTCTCAGGCGTATTTGTGTCAGAATGTAACTTCTCTTATCTATTCATGTCTTTATTTTCTTGTGGAGCACCACTCTTAGATGGAGTGCCTGCGCCATATATGTCATCATATCCAGATCCGGCTTTAGGATCCCAACATGTCATCGTGTACAAGCATTCAAATACAATACTTAGTAACATCTCTGGGCATTTGCAGCCTTGCGCTTGGTAAACAGCGCAACACGGACAAAAACATTTGCAACAGCAGCCTGGGTCTTCATACGTTGGCATATTAAACTTACGGTTCTCTTTCTTTCTTTTTTTTTCCTTTTAAAAGTTCAGTTAATCTTTTGAAATAATCTTGTGCGTTTTCTGAAATTAAACTCGTTACTATATACTTAGTCGAGACCCTCGCCTCTCGCTTACCATCAGTACTCCGTCGAGTACTGATGTACTATATACTCATATATTTTATTTTATTATATCCTAACTTTTCTTCCCTTTATAAACTGACTTAATATACATTTATGATGTTTAAAGCCCGTAGATTCCATAGTGTACCGACCATGTTTTGGTACAAAACAAATTTAAGGTCGCCACTTTTTTTGAAATCTGGACCCCTATATAGGCGGCTATTATAATACTACCAAAGTAATACCACTATAGTAATACCACTATAACAATACCTTAATACCACTACTATAATAATACCACCATAGTAATACCACTATCATAAACACCACCAACAACACTACCAACAATGCAAATGGACGCACCACCCAATAGTCCGCCGTGCATATGCTGTTGGTTGAAAATGAAAACTAGAAAAACGTTAGCTTTTTGCACCCATTGTCCTCCCTTTTAATTTAAACTCTTTCCTTCGATTGATACAAACACTCCTTCACAGCAACACGGATAACTATTGTAAAAAGAGACATGTACATTGGTACAAGCGCACACACACACGCATATTTAAATAGAACGCGCAACACATTCTACATCCGTACGTAGTTCATATTGATAGAACGCGCGACATTTTCTGCCTACACCACGTTGTTAACATTGATACACCCCACCGCGTCGACACGTTTCAGTTCTATTACACCACTAGGTTTATTATAAGTGAAAGCAATACAAACAAGTATGACATCGAACTCCAAGAAAATTGTAAGTTTTTATTGATAGCCATACCTATTAATATTTGTATACCTTATCCGTATAACTAACACATTAACTTTTATCACCATGCCATTAACTTATTTGATCGCTAGGTAAATGTGGAAGAGGCAAAAGAATATATGAAAGAACATGTTGATCCTATTGTATCGGAACTATTAACAGATATTGTAGTTGATAGACCTGAAAATGTATTAAAATACATGTTGGAATGGACTAGAAAAAAACGTGAAAATGATCCAGAGATGATTAAATTACGAGAGCAAGCTGCAATTGCATATAAGTTGAACAACGACCGACCGGTAACGCCACCAAGTAAAAAGGGGGGAAGTACATACAGTGGACAACCAAGAAATTTATCTTATGTTGGTACATTAGGTGGCAGCAGCAGCAGTAGTAGTAAAACCGAAGAGCACGACAGTAATAATGGTGAAGGAAAAGAAAATAGTGAAAACAAATCACCACCAAAAGTATTAACTGCAGCTGTATGTATACACGTCCGTCATTGTAACTATTCTTGTATCGTATATGTCACTAACTAATGTATAAACCAACCAACATACATATACCTACGCACGTACATAATTTTTTTTTATTATGTACATTTCACTTTCCATATTAAACAAACAGGAACGTCGTGAGGCTATGTTACGTGCTGCTGAAAAACGTAATAACTCAAATGCATTTGGTGCTAGAAACATATCCGACGAAAAGAAAAAAGATATGGCGTTACAAAAAAAACGTGATAAATTGATTGGTAAAATTAAAGCGTTGTACCAAGCAAGCGGTAAAGATGAACCGTTCGGTTTAGGCATGGCAAAGATGGAAACATTACAAATGCACTTACGACGTGCACAAGGTTACAGTAGAAATGCACAACAGCAACGTACACGTGAAAATTTAGCCATGAATGCATTAAAATTAAATTAAACAGGAGAGAAGAATCTAGAAGGACTATCATAAAAAATATAATTACGCTCGTAAATAAATACTCGTAAAATTAAAAAATGTGCATTTAAATTGATTATAATATTTTATTCTAATATTAGAATTCATATACACACTCTACGGTTCATATATATATATTACTCGTATGTTGTAATAAATATAATAACAATGATGGTGGCAATCTAGAACATTGGTATTTAAACAAACTAAAATGCATTTGTTACCTCGTATATTTTTTGTTCGACAAAACTTCATCCATAGCATATTGCTACCATCGTCATCGTTGAATCAATTTGTTTTACGAATATTTGCCACTTACCATGAACAATGCTTTTTCATATGCTAAAAAGTAAAATATTGTCCACGTAACTTTTCGTACAGCCAACGGGGTGAATCCTTTATAAAATGCACTAAAACCTTCCTCCTTTGGTATTTTTACAAAGCAATCAACAACACCATTGTAACGTGTTAATCCACCTTCGCCACCGCTACCTGCTTGGTTCATTAAACGTGTTTTAACAACATCACTATAAAAAATATATATAAGCTTCGTGTTAGTATAAAATGTTTCGGGAAAGATTTGGTACGAGAATGATAGTAAAATACATACACTGGCGTACTAAATATAGCACTAACAATACCAGCACCACCACTTGCACTTAAATGTGTCAATGGTCCGTCCGGCACAGTCCCACTTTCAACTATCCACGTTTTAAATTGGTCGTAACATCCAATTTCACACGCATTACCGACAAAACAGCGTGCAATATTTGGGTGCACACCACGCCAAAACCCTTTAATGCCTTCGTTTTTTAAAATATCATTAAAAATTGGTACCATTTTTGGTTTCCCAGTGCTTGTTTGCATTTGTGTTTTTATTACATCCGTAGGGTTCATGCACACTATAGCAGTGCCACCAGCCAAACCCCCGCTTAGGACGCGCTTAAAAAATGGTATATCTTGCTTTTCAACATTTTCACCGGCAATAAAGTTTCGTATAGGCGTGTACAGAACAAATGACAACCCCGTGTAGCTAACCTGTCTCATTAATGCTGGTGACAAACCTTTCCACAGTGCAGTTGGACCTTCATTTTTACCAACAACAAACATACTCTGCATCATATTACGATACAGCATAGTGCCATCTGCTCGTGGGGTTTGGGTTTGCAAACGCACTTTAGCAATGTCCACAGGTAATGTTGTTGACTCAGCAACTGCTGCACCCATTCCAGCTGCTAAAAAGCGTTCAACGGCAGTTGTTTCCGACATAGTTGTTTGGCTCGTACAACTGTGTGTGTGTGTGTGTGTGTGTGTGTTTTACTATTATATAATGTTGATTATTTTTTTACACATAGAGGTGTTACTAACTATACGCAACGATTGAAAAAAAAGGAAAAAGAAAAAGTTGAGAACAAAACAAGATGCAATGAAGTATACGTTTATCTACTAAATGAGGTTGGATCACATCAATAAATATACGAGTAGCTATTGTTTTCTTCGTTGTTGTTGCATGCATAGGCATCCATGCGTAGGCGGCGTTCTACCGGATGCATGTCGAAGAGGAATCAATTTACTACATAGGCCATTCTTCCACCACTTTGCTCTGTTTATTTCCACGTATACGGCTCTATAATGTATCGAGCTTTGGGTCACTTGTACAATGCTGTGTACCTGCTATTAGACCATTACAAGACAGTACAGCTGTAACAAATTAACATAACACAGCATGTACCGATGCGCGTAATGGTATTCTTTCTGGATTCAACAATTAAACAATTGCAATCCTGTGTGCCTTGTATCTAGTTAGTGATACGTGAGTCGTAAGGACAGAATAGCAGTTACACAGCACTATCAATCCAACGCCAATCTACATCCTAAACTACTTTCTCGACTCATTTCTTCCATTTATCATGCAGAACAAGCATAATAGCCATTTTGTCTCAAAATGCACCGAACTATTACATTGTGAGACGTTGTACAGACACACGAGACAGTTTGTGTATTAAATTCAAACATGTCTGTAGATAAAATATCCGAGGAAGGATAGTGTGCTAGTTGGTGTTCTCCGAATAAGGTACCGTTCTGCCCAAACAGAAATGTCTTGAGTCACGTATGGATAAATGGAGTTCAATAAAACAATTTAGTAACATTTATAAGTATGACATATTTATTCACTATATCCGGATATAAAAAGGTTCGTTGTAACATTTTTAGAGTTTTAAATTAGAAATACAGTACATATTTTTGTGTTACTGTGTGTGCATATATAAGCTTATTTATATAACAACAATTATGTACTTGAAGTTGATACTATGCGGAAATATGCCTATCCTCTCACAACCTTTTTTGCATTAGTACCAAATGGATGTGGACTGGATTGTAAATGGTTTGTCAACATTGGGTTGTTTTTACTAGTTGCATTTGATGCGATGACACCACCAGTATTCCCATTACGAAAAGAACGAGGCGTCGAAGGTGTTTGTTTGTTACCAAACGTAGTTGGCCCACCCCGAAATGTTGGTGCCTTTGATTTAATCCGCCGCACTCGTTGTTTTGTATTATTCTCTCGATGAAACATACCATTGTTGTTACCACCATTCCCATAGATGGTTGGTCGGACTTCTTCTATATCTCTACCAGCACCAAATGTTGTATGTTTTCTATTTTTATTTACAATGTTGCCATTCGATTCGCCAAACGTTTTTATTGGTGATACTCGTTTCAAACGGCGAGGCATTAATTTACTGCCATTGCGTATACCAGCGCCGCCACTACCGCGTAGCAGCATTTTGGGTTTATTTAGTATTGATTTACATTTTGATATATGCCCTGCATGTGTGTAAAGGGTGTGTGTGGTTAGCTTTTGTTTTTCAATAATTTATATTTTGTTGTTATGAAACAGCGTCATACATACGTGCACCGCTTTGTGGATTAAATGTTCGATGGCATGTTGGGCATTTCACCCAAGCTTCGGGTTCTTTGGCTGGTATTGGCGGTGGCAACGATGATAGATCCGTGCCATTTTTTATCGCATGTGATACTAATCGTGATTGTTTTATTGCTTGCCGTAACATTGACGATTGTTCCTTCCAATTCGAAGAGTTTTTTTTCTTCATCATCATGGTGGGGGAACTATTCTTTTTTGTATTACTATTGCCATGAAACTTTACCTTCCGCGGGGAGACAGTGCTTGGTAGTCGTTTCGAAGGTCGCTTTGCTTGGCGCTTCATTCTATTGGCCTTGCCTCTTTGTTTGTTGGCATTGCGATTATTTCCATGTTGAAACGATACCATATCAGTACCTTCAATCCGTTGTTTCGTTGAATCAAATAATGTTCGACGTTTAGCCATATTTTGTCTACAAATTCGTTGATGCTTCCCAATACGATCGTGTGAGAACCCGCGGCCACAAACTGCACATTTTCGACGAGCCACTGCTGTTGCAGCAGTATTACTATTGCCACTGCTGTCAGCTTCCCCATCATCACCATTATAAAATATTTTCGTTAATGTCGCACTTTCCATTTTTGCACGTGTAGCTAGTTGTGTGTAATTTTCATATTTATTATTTAATTTGGTTTGTTGATTATGTACCAGCGTTTGTTTATGTGTATTGAAGGAAGTTGTTGCTTTACTACGTTTGCTTTTCATTCTGTGCTGTTTTGCCTTTTTGCATTTCCGTAAATGATTTGGCATCTCCACTGTCTTATATTCCACATCACAATACTGACAAGGTATTGGTATATGCTCATGCTTTTTAATACACGCTGTTTGATATAATATAATATATATAATAATAAATATATACCATTGTTTTGTTAGTTGGTAAGATAAAAAAAAGTGACACTTGTTGACGCAGCTAATAAGATACATACCTGGTGTATGGAACTTTAACGACTGTGGAAAAAATGAGCGTCCGCATATGTTGCACAAAATGGCATTTTTGTGCATATTTCCTTTTACAACTGGCGTGCACGTATAACAACTATATATATATATATATGTATGTGTGCGTATATTACTATTGTTTTGAAAGCAGACGTAATAATATAACAATAATGAGCATTGTAGGGTGTATAGTGAGAGGATGAAGATACTAGTATGAAAGAAGTATTGCAGCCGAATGGGCGTGGTGTGTCTATTGATGCAGTAAGGATATGATAGATACAATCGGGTGCATTTCAATCTCTTCTACGTCTAGAAAAAAAAGGGAAAAAACGTTGATTCTTGTGTTTCATCTACGTGTCTGTATACCACATGAGCAATGTTTAGTGTTTAGTAAACATAATAAATTAATGATCGTATAGTAACAACTAATAACACTGTATACTATTATAATTTACAACATTGGACGACTGCATGTACCTTAATCAACACCACCTAATTATTTATTAAACAAGCACCACTATACACTATGTATCTACATACGTACCTTAATCAATATATCACTTAATATTATTTCATAGTGAATA
>JACKZZ010013404.1_pt1 | contig 10711 bp, 15 predicted proteins | sample 8027871 | NCBI WGS metagenome assembly JACKZZ01 (sample SAMN15724774, study PRJNA655200) | protist metagenome | isolation source: fluorescence activated cell sorting (FACS) single amplified genomes of... | place: USA: West Boothbay Harbor, Gulf of Maine | collected 2000-07-19
CCATTGGCACCATCGACAGTAATTCCATTGTTTTGCGCCGACCTCGGGCTGGTGGCTTCGTTGGAACTCGTGTTTCCGCCGGATTTTTTGCTGGTTATGATTCCCGGGCCTTGCTCTACTTCTGCACTGTCTTTTTCCTCCCCGGACAATACTAATTCACTACTTTTCGGTTTGGAGTTTGCTGCAGTGCCGATCAGAGTGGTAATTTTCGTGACTTTCTCCTTCTTTTCCTTTTTCCCCTTCTTGCTTTTCGATTTTTTTGTAGATGTGTCGTGGTCCGCAGGAGCACCTGAAACTACACCAATCCCACCTAACGGATGTTGACCAAAGCCCGGAACAAGAGGATGAACCGCAGCTCCACCATGCGCTTTGCTTTTGTAATTTAGGCTATCCGCGTCGCAATTTCGGTCGTAAAACTCGTAGTCGTTGTTTTGCGCCCGGACGTGCGCCCGCCACGTGGCCTCGTCAGGCTGCACCGACATAATTTTGTATGGAGTTGCTTTACTTATGAGGATTTTTCCCTCGTCATGCTAGTAATGCTAGAGATGCGCGTTCTTCCGTGTGCTAAAAACAGCGATAGCATAGTTCGCATGTCAATGTGAAAAATGTACTTGTACTTACGATGGGAGGAGGCAATTAACACGGCAATCAAGAGCGTGGGCGCAAAAGAAAAAGTGGATTGGGAATAATTACAAGTCAAAAATTGAACGTCATTATCTTGGATGAGTGTCGTGAGACCATTTTGACTCAAGAAAAGCTGTTGGTAATGGTATGCTCTCGGGGGCATTTTTAGCAGTAAAAAACTCGTGCAAAGAAAAAGACATCAGAAGCGTAGTCCGTACTAGCGCTCTTCGTCGCTCAGACCCGGGGCAGCGGCAGGTATTTTGTTGCATTTTCACAAAAAATCTTTTTATGCTCACCTCGGAAATACAAATTTGTTCGGAAATCTTAACTTTTGATCATTTGCCACCGTGTATGTTGCGAGAGGCTAAATATCCTATGCGTTTGAACACATTTCTCAAATGAATGGCGTTCTGCCCCTCCACACGCCAGCCTCCACAAGAACCCGAATTGGAATCTCTTGCGGGCAAACGTGGTTTCTTGCGCTACCGGAACGATTTTCGTTTTGGCGATCATAACTGTTCAAAAATAGTGTACAATTTTGGGTGTATCGTTGTAAAACATTTCCGATCCACATGCTGTGACAAAGCCCCGTTATTGTAATCAAACATGACAGAAAAATCAAACCTAAAAACTACAATGAATATGTTATCATCTTCTCAAAGTTAAGATACAGTGTGGAATTATATGCAAGAAAGAAAACTTCGCGCTATAGGACTCGGAATGCGAAGAAACCTGCTGTTCTGAACAGAAATAGCTCGTATACAAGATGCGAGTTTATTTTGTCAAAGCTGCTGTCAAAACTAAACTGTTAAACCATAAAAAACCGAAAGAAAAATCGCAATGAAATCAAGAATCAAATCGAAAACTTTTTCATCTCCTGTAGTACCCATACTTTCGGAGTAAGTATTTTAGGTAGCTCTTAGCTATCGCGCTCCCCGTCCCCACGTAGTAACAAGTTCCTCCACTTCCTCTCCTCAGATCCGCCACATCACCGTACTTCCCAGAATCTCCTGACTAGTCTATGCTGTGCAAAAACGTCCCCACCCCAGAGTTGTAATGTAGATTCGCAATCACAGGAATGCTTGTAAGGCGCCTCCCCATGAGAGACGCTATCTATCGCGCTTCGGCATTTGTGATGCTGCAAACCGGATAAGCAGATGGATTTGTAATGCGGATGTCCTTGTGTTGAACCTGCACTGCACTACAGAGAGAAGCTTGTCATGCGTGACTCCCAAAAGTTCTGGGTTTGTGTTGCAAAATCCCCATCTTGACTCTAGGGTGGGGAGGTTTTTCCTCAGGATATAGTCCGATTGTGGATCAGTCCCCTTGTCGGCACGTTCGTCTGGTTCACCACGTGCCTCTTGCCCGTATCAAATACAAAAGTGTCTGGGTCTGGAAGGTTCTGAAACTTGTCATGCATGTTTTGCATGACCCACCATCACAGATTTTTAGTCCCGCTGCCTGCTCCGCATGACAAACGCCCTCCCCACGTAGCACAAACTAGACTCCTCTTCCTGGTCATGCAATACAGATTTTTTTAGAGTCCAAATTTAGCATCACAAGTTCCAACCTTCCAGACCCAGACGCTTTTGCATTTGATAGCCCGCTCGGTTTCGCAAGTACCACGGAACGTAGAACTCCTTCCCAACGCCCGCTTTGCGCTGGCGGTCGGCCTGATAGAAGAAGGTTGTCATGTACATAGCAACATCACGTTGAATTGCGACACATTCGTCCTTTGCATCACAAGTTCCGAGAGGACTTATCAATCAAGAAACACACACGAAAACTTATTAGACTATACGAATGCATCCGGCACTGGCGTATCCTTCGCACTGACGTTCTTAAACCGAAAGGTCCACGGCGGTCGCTCCGTGAGGGGGTCCACACTCGCGGATCTCTTCCACTTGGTCGCCGCCCGCACCGTATGAAGTGCAAATATGTCTGAATCTGAAAAAGTGGAACCTGTAATGCGTGTCTTGCATTCCTGGAAAATCTGTGTTGCATGAGGAGCAAACGAGGAGCTTCCTTTGTCATGCAAAAACGCGATTTGTAATGCGTGCTACGCATCAACAGGCGTCTGAAAGACTTGTCATGCTTGGCGGCCATTGCAAGCGCTTCAATCATGCGCAACTCAGCATCACTGGCTTCCAGACCCAGACATATTTGCAATCCATACGCCGTGTTTCGGGACAGCGGTCTGGGTTTGTAGTGGATTTTGGTCATCGAGCTATTCCACGCGATTTCAACACTCGGTGTCGTTGCCCGCTTGGATATCCAAGAAAAAAAAAGCCATCACAGTCACTTGTGCACATTTTTGCAATACAAAAATTTTTGTCATGCGCAGGAATGCATCACAGTCAAGGGCAATAGGCGACTTCCCTTTCTGTTTTTGCAATACAAGAAAAATTTGTCATGCGACACAAATTTCTGATGCAAAACCTCCTAAATGACATTTTTGTGATGGTCTTTTTTTCTTGGATATTTGACGCCAGATTTGTACTTGTCAACTCCGGGGTCTTCGCGTACAGATTGACGCCCTCGAGCCGCGCCTTTTGGTATCGCAAGAAAAAACTGCTTCACTGTAAACTTGTAATGCAGAAAATGTATCTAAGAAGTGTTTGTCTTGCTACACGACATGCAAGACAATGGATCTTTACCTGCGTTTTCCCTTAGGGAGCTCGCATGGCAAATTTTCTCTGCGATGTAGAGCAAACTTGTCATGCAGAACTTGCAAAATCCTCACAGTGAAACACTTTTTTCGTACGATATTTGAAAAAAGTTGGAGGAAGAAGCGCTTTGGTTGTTCATCGTTATCCTGAGTAAAAACGTCCCCACCCCAGAGTTGTCATGCAGATTTCCAGTCACAGGAAGATTTGTAATGCGCATCTCCATGAGAGGCATTTTCAATCGTGTTTTGGACTTTGTAATGCTCTAAACAGGATGAGCAGATGGATTTGCGTTGCGGCTGTACTTGCTAAACTGCGCCACAATACAGAGACGAACTTGTCATGCTTGACTCCCAAAACTTCTCGACTTGTGTTGCGAGTTCCCCATGATCTTGACTCTGGGGTTGGGACGTTTTTGCTCAGGATAATTGTGTGATTTTGTTCCAGTGTCGCGAAGGACCCGTCTAGCGTTCGGTTTTCATCGTCTGTGAAGAAGGAGAGGTTATCATGCAGGTCTGTCATGGTGTTGTTTAACGACAATGATGCTCCTCCCAGTCCCATGGCAGATGAATTTTTCAGACTACTCATCCCCGATGGCCTGCTGTGATTGTTACCCTGCTTCGTTGAGTGAGGCTTCTTGTTCTGTTGGAAAGAAAGATTGAAGTCCACATTCCGGCCTGATTTATTTCCGCTCTGTCCCGGGCCACTGGGGGCGGTGGCTACTCGCGCTGGAGAATTGTTGTTGTTGGCCACGCGGAGACTACTGCTGTTATTCGTACCCCCACCCATCGTCAGGAGCGATGAGGTAGAGGACGCTGGGCGCTGCATTTTTTGCGGATGTAGAACAGGATCCTCGATGATGTACTGTGTGCTATTGAAAGAGATTCGTAAATGAAGTGTGCTGCGAGGACACAGCTACTTAAAATTTTTGCTTCGAATTATGCAGCTCTACTGCAATATGCTTGAATAAGCCTTCCCGGCGGCGCCCGATTCTTCGAAAAAAAAACTGGTGATTTTTCCCGTAAAAAAACATATGGAGGAGTGATGGAGTCGTGTGATGAAGGAGTATTTTCACGTACTACGACGAGCGACATACGATTTGGCTTTTGAAGATTCTGAAAGGCGACTTTGTTTTTTTTTCAACGAATGTGAGAGGACCATCACAGCACAACGGAGTCCGAAGATCTACTTCCATGATGTTCTTGCTGGTTCATCATGATGATGCAACTACTATTACTACACCGATCTGCTGAAAGTGCAACGCTTCAATCCCCCAGCTCGGAAATAAGCAGAGACTTGAACCTTGGTCTGCACCTTCCAGATACACGTACACCACCCACCCAACGATTTGCAATTACTGCTCGAACAAGAAATGGAGTGCCGCCCTGTCCTTTTCGGAGCTCGTGCCGAAAGAACAACTTCTAGACAGGATTTTTCACGTTACAAATACGTTAAAAACAAGGGATCATGATCTTCTCGTGCATGAAACATTTTCAGCGAGAAAAAGTGCCAGGGGTTCATTTGAAAAGAAAAAGGTCGCTTTGAAGAGCAGTAGATAGAAGTAGACTTTACGGCATATGCTATTTTTAGACACCATCATACATTACATCAATCCACCTGCTTCTATAAGTTTTCTGATTCTGCTACTGGTCGCTGCGTTTTATAGATACTACTTGACGTGTCGTTTCTGTTCCTACCGGTTCTTGCGGTCGCCTTGTCGTGCCGTTTCAGATGAATTTAGCTAAAGCATAAGTCGAAAAAGATCCATCCTGTCTACTGTCAACATGGGTACAGCCTAAAAGAAAAACAAGCTAGACATGGTCATTTGGGCGGGCAAACTAATCTAGAATGTTGTATTTTTAAAATTGGTTGGGATACTAGTATATTATGTCGAACCTGGTCGTGCTAATATTTTTCTGACAGAAGTTTTTTTATGTAAGGGGGTTGCGATCTACGAGTTGATGTGATAGTATGCGAGAAAAAGTGTGTACAAGAATGTTAAACATGCTGATTCGATTGACCTGATAGGACGATATAGAAGAAGGTTTTAGCACTGTAAGAGTAATAAACAGAGTTATTTTTAAACTAGTATAACAGGATTATAACAAGTGTTCTTGATAACAGGTTGATGTAGTCGACTTAGCTGTGCCTCGCGGGAGGTGGAACTTCTCGAGTACTGCGCTCGTCGTCGATTATGGATTGCAAATATGTCTGGGTCTGGAAGAATGCAGGAGTTTGTCATGCAGATTTTGCATCACCCATGAGGTCTGTGATGCATGGCCTAGCATCAGAGATTTTGCGAGGACTTTCTGATGCTCATACCGTATGAGAAATGCCCTCTCCGCGTAGCACAAATTGCACCTCTTTTGCTGTTCATGCAATACAGTTTTTATGTAGATTCCAAATGTAGCATCACAAGTTGTATCCTTCAAGACCTAGACATTTTTACATTTGATAGCGATATTTATAGTACAATAGGCCATCGTTAGATACCCTAATAGATTCCCATTGTGCAACATTTTTGGTTCGTTTTGTCCACACGGTGCTAGTATCTTGCGCCTTTACCTTTACGTCACTACGAAATAAATATATGGTCGCCTGCCGTCGCCCCGGCTTCGTTTTGACATTTTCTCCTTGTTCGCGAGGTCGTGGACATTTTTGGTTTGGAACATCTGCTATCAAAATCTTGTGCATTTTTTCGTAATTGTAATGTAAACCTAAAACCGAAAAAAGTGTAAGGAGTGTACTATGCGTATTTAAGTGTGAAAAATGTCTTGACTGTAAAATGGTATTAAAAACTTAACAAGCAGATACTATTGTCGAAGAAAAGTTTCTATTTAAATCCTTGTAGTGGATTTTTTTTTGCAATTTTATTTTCATCTTCGTTCTTCAAAACTCTACTTTTCTACTACGGTTGTACTATTAAACGTCCTGTTCGTGGACACTGTCAAAACTTGTCGGATGATCCAGCCGCTCTTTACGCCGTCGGGTTGACGGTCTGGTCGCGCATCATCTCCCTGAACTCGTCAAAGTCGATGCAGCCATCCTTGTTGGTGTCGTACTCCTTCATCAGGTATCCACTGCAAATATGTCTGGGTCTCCTGGAAAGATGCGAACTTGTGATGCGCATTTTTGCACAACACCTAAAAATCTCTCATGCATACAACAGGCAGCAAAAGGTCCCCGCTTTGTGTCACCTCCAAAGTGGGGCGACATTTGTCATGCGAATAGGGCAATTATGCGCAAGGTTCTCGAATAAATCTGTGATGCTAGGGCCTCCATGACAGACCTGCCGCGTCATGCAAAAACAGCATGACAAAAATCTGCATTCTGTTCCAGACCCAGATCGATATTTGCGCTTGATATCAGGTCCGCAATCTTGTCGAGCTCCTTCTTGGGCAAGTTCTCCTGCAGGCCGCCGTCACCCTTGACCACTCGCGCCAACTCGTCCAAGGTGATCTTACCGTCGCCGTCGATGTCGAAGACGCGGAACGCGGACCAGAGGAGATCCTCCCGGTGGTGCAAGTTGGTCTCCATGGTGGCGGCGATGAACTCGGTGTAGTCGATCTTGCCACTTCCGTCACTGTCGATGGAGGCGAAGATTTCGTCGAAGTTGGCGGGGAGCGGCACGTTCTGCTTCTTGCACCCGTTCTTCACCTCTTCCAGGGTTAGCGTGCCGTCGCCGTTTTTGTCCAGGGTCTGGAAGGTCTTGTATCAATTGCAAATATGTCTGGGCCTGGACGAAGGTTGCGACGAGCTTTGTCATGCCAGTCTGGCATGACTCTGCACTCTGTGTTGCGTCACCGCAAAGAGCAGGTCCTCTTGCCTGTCATATGCACAAACGCAGTTTCTCATGCGGGGTACGCAACTCAGAACCAGCACGGAAAATAAACTTGTCATGCTTGGCAGCGCATTGCAGTGCGCTAACTGTAATTCCCTTTCTTGCATCACAAGTTTCATCCAGACCCAGACATATTTGCATTTCATATCTCCTTCAAATTTCCGATTTCCGCCTCGGTGAGGGAGGTCGCGATGGCGGTGAGCGCGATCTTCTTGATTCGCTGGGTATGAACTGCAAAAGTGTATCGTACTAGTACATTGCAGTCATGCATTACAAATTTCTTTCCGAAGGTAAATCCGCATGACAAATTTCATTTATAATGCTGTGGAAATTTGTAATGCATTTACACGAGTACTACGATACTTTTGCAGTTCATACTGGGTGCCGTGCCACGATTTCAGGTTCACCATGGCCTTGTTGGACACTTTTCCCTCGGTCTGTATCAAATGCAAAAGTGTCTGGGTCTGGAAGAGTGCATGTTTGTCATGCTTGTCTGGCATGACTCTTAAATCTGTCATGCACTTTACCCAAGATCCCCATTTTTCTGTCATGCAGAAACAAACGCAGTTTGTCATGCAGAGTAGGCAACACCTAGAAGCGGAGACACTTGTCATGCTGAGCCAGCACATGTGGCCTCCTCATGATACGCCGCCCAGCATCACAAGTTTCCAGACCCAGGCATTTTTACATTTGATAGTCTGGGCTGTTGTACCAACGTCCGTGAACCACTTGTGCTCCAAAGCGGCTTGGGCGGACATCTGGTGGTTTTCGTTTTTTTGCATCACAGAAGTTGCTTGTCATCGACTGTGGCAACCAATACAAATTCTAAATCAGATAAAAATTAATCGCAATCCGAACTCCGCATCACAAATAACTGTTGAATAACAAATACCCTGTCATCCTCGGCGTAGGTCAACATTTTCGTGATGAGGTCCTTGGCTCCCCCGGAAAATTCCACGCCGTCTTCCGCTTCCGTTGGGAAGGAAAATTTGCCCTTGCGGACCTTCTGGAGAATTTCGGAGTCCTTTTCCCCGTAGAACGGCGGGTACCCGGAGAGGAGAATGAACATGATGACGCCGATGGACCAAATGTCGCACTTTTCGTTGTAGTCACCCTTCAGCACTTGCGGAGCCACGTAGTACGGTGTGCCTGGAGTTGATTGATCGTTTTCGTTGTGTTTGTTTGGCATATTAGATCGTTTGAAGTCTTGTTGCCACGCAAGAAGAATGGTGCACCATAGACAGTTTGAGTTTACTTGGTTTATTTGGACTGCGACAAGCTGCATTGCAAACTCCTAAAACATCGTTGCATTCCTTGATCTTGACGATTATTTTGCATGGTCTTCAAACACATCATTTAAAATCGATCCATCTACTTGTATCTATACCAGCCTTGGTGGTCATGCGGTCGCCCTTTTCAAACTTGGCCCCCAACCCGAAATCGATCACCTTCAACGGCGCGCCCTTCTCCTTGTTGTAAAACAGAAAGTTCTATGCACTGCAAACATGTCTGGGTCTCCTGGAAGGATGCGAGGTTCTTTGTCATGCATATTTCACATGATCCGATGATGTCTGTGATGCAAGCCGGAGCATCACAAATTTTTTGAAGGCGTCTTCATGGCTACTTATTCCGCATGAGAAGCACCCTCGTCTCCACGTAGCAAAAACTCGACTCCTCTTGCTGCTCATGCAATACAGATTTTTCTAGAGTCCAAAGGTAGCATCACAAGTTGCATCCCTCCAGACCCAGACATATTTGCATTCAATAAGTTCTCCGGCTTCAAGTCGCGGTGCATGATCTTGTTCTCGTGGAGGTAATAGATGGCGGCCAGCATCTGCTTGATCAAAACGGCGCCGTCCTTTTCCATCAGGAAACCCGCAGACACAATCGCGTCGAACAGCTCTATCAACTGCAAATGTGTCTGGGTCTGGAACAATGCAGGAGTTTGTCATGCGGATTTTGCACGACGCATGAGGTCTGTGATGCATGCCCTAGCACCAGAGATTCTGTGAGGGCTTTCTGATGCTCATACCGCATGAGAAATGCCCTCTCCGCGTAGCAAAAAAAGCACTTCTGTTGCTGTTCATGCAATACAGATTTCATGTAGAATGGAAAGGTAGCATCACGAGTTGCTTTGTTCCAGACCCAGACATTTTTGCATTTGATAAGCTCCCCACCGGTGCAAAGTTCGAGGATGAGGTAGATGTTCTTGTGATCCTCAAACGTCTCGAGTATCAACTGCAAATATCCCTGGATGTGTGGGAGATGATTGCGAGATTTGTCATGCTAGTCTGGCATGACTCTGAACTCTGTATTGCGTAGGGCCGTCGGAAAAGCTGCTCCGCTTGCCTGTCATGCAAAAACGCAGTTTCATCTCATGCGGGGTACGCAACTGAGACTCACGGCAAAACTTGTTATGCTGGGCAGCGTGTTACAGTGTTTTCTTTTCACTATTCCCTTCCTTGCATCACAAGTTTCCCGACATCCAGGGATATTTGCATTTGATATCGAACAATCGGATGATGTTGGGGTGGTCGAGTCGCTTCATCAGGTCGATCTCTTCCCGGAATCGCTTCTCGTTCTTGATGTTTTTTCCTGATAAGCGAGATTCATTTGATAACCATATTTTTGAGTAGGAGTTGTAGTCATGCTCATTTTGATTTTTTTAAAATCCAACTCCAGTTCTAAATGCATATCAACACGACATCAGACACTACCTGCTCAATAACGAATTGTAATGCGACATTAGCGGTGTGCGATTAAAACAAATCAATACTGGCCATGGCCTTGCAGGCTCGCACGGTCTTGGTCTTCTTTTCAACGGCCTTCACGACGGACCCGTAGGTCCCCGTTCCCATCTATCCTAAGCAAAAACGTCCCCACTCCATAGTCAAGTTGGGAATCTAGCAACACAAGCCTCCAAGTTATTTTGGGAGCTGTGCATGACAAGTTCTTTCCCTCTGCAGTGTAGTGCTGGCTGGCAAGGGAAGCCGCATGAGAAAGCCACTTCTTTCTCATCCTGTTTACAGCATTACAAATGTTGCCAAAACACAATTGGAAATGCCTCTCATCATGGAGCTGCGCATTACAAATGCTCCTGTCATTGCGCATTTGCATGACAACTCTGGGGTGGGGACGTTTTTACTCAGGATACCATCGCCTTGGTCTCGACCTCATACCACTCCAGCAGGCCACCTTGCCTGTCGCTGGTGATGAACGCTTGCCTGTCGATGGTCGTCATAGCGTTGTGTTTGCTTTTTGTATGATTATACACTGAATAGTAAGTTTTAAATCGGGAAAAAAAATCGCGGTTGTGTGCTGTTGACAAGTTTTTTGGTTTTCAAAATTGTTGATGATGTCAAAAGAAGGTTGATGTCGAGTAGTAGTAGTTTACTGGGGGGGAATTATAAAATCACAACTGTGACACTGTGAGAATTCATTAGTTCAAGGATGTGAGTTCTTCAAAACTGCATGCTGTAGTGACGCTGCTCAGAAAGTGTCAACTTGACGTAGAACTGAGCTTTCTGGGCGCTCTTCTGATGGGCCAGACTCTACAACTATTGAGGACGGTTCTTCGCCT
>JACKZZ010007003.1_pt1 | contig 10710 bp, 13 predicted proteins | sample 8027871 | NCBI WGS metagenome assembly JACKZZ01 (sample SAMN15724774, study PRJNA655200) | protist metagenome | isolation source: fluorescence activated cell sorting (FACS) single amplified genomes of... | place: USA: West Boothbay Harbor, Gulf of Maine | collected 2000-07-19
AACCCCCATCCCCCTCGATGACATCACAGCCACCACCACAAGCAGCACAACAGAACATAGCCCAACACATCACAGCACAGCATTGCGCCGGACAGCACACTACGACACACATGTAGTACTAGTACACAAAGACACTATTGGAAGAACCACTTATCCATACAAGCATGTATCCCAGCACCATATTGAGTGTGTCTGCTGACTGTGCTGCTGCTGGTTGCTGTCTGATTGGCTGCTGGCTTATTGGTTGATGCCTGTTAGCTGGCTGGCTGAATCCCTGCATCAGCAAGCGAGGCGCACAACACCACACCACACCACACCACACCATAGCACACCATAGCACACCATAGCACACCATAGCACACCATACCATACTATACCATAACACACCATACATACCGTAGGATACCGAACCATGCCATACCATACCATACAATACCTTACCATACCATATCATACCTCAACACACCACGACCACAACAAACCATCCCATAGCGATCCATAGCGCACCAATCTACACCGTCTGGAGTTTTTGTGCTCCACAAGCTGCATTAGTTTCACACAAAATCAGGAGAGCAGCATCTTGAGGGAGGAGATCAAAATACTTGGAAGCAAAAGACTTCTGGAGAAGGCCAGAAAAACCAACATGGGCAAACCCCGGGCTGGTGTGGCTGGACGGGAACACATTGCAATCAGACAACTTTGTATCTCTGTCTGGCTTCAGGGGAATGGGGCAGGTGGTGCAAAGGGAGGGGAAGAGAGAGAGAGAAACGGCTTTGTGGGACTGTTGCGGAGAAGGAGTGCGCAAACCTGTCCTGTGGTTATTGATATGGCTAGACTTCATAGGGGGCTCAGAAAAGCCAAAGTCAAGCTCAATGCAAGGGGGCCGATGTTTGCCACTGACTGGGTCCTAATCTTCATAAGTGGTGGTGCGAGGTGGTGCAATGGCAAACTCAGATCTTTCCACAACATATTCGGCAAGACTGCATTCAGAATCTACCAAGACATTATGTTCATTTTCAAAGAGGTCAATGCTGTTAAGAAAATCGACATGTCAAGCCCGAGAACACAACTGGTAGCACCATGCTGTAAGGGATTGCTATGGTATGGAGTCGTGTAATATCCGCCGTATGGTATGGTATGCTATGGTATGGTGCGGCTGCTAGCTGGCTTGCTGATTGGATGATGGCTGAATCAGCAAGCGAGGCGCACAAGACACTGAACTGTCGCAATTTCATTTTTTGGAGCCTGTGAGCAGAAGAGCAGCAGGGTCACGATGTGTAGGCCAGTTATGAGAGGTGTTCTCTACCGATGAACGGGAATGACTGCTGGGGGGCTTATCCGAGGAATACTTATTGACGGCGGTCCGGGAGAGGGGGGCTGGCTGGTACAAGCACGGGACGGCCACCGCGCCGTACAGAAGCGGGAGGGTGTTCCCCCTGCAAAAACGCATGGAGAAGTCTTCTTGAGAACAGGACATGTCTCTTCTTGTCGGACAAGAAGACATGTCATGACGTTGAACAAAGTTGCGTGTCCTTTTGTCAGACCATGAGACACGCCTTCTGGCTCGAGAGCATGTCCCCTTGCTGAACTATCAACTTCTTCTGTTACTGAAAAAGGAAGCATGTTTGCACGCTGACCAAGCGAATGCATCCTCTTGTTCAACAACTGCACATGTTCTCTTGCACAACAAACGACGTGTCGTCTTGCTAAGCAAGATGGCATGTGGTCTTGTACACCAAGAGGACGTCTGCTGTTTCAACACAAAGACATGGTGTGTCATTGGGCGAACGAGAGACAATGTGTTCTTGTTCAACAACAAGACAGGTCCTCTTGTTCAACAATAGCCCAGGTCCTCTTGTTGTACAACTAGTAGACATGTTTTTCTGCTCAGCAAGAAAGCACACCTCCTGGTTCAACCACGACATATGTCTTTTTTGTGTTCAACAACAAGCAATGCCTTCTTGTTCAACGAGAAGGTGCCTCCTACTGCTCAGGAACAGAACATGTCTTCCTCGTTTTCAACAAGAAGACTAGTCTTCCTGTTCAACACGCAGACACGTGTCTCGTGCGGCAGGCAACTCCCCCCAGACCTACGACTAGAGGGAGCGGAGGTAACCCGGGTCGTGGTCAAGTTGACCACTGCGCACACCAATGGGGGAGGGGGGGGGACAGCAGCCCCCAGACATTATGTCATACACAAATGGACACACTAGCAGCATGAAAAAAAAAAATCTCATACAGTCTGTGACCTCTGGATTGTGAACTAAATGGGTACCAGCAAATGGCTACTGGATAAAACACACACAGATTGCCATCTCGCCCGCATACGCAGCATGTGTATGGAGCTCGCTCCACACATTTGACTTAGAAGCATCGAACACCACACGTGCAATCACACATACCGGCGCGCGTGCGCACACACACACACACACCCACATCAACACCTACACACATACAAACAAACAAACGCACAAAGACACATACACATATACACATACCATTGCTGAAAGTGTTGGTGAGGCGGCGGACAGGCCCTTCCGCAGCAATTCACACATACACCCACACACACACATGCACACATGAGCAAAACACAAGAACGGCATGCACGACGGGGTTTAAGAGCTGGAGTCTTTTAGGTATTTGTGTGCGTTTAGTGTTGCTTTGGGGTGAAAGAGGCCACTCTAGACACGTTTGAAAGGAGCACTTATGTCATAACCTGTATCTCACACAGATGTTTCCAGTGCCATATATATATATATTGCAACACTTGATGTCAATGCACAATCATATCAACTAGCAACTGGCGGATACAAGCTTTCTATGACTTGGTAACACGGCGTGCGCACACAAACAGCCCGACACATGACGTGCAAGGGAACAGCCTCATGCGCATGCCCACACACACACACAGACACACACACACACACACTTGCACTGGCCCACCAAGTGCGTCGCACAAGTAAACAAAAATACACGCACGTGCACATAACCAAAGCTGACCATGTAACACCAACTACAAGTTCAGACAAAGCTGGAAATGCTTGGAAAAAGTTAATCTAAAGCATGCAGTTCTGGAAACATATGACAAACATGAAGGTATAAACAACTTGCTTGACCTGTGGGAGGTACCTTAGCACCATCGCAATTGCTTTGTGGGACCCTAGCAAAACATGTATGACCCGCCGCACACCTGCGCACACAAGTATGATTGTATGATATTATGTGAGAGGGTGTGTTTGTGATTCATTCGTGAATCATGTATATATATATATATATATGTACAGGTAATCACTCCACACAGGCATTCAGAGTAATTCCAAAACACCCAGATACATAAACATATTACATGTTTATGTATATATGTATGTATGTATGTATGTATGTATGTATGTATGTATGTATGTATGTATGTATGTATGTATGTACTACGCATATGTTCAAATTATATACACATATGCAAATCTGAGGTAAATACACAATCATACATAATCCATATATATATATATATATGAATATATACATATATATATGATATATGTATTTGTGGCGTAGTATGGTGTGGTGTCGTGTGCTGGGGACCTCCACCGCCACATGCAACGGCGTATTTCCCTCCATGTCGGTTTCTTCGACTGTCGCACCCGCCTGCAAGGCACTGCCCCAAGCAGCCCAGCACATGGTAGCTCATGATGGTCGGAACAAGTTCACAAAGATCACACCATAGCACACATACAATAGCGTGAGCACACCAAACAACACCACAATATACCACACCACCCAGCAAAATACCATACATCACCACGCCCCATTCAAAAAATCCGGAGCTCTTGTGGGGGACGATTCAGGCAAAGCGCGACTTTCCACACCACACCAAACCACACACAAACAACCCTAAACCATACCATTTCAGACCAAACCACACTATACCAAACTATACCACACCATACCAGACAATACCACACCATACCACACCATACCACACCACACCACTCCATACCACACCACACCATACCATATCATCCGGGTGGGAGACCACTCGGGCTAGGTGCCCAGTGTGCTGCCAGCAACATGGACATGAAAAGGAAACAAGGCAAATACTGATAAGACAGACAAAACAAACAAAAGCTGGACGTGGAAAGCACAAACTGGAGCAAACCACACCACACAGCACGCATAAGCTTCGTGCTTTTTGCGTGGTTCGCCCTGCGGGGCTTCGAAGCAAACACTTTGAACACGGCCTTGTGAAAACCAGCACGAGTTTGTCGAATTCGTCTGGAAATTGTATCCAAGCCTGGCAGATGCATACGAATTCACAAGTTTCCAAACCTCTGGAACCACATATATAATTTGTTTCCGATAGTTATACAACTGCTTCCCAAGCAAATAGTGCTCTTGACAAAATGTCAAGCAAAACCAGAATTGGACATGGACCTGGCCCATTGTTTTGACCCATAGGTCATGTGTTTGGAAGTTCGCACACAATCAAGTATTGCTCAAAGCAACCTCAACTTCAACTCGTGTCAATCCACTCATAATCCTTTGCGCAGAAACCGGCAAGCCCCTTCAAAAAACCTGAAACAAACCCAAGCCGATATCGTGCTTTAGGATGTGTTGTGGTGCGTCGTCAGCCCCTTCTAATACTGTTAATATGTCCATCGACACCCCACCTGACAAACAAGGTGGTCATCATGCAAATGCCCGAAAGCCCTTAGGTCGAACGTTTTTCTCAGACTCCGTTACGTACATTGTATCTATACATGTACATATATATATTGAATATATATATATATTATATATATATATATATAACTATATATATATATAACTTATATATGTAAACACATATCGTACAAACTTTACCACAAGATTAAGCCCCCTGACGCCTGCCTCCGTCAAGGATACGACGAGCACAGCTTGATCCACACAACAATATTGGTGACATCTGATGTTTGGGGGGAACTCCTACCAAGAAACTACCATTTTCAATCGGTCGCTCAGGGTGCCATCAGCAGAACAAAAACAGATGGATGCTGCTGAGCTTCCCGACATCCTATTCGAGTTGCAATGATGTCAAGTTGTAGTCGCCTCATAAAATTTGAACGAGGTCTCCTCATATTTCGTAATCCGCGCACTGCGCATGTCTGTATACTATAAACATACACAGACATTTTCACTTGCAACCCTGTATTCACGAGGCCTTGTTCGGAATCTTTGCTAATGGCGTATGTGCAACGACACCCATGCAGAGACCAATGTCCACCAGAAAGCAATTCAATAATTGAAGTCAGCACAGGCACTCTTGACCAGCCAGCACCGACCGCCTAGACAGCGGGCCCCAGATCCAGCCGGGGAGCCACAGGCCAGACGAAGGTACCGAGGTAAGGAGTCCAAGCACTAGCTGTTAGTTTTAGTTTTCTAAATTTGTTTTGGGGCTTACCCATACGCGGGGGAAAACAGAACAGATTTTGGCTTTCAGTGCTGAGTGCCTGGGCTGCCTCCGTAGCACTAGCAAAGGGAGCAGCTTTAGCAGCAACCTGTGATGCTGCAAATGCAGCGGCTTTGCAATGAAACTCACGGACTTGCTTAGATGTGCTCCTCCAAGCGGCTGCCCTGGCACTGTGTGTAGGTAGCGTAGGCATTAATGCCGATGCTGGCGCGAAATTAATCCACGGAATGTGGATCGTTGTAGAATTTGGCTGCGAATTCGCTCAGGGAGCTGCGAGCCCGATTGCCAGCGAAAGAAGCAACAAATTGATCCATGAGCCATCAGACTCCTCACCACCGTCTACGCCGTATGGGGACAGTTGTTGCGCAGGACCCCTCGCCACCCAAGACTTGGCGGCATCCTTTCCGAGCCTCTTCTTCAGCTCGCTGCTGCGATTGTTGAGTTTGCGCTCCGCTTCTCACAGCGGTGCCGTGCCCTGCTTGATTTCGAGCCCAACGCCCGGAGAGAATTGCGGCGTCGGCCGCTGGCATCATGTCCGAAAGCCTCCGCAAGCAAATGCCGTTCTGCTCCTGCTTGCAAATCTTGACCCTGGCCTGCGCAATGTAAATGTAGGCCATCGCTGGCTTGGACTGCTCGTACGCCTGGAGGTGTGTGCGTAGAATCTGAAGGACGTCTGGCTTCACGACTGGAGCCTCTGTTGGTTGCTCGCCCTGGGCAATCAAGGTTTTGAGCAGAGTCCTACACACTTGGCAACGCGGCGAGCCGAGCTTGTGTCCGCTGACTCCTTCGTCCTATATATACACATACATATATCGTATAATATGTATATGTGTACACACGTAAACATATTGCCTATTGCCTATCGTTCCTTTGTGTTGTGCTCTGACTTTTGCTCTCTTCACATACGGGGTAGATTTTTGATCTAATTTGAATAAGCGTCTGGGCGTAATACATAGTAACTATACTTTACGTGCCCATGTATACATTGAAAACACATGATTGTCTAGTGTCATTGTGTCTTATCTATTGCCCTGATTGTGACTCTGTACACCACATGCTCATCTCTTTGTGCTTTGGGCCTGCAATTGCCTCTCGATCCCAGCGCGGTCGCCCTGGGCAATGTAAGCGCAATGCACAGCGCGACACAGGTCACCACAACAATAGGCAATACATACATACATACATACATACATACATACCCATCTACCTACCTACAAAGATACATGCATATATATATATTTACATATATGTGTATCATATCATACAGGCTGATGTAGCGCTATGTATATATATATATATATACACATACGATATAACATCTTAGATATACGAACATACACATGCCTATACACGTGCGTATAAAAAAGGTCTTGTGCACACAGATCATATTATATAATTACATGTGATAGTTCCTGACACATTGACTTGGCCTTGGCAATCGGTCTTGTCAATCGGTATGCCGTTTTGTCACTCGTTGCTTGTCTCAATATTAGGGATGGTCGGAGCCCAGAGGCCCACGGCAAGACAAGTGCTTGGAAAAGATACAACTGTCATGGATTCCACGTTTTTTTTAGGTTGGTTCCTAGTATTCCTGACGGTGTCTTTTCTGTTTCCAGATACCACCACCATCTCAACTGATGATGGACCAAGTTTGATTCCCAAGAATGCCTGCCATTCCCATTTGTGGATGTCGCAAGCAATCCACCAAATCCCTCTGTGGCTCGGCTAACAATTTAACACGTAACCCCCTCAAAATATGTTGCTTGGGTCAAACACATGACCTGGATCATCCGAGACCTGCTTCCCTATAAAGCACATGGCTCCAGAGCCCAGATCCATTTCCGACACCCATGTTGCACTGAACGTCAAGAACGTTCGATCTTACAAACTTGCTGTCTGGAGCAAGGTAGGTACATAATAGTGTGTTTATATATGTATATAAAAATTACACCATTCTCTCTCTCTCTCTCTCTCTCTCTCTCTCACTCTCTCTCTCTCTCTATATATATATATATATATATCCGGTGTATACACGTGTACATGAACATGTGTTATATATGTATATATATAGAGAGAGAGAGAGATTTGTATAGCATTTCGTGCTTACATAAGTACCCGGCAACTACGATGCCGACCTAACAGACTAAGCGCAACGACGCATGACCCACCACAAAACTGAATGTTTAGATCAATCTGACAAACCAAACCTTGTACTGACAAACACCCCACCACCGCTGAATAGAACCACCCTAGCAAGGAAGGTCATTATTCAATGGCAGGACATACACGCATACACATATCTAACACACATGGGACCTCCAATAACGAAGGTGGCCTTCGGACGCTTCTATCTTTGGTGAGCGGGCTGCCTTCGGCAGCCCGCACACCCTTGTGGAATCCTTTGCTTGTGATCGCATGCGTATCAAGGATGAGCGTGTTTGCATATACCACCGCGGACGAAGAAGGCCATGCCCCGCTAAGTGGGAGTCTATGAATGACTGGAAGGGAAAGTTTATCAATACAAGGCGTGCCTGGTTTAATAAGATACTGATCAATGCCTGACAACTGCAAACACGTCTCATAATAAATGCAATTCAAATGAAAGAGCTCGACCTGCCGGAGACGTCTGCGCAAGGCCATGATGGCTTGTGGGACACCCCAACAAATCGCCGACCTCTCAGAGCGTCGAGCGTGTTAGACTATGGGCAGCGACCCATCCAGCCTACAAGATTCCAATCATCCAACACCAACCAACAGCCTCCAGCCATCCAGCCGTCGAGCCTCCAGGACTGCAGGAATCCATGACTCCTATCATCGATCTTTGCTATAGGGGCTGGATCTTGTCCCCACAGGGCGCCACAGGGCGCCACAGGTTGCCGCAGGCTGCCCGGCATTCTGCCCCAGCTGACCCTGGGATCCTACTAAAACCAATGAAAATCATCGTCTTTCACCTTTGGCAACCTTCCTGCAGCGTCTGGCAACATCTAGCAGCCACCAGCCTGCAGGAATCACCTCCAGGCCAGTGGAATCAAGGATTCAACTCTAATTCGCCCCTCAAGCCATCCAGTCTCTGTGTCATGGAGTTCTGCTAGGGCCTCGATGCCTCAGGTCATCCAGTCATCCTGCGCAGAGCTCGGCGGCAGAGGCGGTAGCCTGTAAATTGTTTCACCGAACGGGGTCCTCTGTGCACCCAACAAATGTCTTCCGGAACAAACAAAAGTTTAGCCACCGGAGGCCTCTGCAGGGCCAGTGCCGGTGCCCCACAGCTCAGTACCGCACCGCACCACCGCACCAAAACCACACTGCGCCGCACTAAAACCTCACAAAAAACACACCATACCACACCACACCACCACAGCCACGCCCAACCGGAACTTTTCTTTTGCACCCCGTGTAGGTTAAAAAATCGACCTCAAGCCCCCCACACGCCGGGGACTATACAAGTCTAAAAGCAAACTGTTCATTAAAAAAGTGGTAGTTATATATCAGGTAAGCAATCCACTCAAATCCAGTGTTGTAACCCGAGGTTGATTTTCAGCTGAAATTCGAAGTCGGATCAAAATGGATAAACACATGCAACAAATGACAGAACTAATGCAACAACATACACAAATGAACTAGATCACGTTTTTTTTTCATAACGAAACAAAACACGCCTGCGGCAAGTTGACTTCTCACGCAATATGTCTTTGATTGTTTTAGGTTCCACATGATCTCCAACATCCGAGACCTGATTCCTGGACCTAATCCACCGTTCAGGACACCAACCACACGTCCCAAGCATCAACTTATACACCAATGTCCCATCCAAATTGACCCGAAACCAAAAGTCATAAACTCATTTGTTGTTCTTCATTTGACTGATGTGCCCGGCCAAATATCGGTGCGATTCCAGCGGTACTAACCACACATTGCCACACCCGCTCAAACATAAACACTGATAGAAAACACTGACCATTCAGAAAAACTAAAATGCGTGGTACGGTGTGCAGTTGTGCAAGTGCACAGCAATGGCCTTCCGACAGAGAGGGATGATAACGAGCGGCCTTTGTGGCTGAAGACCTATGCTTCCGCCACTGCTCACGATGGGAGCGGGCGCTGCCGGTTGACCAAACAAGGTTACAACAATAGGCCACACTACACCACACTACAACATACTATTTTTTGCTGGAACTCAGGTTCCGCACGTCTTCTACCAGACCACACAGGTAAGGTATGGTAGGTGCGGTATAGTGTGGTGAGGCATGCATGGTAGAGTATGGTGTTATGGTAAGGTTCGGTGTGCATGTATGGAATTGTATGGTATGGTATGGTGAGGTGTGGTATGGTCTTGTGTAGTTTGGTGTGGTATTGTTGGTGTGAAGTGGTATAGCATGGTACGGTATACTATGATGCGGCATGGTGCGGTGTAGTGTGGCATGATGCTATGGTATAGCGCGGTCTGGCATGATATTATCATGTGGTGTCATGTGGTGTCATGTGGTATGGTGTGGTACGGTGTGGTGTGCTAAGAAATTCATATGGTATGGTATGATCATATATGGTGTTGTATGGTATGTTATGGTGTGATTTGGTGCGGTGTGGTGTAGTGTCCTGTGGTGTGGTATGGTATGATATGGTGTGGTATGATGTGGCGTGGTGCCGGGTGGGTTGTACATGTATGGTAGGGTATGACATCATACACGTATCATGTGGTACAGTATGGTATGGTGTGGCATGCTGTGGTATGGCAAGATTTGGTATGCTACTGTATAGTGTGGCATGCTATGGTGTGGTATGTTATGGAGTGGTGCATTGTGGTACAATGTATGGTATAGCACATGGTACGATATAGCAAAAGGTAGTTACTGTAGTGTGGTGTGGTATGGTTTGATGTGGTTGGGTTTGTCTTTGAGTATGGTTGAGTGTGGCAGGGGCATGGTGTGGTTTGGTGTGGAACCCCTCTAACCATAGGACAGCGGCGGCATCGCGTAGGAACCCTCTGCACCATAGGCAGGGGCGCTGCCGACGGCTGGCGAACTCAGGCCAGGGTCCAATGGTGGTCCACCTGGTCAATATATACATACTTTGCTCGTCACAGCGCGCCAACGCTGTGTAGTGTGGTGGTGTGATGTATGTGTATGTGTGAGAGGACTATACTGCGATGTCAAAGTGGTGTGATGACTGGATGTGGTGTGTTGCAGTGATTTGGTGTGAACTATCTAGTGGTGTGAAGAGGGGTAGAGGTGAGAGGGATGGGCTCGAGTTATATATATTAATTGTCTTCT
>JACKZZ010020161.1_pt1 | contig 10705 bp, 3 predicted proteins | sample 8027871 | NCBI WGS metagenome assembly JACKZZ01 (sample SAMN15724774, study PRJNA655200) | protist metagenome | isolation source: fluorescence activated cell sorting (FACS) single amplified genomes of... | place: USA: West Boothbay Harbor, Gulf of Maine | collected 2000-07-19
GAACGCTCTTTGAGCCGGAGGACAAAATGCCAAAGCAGTCGAAGTGGAGCACCCCAAGGGTTCAGCTTCGCTCCGACGGTCCTCTACCCTCGAAATCACCAGCGGCCGACCTGTCAGACGACGAACTAGAACAAGAGCTCGTGCGTCGACGAATTGCCGCTGAAAATAGACGTAGCATCGCGTCGTCGTCAACTACAACTGACGCCACTGAGATCAACCCTGTCCCTGCTGCCACAGCGACGAGCGGTGATGCCAGTGTGCTACCTCAACAACATGAATCGCTCAACGTGTCGGGTCGGTCTGCGGCAGCAGCCCCGCCCGCCGCCAACGAGACGACACTCAATTTTGCAGCCCAAGACTTGGCGCCGGCAGAATTTAACATCGGAGAGTCCGCCCAGATCACTCGCGATGATAAGATCGACAAAGAGGGGGAACAGAGTCTACCTGCAACAGAACCTGTGTCCAATTCGGAGTCGAGTGCGTCCCGAGCGACGCACGCGGGAGCCATCTCGAGTCACGACGATGGCGCCTACTACCCGCCCGATTCAATTCAATACGTCACTCCGCCGGGTGGGAATCTCGACCTGGAGCAACTGACGAGAACGACGCAAAGTCGACCGCCTGCGCACTATCGCCACAGAGATGATTCCCAATTCGAGCTAATGCGTCAAGAATATATAGACATTCTCACCAAACATACCACCGAGATAGAGATCCTGCGTGGTGAACGGGCCCGTCTGATCGATCAGTGCGAACGGCAGGCCGAGTATGCCGAACAGCAGACCGAGTATGCCGAACAGCAGACCGAGAAGGCGATCATCGCCAGCCATGCTTTGCGTGAGAAGGAGTCGGAACTGCGAGCAGTCACAGAGGCGTCTGAGCCGATGTTGAATCCGATCAAGGAGGAAGCCGATGCCGCAGATGCCACCGACTACTCGGACTGGGAGAAGTACGACGAATCACAGTGGAGCAAGAACAAGCTCAAGCCCGTAGGGACCAAGAAAGTCGATGACGACGCTAGATCGGAGCATTCCACGGCAAGCTTAGACAGCAAGGAGTCGGTCAGGAAGGCGGAGAGCGACAAGCTCAAAGCAGAAGAAAGACGCCAAGCTGCGGCTATGAAGAAGCGAGGAGGGCAATTTCCCGACCCCAAAACCTTCAAGTCGATAATAGTCTCGGACAACAGGCAAGCGACGCTGAACGACTTGTCCAAGTTCCTAGAACAACTCTTCCCAGTGACCCAGGTCAAGAAGGACATGGAGTTCGACTCTGCAGCAGGGTGCATGCTGTATATGGCGTTGTCCCACATCGCATTCGCTCATGCCAACCTAACTCCGTCGCAAAGAGAGGAAGTCAACGACCGCAATGCCGACATGGGCCGCGAAACCGAGGAGTTCGAGAGGCCGATCGAGGCCATACTCAGTGATGGGTGGCCTCCAAAGCCAAGGATGCGGTCAGGCAGCTCACACATCGAGGAAGTCATCAAACTATCGGCAGAGCAAGAGGCCAAAGTCGAGAAGATGGGGCGCAAAATATCGGCACTTCTAGCTGAATACTCACCTGTGGCCGGACGGCTGGACGAGGAGCTGGCAAAGGAAATCTTTGATTGCTCTCTAAAAGGGGATCAAGCTCGCCATGTTCTGAACCGTCTCAAACGCAACGAGATGAAACTCACTCTAACAGTTGCGCTGGCCATGGTCATGAATGCATCAGGACCGGGAGAGGGACTACTACCGATGCATGGGCGCAAAGAGGATGCCCAGCTCAGGGCCGGTGACCAAATCAAAAAGGTGATCAACAGCAACACTCCGAGCCAGAACAAAGGCGTTGAGATCGGACAGATCGATGCAGTACTCGAGGGGATGATAGCGGCCGAGAAGCAACTCTCTCTGGCCGGCACGAGGCTGCGCTTCTTCATGGTCAGGGACTGCTACATGAAGTTCTTCAGTCGGCTTCTTGATGCGGTCGACTCGCACCAGTGCAAGGGCAACCCCACGCTGTACCAGACCGTGGAGAGTCTCTCTGAGGAAGCTGAGCGCAAAGCCACACAGGAGGACTTGGATCTTGGACCATGGATCAATAAGATGGAATTCTTCATCAAGGTGTACAACCAGCGGTTTCCTCAGACATGGAAAGGCTCCGGCGCCAACAAGGAGAAGGACAAGGAGATCGTCGCCATGGCGAAGCAACTCAATGTGCCCGTTGAGAAAGTGCGCGAGCAGTACGACAAGGCGAAGAAGGAGGCAAAGCAGGCGCCCAAGCAGGGCGGCCAAGGCCAGGCACGGAATTCACCGTCCGAGTGCTTCTTCGGCAACAACTGTGCGCCAATAATCACGAAGGGTGTGTTCGATCAGCAGAAAATCGACTGCCCGGAGGACATGCGCAAGTGCAACCGGCAACATCCGTCCGGTGCGTCAGACAAGAAAGCTCAAGCCGAGGTGGTGGCCAAGGTCATTGCCAAGATGAACAGCGACGGTACCGAGTATAACGGGAAGAACGTCTATGAGACCATGCGCGAGCTGGGGTACATCAAACGGCGGCGGCGGCGGCGTCAGGACCAAGCGCCGGGAGAGGCGGCGGGTCGAAGGGCACTACGAGGAATGTGGGCGGCCGGGCCTCTGGAAGGGGCACCGGGTCGAAATCGGACAAGAGCGAGGAGCTCAAAATCGCCTGCCTCAAGCTCGCGAACTCCCGTCAGTCTGAGCAACGCGTGGGCAGTCAGGAGACGCAGAATATGCTCAAACTTGAGAATGTATGCGTACTGCACGATCAACGTAATCATCCGGAAGTAGAGCAAGTGTTCCCTGCCGATGAAATTGTGCCAGGTCCTCACTACGACGGAATACACTATGGTCCGTTGGATCGCATGGAGCAACACATGCTGGACTTGCGGCATGGGGCGGAGGGACCTGCGCGAGACGGGCTTCGTCAATATTTCCTGCAATCGCAGTACGAGCTACAGGAGGAGCACTACGTGGACGACACAGTCACACTGGCAGTCTTTCCGTGGACTGAGATGAGGCGGGCACTGGCCGAAGTGCGCGGCGCCCGAGACTATCCACAGCGGACGGTACTGAACGGATCTCTAGAACAGGATTTTCTGGGGGTGGATCTTCAGCAGAGTGCAGCAAGCTCAGAAACTGTCGCACCCGGCGTTGGTGGGGTCGTCAACTCTTACCCGTGCAGCCTGATTTCTACCAGCGAAGGCGGCAGTGACAGGGAGGACGATATTTCCAAGGACGAGATCGAGGCGACGGGGTGGACGGAAGAGACTGACTGCCCTCTGCGAACGTTTGCCGATCGAGGGGCCTCATCCGCCGCAGGGTGGCGACGCAATATACTCGGCTGCGGCTGCGGCAGAGCCCAAAGCAGTCATTGATCCTATACTCGAAGCAGAGCTGCGAGAGAAGGTCACAAAGGGCATCGAAGTCTGCGCCGAAGACATACGTCAGCATCTAGCACTTGCATGTGCGGGCACTGGCCGAGGTCTGCAGTCGGCAGTGCACGAAGTGCTGCAGATGGACGACGGGCCGGCGCGCGCGGAGGCGATGCGCAAGCTGACAACTACTCAGAAGAGCCACGTCGAGGCTGCTCTGATGGTCATCACGAGCAAGATCGAGCGATTTCGAGTCGAAGCAGAGGCGCACATCGAAGATGCCGTCAAGAATATGCGTCAGGGCCGGCACGTGGGACCTTACATTCTGGCTCTCATCGACATCGGCGCGAGTCGCCATGTGGTGGGCGAGCACAACCCCCGACTGGCAGGGTTTCTGTCAGAGTTGGACGAGACGGACAGACCGGTGTTCAACCAGATCGACTCAAATAGAATACAATCGAAGGGGGCTGCACCGCTGATGGTGATTCTTCCGTCGTTGGCGGCAGATGGCCGTACTGCTAGGAGCGCGAGCCAGACGGAGGTGGACTTGAAGATCTCGGTTCTAACCGACAAGGCAGCGAAGCAGATGCTCGTGCTCTCGGCAGGGAAGCTCATGCGTGAGAACAATCTGCACATCGTGGCGGAAAAGGCACAGCGCTCGGTACCGGCCTCAGCAGGCGGCGGCAAGTGGCAGCAGCACGAAGTGTATCTCGTCGGAGACAACGGCAATGCACATCATGTGCGAGTATACGAGAACAATCTGTTCTACATCAAACTGCAGCTCGGTGCTCCGGGTGGCGTGGATGTGGGGGCAGTCGCCGACAGCATCGTGCGAGGTGCGTCGGAAATAGCGTCGGAGGCGTCGTCAGAGGCGACGGAGGCGCTTCGTGCTTGTGTGGACGAGATGTACACGAGCGCGCAGCCAAGAGGCTCGAGTCGGCGGCGTCGCTGACTTGAGCCCTCGGCCACGGGTGCCGATCACCAGTGCTGTGCGCATGCAGCCATGGTACTTGAGGAGATTGCACCCGTCAACGTGAGCCTAGAACAGTTCCTCAATGAGGAGTGGGTAGTACCGGCAATGTCAGCAAAACGACTTGCCCGCATCTGCTCGGCTCAGCTGCATGATAATGTGCAACACGGCGACGAACCCGTGCAGCATGACGGTGGTTCAGTACACGCCCTAGAAGTGACTGGAACACCTGACAAAGCACGGCGCGAGGCGTCGAAAATTTCAGCGGTAGGGGGGTATGGCCCCTGCGGGCGAGCACTTACAGCAATGGAACTGCACGGTGCTTTTAATCATAAGCCCATATCGCACATCCTCCGCACCACGTCGCGAGGCGTCATCGGTCTACGGTTGCAAACGGCGCTCGATCATGGTGGGGAGATAATACAATCACAACAAGTAAAGATGGCACATCTGTCGGAAATCGACAACTGCAGGGTGTGCATTGCGGGCAAGACACGAGCGAGGCCACAGCGGCCGAGGAAGGAGCGCGCGGAGGAGATGCAACTTCGCCGCTCGCATGAGCAGCAGTATGCTGGGGCGTCGTTACCGGCGACCGAGCCGACTGTGGAACTCGCTGTCGAAGATGTAAATATCAGCCTGCGCAATGCACCCGGCATCTTAATTGTTGGACACGGTTCCGGTAGGGGCTCAAACGTCGCAGCAGAAATGGAGAAACATCTCAAAGCCGAATATGGCAATTGGCGACCTTTGAGCACGTCCGATGAGGGCTACGACGATCAACCTGGGCGGGTGACATCGTTTCAGCTGGCCCCGGGACGGACTGTGTTCACGATCAAGAGCATACCAGACGGCAATGACGGCACTGTCAGGATGCAGCTTCAAGCAGATATCGCAGATCTCGCCGATGCACTCGTGGAGGCGGGCGTGAATGTGGTGCTAACACATGAATTCAAGGTGGGTCGCCTGGGATGGCGGACTATCCTACAGTATCTGCAGAAAGGACTAGCAGGAGTGGTGATCAGGATCTCGGTCTTAAACCACCCTGACTGGCGTTCAGCGGGAGCGCGGCGGTCGGCGCGAGCTCGGGACGGGCTCACTGTGGCGCAGATTGCAGAGCAGCGCGGGCACACCACATCTTGGGTGGTGCCACGGGACGGAATTCGGCCGAGGTCGGACGGGCTCGAAATAGAACGGGTGCTACTGACAGCAGAGGCCCGGCAACAGCGGTGCAGTGTGGAGTTTTGTGCGGGCACTCATCCAATGGGGCACGCGGCGCAAGCAAGTGCCAACCACAAGAGCATGGCTGTTGACAGCGACCGACGAGTTCTGGAACAGGCTTATCGGATGCTGCGAGGACCACGGCGCGACAATGCAGTCATGGTCTGTGCAGATGCCAATACGATCGACGTGCGTGACCTGGAGCTACGGGTGCAACGTCAATGGGGCATCGGGGTGGCCGAGCTGTATTCTGGTCACTGGTCGGTTCCCTGCGAATCGTACTCCGGGGCCATGGGGCCCAATAATAAACATCGAAATTCTGACGGATCTCCTCGTGATGAAGTCGGTCGTGAAGCTGATAGGCTGCTAGTCAACATGGTCAGGCTTGCAACGGCCATGCGCGAGCTGAATCCGAAAATATTGCTGACGTTTGAGAATCCAGCGTCAGAAAATCACCTATTCCTGGGGTCGGAGCCAATTTCGGCACTGCTACAGCAGCCAGGGTGGGTGCACTGGGAGTTTGATTACTGCAAGAACACGGACCTCCTTCGGGATGACGGTGGTCGCAATGAGCAAAGCGTTGATGCCCGTGTACATCCGGCGGGGTTCCCTCGCAAACCCAGTGTGTTTGTGGGCTGCGGCCTACCAGCAGATGTGGCTAGACACTTTCCGAAGTGCGACTTCGACTGCCCGTACCTGTTTGAAGATCCTGAGCGGTTCACAGGTCGGCGGCACCGGCTGACCATCTGCACGGGCGGTAAACGATCGGTAGTGGGCCAGCGCATGGTGGAGGGAGTTCGCCGTGCGGCCATACCGGCAGGGGTGTTCCTAAAGCTACACGCCCTGCACGACCAGCTCGAATATTTGAACGACCATCGTGATGACGGCCTTCCAGGGCAGGAGGCGAGCATCATGCGACTGCGGGAGCGGCGAACGGTGGATCGACAAACCGGTGCGTCGGAGGTCAGTAGATTTCTGCGATATGTAGCCGCCAATCGAAGAATTCGCAACGGGTGGGACCCGAGCGAGGCATGGGGGCCACCGGATGAACAGTTAATGGCACTGTGCGACGATGAGGATGATGTCTCAGAGCAGCTTGAAGGCAGCGATGACATGTCGGACACGGATTCGGAGCGCGAAAGCCTGCTGGAGACAGATGGCGAGGAGTCTGTGCATGGGAGTGCAGATGAGCTGCCAGATACGACGAAAAATAACGAGATCGAGCTGGAGCCCGAAGATGAGTTCCCGCTTGACGAGCCGCCTGATTCGGTCCGTTTTCCTCAAATGGAGACGCACGTGACAGCAGCTCCGCGGCCGAGGATGGTGGTGGAGTGGCTGGGACCTGCCGCAGCAGTGCTGAGTGGGACTGAGGGACATCGGCACAGCACCGTCGAGACAAGGGGACAGCTAGTGGGATGGGACATTGTGTATCCGGAGTCCAAGCGTCTTCGCGGCGGGGTCAAGGAGATTGTGCTTGCAGGCGACTACTGCAGCACACGTGTGTACATAAGATACAACCGGAGCAGATCTGACCTTGAACAATCAATCCGGTCAATAATACTGGAAGGGGGCTGGCGAACCCAGGGTTGGTCGTGCACATGCACCAGTGACACCGACTCCAGCTTGTCCAAGACTCTCCAGGCGACAGCCGAGAAAATGGGTCTCAAGTACGAGTTCTCAGTCGCAGATGTGGCTAGGGCGAACTTTATTGAGAATTTTGTAGGGCCTCTGCGCGACAGTGTGCGGTGTGCTCAACTTGCGCCGAAGGGCGGCGTGTGTGGAATGGAAGCCTCCCGACTGGAAATATTTGCCTGGTCGAACTGCGCGTTCACCCACAATAGAATGGCAAAAATGAGCGACCCCATGGGCAGGACACCGATGGAGATCGACACCGGCATCGCGTCAGTGTTTGGAAGCGTCGAGTTCAGCAAAGTTGCGTGGATTCGGACTCCGGTACAGAGCCGTAAAGCCTGGGGGCGCAACGAGCCGATCATGAAGTATGGCCCTCCGGCCAAGGCGGAGCTGGCATCCTACTTATCGCCGGTCTCAGCAGTGGGGGATGGATCCTATGCTATGTTCATGACTGCGCGAAATACCTTGCGTCGGACGCGCGACTGGCGAGTCGACCCGGAACAGCCACTTGGATGTGTTGGACAAATCGGTGCCTACATTCCGAGCTCGATCACTACTGCCCAACCGGCGACAGGGGGCGAGAAGGCTGCCAAGAAAGCTCAAGAGCAGAAAGCTCAAGTGATAGAAAAGGCTAAGGACCAAATGTCCAGGGAAATAGCCAAAAGTCAAATGCTGGTGATTGGAGGCAAGGTCCCTTCAAAGCAATACATCTGCACACGGGTCGGAAATCTAGTCGGCAAGAGTGTGTATGAGGCACTGTATACTGACCTGCACTACGCGAAGCCGGTGACGGGTCAATCAGATGCGCGAAGAAAGTACCTTGTATCTGACCTCAGATATGATCTGGGATGGGACTTCCTCAGAGTAGAACACCCTGAGAATCCGGATCAACCCAGTCATCAGAACGTCAGCATGCTCGAAGAGTGCGAGGCAATGGGGATGGAACCGTTGATACAGGAAGATGAAAATCAAACGGGCCTGTACACCATTCAGGAGCGTGACTGTGATGCAGATCTACCGGTGCGTGAATATAGCATTATGGTTCTTGAAGAGATCCTCAACGAGGATATGGGGCTCTACCCGCTTAACCAAATATGCGGAGTGGGAGATGAACCTCCAGAAAATGATCATTTGGATGAGCTGAATGACCTGCTACTGTTCATGGCAAGTCAAGCACCACTGAAGGATCTTGCATGGGGAAAATACATTGACGGTGAGTTTGGGCCTGAAGTCAGGGCAGCGTGCGCGAAAGAGTTACAAGGGCTCCAAGCACCTCAGCCAGACGAGGATGGCAATCCAGGACTACCGTGCATGATAGAGCTGGACCCGATAACCGATGCAGAGGCGTATGCCATCGCTGTGGCAACTGCAACCAAGATGCGCATGCTCCTGGATAGGAAACGAACCGGTGACTGGAAAGGACGAGGAGTGATTGGTGGTCATCTGGAGAACAGAGTAGAACTGGATGGACTAAACTTTCTGTATTCGTCCAGTGTGGCCCGTGGGAGCACAGTAAGGGGATTGGTCTTAACTCCGAACCGATATAACATGATCTTCTCAATCAGGGATGTGATCCAGGCGTTTTTGCAATCTATTCCATTTCCGGCGTCAGCTAAGCCACGCTATCTCAAGATGTGGCACCCCATCGAAAAGCGGTGGATGTACTTCAGACAGTACAGATCGTGCTACGGCAGCGGATCAGCACCGATTCTGTGGGAGAAAACACTCGCGGCCTTCTTGGAGGCACCTGAGGGCGATGTGACGGATCATGAAACCGGCATGACGTCAGGTGGATGTGGGTTCACGCGAGGAAAGAACGAACGATCGGTCTACTATCATGAGGGCCGAAAATTCTGCATACTAGTGTATGTAGATGATATTGGTCGGCTTGCAACCCGGGCCAATACAGAATGGTTCGATATGAAGCTCGAACGTCGATTCAGGTGCAAAGATCCGATCTACCTCACTCCAGGCGGTGGACCTATGGACTTCCTCGGATTGACACTTGCGCACATTGATGACTACTACATCATGAGTATGGAACAGTACACAGTAACCATGTATGAAGTTCTATTTCCAGGTGTAAAGCTCGGAAGTGTGTGCTCGCGCATCAAAGATATCAACCGCCCGATTGTCAGAGCTATTGATGAAGATTCAGCTCCAATCGATATGAAGAGTGCTACATACAAGAGATTCAGGAAAATTCTTGGATGCTGTGGGTGGATCTGCATACAGCTGAGGTATGACTGTTGTCTATCATTCAGCCGGTCTGCTCAGTATGCCAACAAGCCAAATGTCTCGGCGCTTCAAAACGCTGAACATCTGTTTCACCACTTGATGTACACTCGCTGCTTCAGTCTGAGGCAGCATATGAATGCCCCAGGTCTCGTTATTCACATGTGTGACAGTGATCTGGCCGGCAACCGGTCGTATATAAATCAGTGCCGCAGTCAGATGTCTCACTTCTCTGAAGTAGATCGTGCTCTAGTCAACTGGAGTTCAAAGTCGAATCCGACGACATCGACGGTAGCGGGAACATTTGAGTTTCGACCTGCAACTGCACATAGACTGCTTCACAGAGCACATGCTGATATTTCTTCGGCCTCTGCGGAACTGTATGCTGCAAGCAATGCTGTCAATGACGCGATAGCATTGACAAACGTGAGAGAAGAATGTGGATTTCCTGCAGAGTATCCTATTCGCATGTGGATTGATAATGCTGCATGTGTGTCGTTTATCTCGAATCGAGGGCTAGTGAAAAGCAACCTTCGCCACATCGATTGCAGATTAAACTGGGTCCAAACTCTTCACGATGAGAAGGTAGTCGTCGCAATAAAAGTGCCAACGCAATTCAACTACAGTGATATAGGAACGAAGATTCTTGACTTTGCGCGACATGCATGGCTGCGTTCGAGGTGGTATCATTGGTACCCCCTTTTCTCTGATGCTACACTCAACTATGATGAGCCAATTGAATCAACTCCACATGTAGACACTATTGAGGAGATTGAGGCCATGGCTGAGAAGCATCTGAAATTGATACAACGTCTGGTGGATGAGAACAACTCACGTATGTAGAGCATCTGATCTGCATCTCCACCTGATTTCCAGAAGATGAGCCAAGCTACGCTCCTCTTCGCTTGGAGAGGCGTGGTACTAGAAATCAGTGCTACCCTGCTCCAGCATCCAGCTGCACACTGTACGCAGAAGTACTACTGCACCGCAACTCTGGGCAGTACAGTAAGGGACGTAGAGTGCAGCCTGACCTTCCGTCGGAGGTCACTATCGGACTCGAAAGGCCAAACAACCTTCAAACAACCAGCCCCAGTCCAGCTGGAATGTGCCTGTCTGTTTGAGGTGCACTTCGTTGTTTTCGGAACTTAATTTGCCCCCCCAGTCGGCTGTAGAAACAACCGACGTGAGAGTGGGTGCGGAACTTAACCGGGTTCCAATTCGGAGTCGCACACAACAACAGAGCCCGCTCGTGTGCACGCATAGCGCGCTAGCGG
>JACKZZ010020778.1_pt1 | contig 10702 bp, 9 predicted proteins | sample 8027871 | NCBI WGS metagenome assembly JACKZZ01 (sample SAMN15724774, study PRJNA655200) | protist metagenome | isolation source: fluorescence activated cell sorting (FACS) single amplified genomes of... | place: USA: West Boothbay Harbor, Gulf of Maine | collected 2000-07-19
TCATCGTACACTTCACAATCGCTGTTGTCGGAATTTTCGGATTTAACATGACTGTCACTCTGAGTCTGCTATCTCTTTTTGTTTTTGCATACCATTCCAGATACTGTTCGTGGATTGCTGCTGATTGAACATAACACCTGAATCCACATATTTTTTGCCGCCTCCAGAGAGTTTTCAAGTGTCCAGACGTCTAATACCGTTTTCTTGTCTTTTATTTGACTCAGTCCCTGACTCAAGTTACAGTAACCAGTTTTTATTTCTTATTTCAAATTTGAATTTCATTGTAGCTCACCCAGTAAGTTTAACCCTCTTTTAATACCAGAACCAATCATGTCTTTCCTGAAAATCGGCCAAGCTACTATCGTCGTCGGCCTCGGTTCCGTTGATCTAGGTGCGGTGCAGCATGACAATGTCGGCGGCCTGCTGTTTGCCCAGGCGCTCAAGCTGCAGACTCAGCTTCTGACTAGCAAAAGGGGTACGAAATTCAGTAGGACAAGAAGGTCAAACGATTCCGAATCCCGGACCGATCAAGCTGTTAGTAGTACTAGTAGTACTCAAGTTACTCTAGTGTCAGAGCCTGAGGTCCAGAATCAGCACATGTCCAGTCCGGAATCAGATGAACTTCTGAACTACCGTATAGCACTTATAGACTACCAGACTGAGCGTGCTGCTGGGGAATATGCCACTAGCATCTACAATTGGATGCGGGAGCTAGAGCAAAAGGCTCCGGAGTTGAGAGTGTCCGATCCACACTACATAGATGGACACCCGGTTGTAACAACAGAAATTCGAGAAATCGTAGTAGACTGGCTCATGTCTATTGCCCGCAAGACGTTTTCTATGGAAGCTGAGACAATGTAAGACAAAACAATGAGAGAAATTAAACCCGGATAAACATTGGTAGTCTGTTACTACAATTAACGTACCAGTAGTAACTAAGTTTCAAAAAATTAATCGTAGCGAAATTTAAAAGAAGTCTAAGATACGCTAACCCTACCTTCTCCAGCCAGGCCCGTATCTCCGTTCACCTCCTCAACCTACTTTCCCCAGCCACATCTCCGTTTACCTCCTCAACCCGCATTCCCCAGCCACATCTCCGTTCACCTCCTCAACCCACATTCCTCAGCTTTCTCGCCGTGAACCTGATGGACCGTTTTCTCTGCCTTGACATCGCCCCCCATACCGCCAAAAAAAACCTTCAATTAGTCGCCATCACCTGTCTCATGATTGCGTCGAAGTTCTCGGGCCTAAACGTAGTAACCAGTGATTTAGACTTAGAGAGAGCCTGCTTTGTCACGGGGAATTATTACTCCAAAAAACAGGTCTTTTGCATGGAAGTGCAGATTCTAAATCGGCTAGATCACCGACTCGAAGTTCCTAGTACGCTCCAGTTCCTGGTCTTCTTTTACGAGTGTATGGGGCTAGGTCAGAAACCGCAGGGTATTCGTGTCTCCTTCCTCGCAAGGTACCTAGCGGAGAGCACCTTGCTGGATACGAAATTCCTGAACTACAAGCCCTCTGAGATAGCCGCTGGAGCTCTGTACCTGGCTAATTGGATAGTCATGTCGAAAGAATCATTATCTCCGAGTCCAGGAACTTCAACCTTGTGGTCCGACAGAGTTGCGGAGTTAGCTGGATTGGACGCAGTGAACTTTGTTCGGCCCTTAGCGGAGGAGATCTTCGAACAGGTTTCGGAATTTCGTAATCCGAATAAGGCGTTGAAAACCCTATTTCTCCAGTACTCCGAAAAGATCTACGGCGAAGTAGCACAGATGGTTCCGTCGGTCCTGAAGTGAGAGTTTAGAGGAGGAGGATTGAAATTTGAGTTAAGCAGCCTTACTGTGCCTGGATTCAAGCTGGAGGGGTGTCTTTGTGGGGAGGACAGAGTTAATATTTGCTCGTGGGGGCCTGCTGGGATGTAAAAGGAAATTCTAGTAGTACTACGATAGTGATGTTGATTAGTTGTTAGTACTGTTGTGCGCGAGACGTCCTAGGTATTCTGAAGTAGTTACTGTTGAGAACAAAAGTATTAGAGGGAATCACTGTCAGATAAACAAATTTGCATGACATTCCTACTTGGTACATTTCCAACGCAATCGTGGTATTTATTTTGAGTCTCACTGATAGTTTTAACTTTTAAGCCGCTGCCTCATCATTCTTTCACATACTGAGGTTACTTTTCGCGTCGTATTTTCTAGATCTAGTGCGCTTCTATGTCTGATACGCCTATCTAATAGCTGACATCCAACCGTTACTTCAACTTGCGCGCAGCGACAAATTCTAATTTTGTATGACATTGTGGACGGTGAACCTGTTCTGAACTCAAATCCATCCCTAGCCTTTAGTAACGAAAAACGCGTAACGGTAACATGCTTTTCAGGCGGACCGCATTGACTGAATCAAACTCTGATTCAGAATCACTTTCATCTGGGTTAGTATTACTCTATTTACTAGATATAGCTGCAGCTCTAGTCTCCGAGGTCTTATTGTGACTTTCTCCTCGAACGCAAACCGAAATATATTACAGGTGCCAAGCTAGTAGTATACTGTTATTTGTCAATTTCAAATCAGGAACGCACGAAGGTTTTAAGGTTCAACTCGAACCAAATGGTAAATACAATCAGACAACGATTGACTGTGTCTGACTCCTCGAAAAACACAAGATAATTCGGTGATCAAAACACGCTGCGAGTGTTTCTTCACCAGTGCCACAATTAATATTATGTTAAGATCATAGGTATACCAGAATACTCTAGCAGTCGTGTTACAAAATTATTCGAAAACATGATTGATGTCGAATCTGATTCTTTCGAACTGTGACAGTCTACAAAACTAAGATTCTCTCTACGATCTTCGCACTTGAAAAAAAAGTAATAGCATCATATTCACCGCGCATCCCTACGATTCTGAAAACAAAAATTCGTCGAAGTGTGTTTCATCGTATATTCTGCTATGGCTGTTGTCATCGGGATTTTCGGATTTAATATCTACTATCGGGATCCAATTTTGTTTCATTCTCAGATTGCCGGATGTGATTCATCGATGACCTTAGCTTTACAATTACTTAGCACTCAAATCCATTTGCTAGAATTTCTTCTCCACCTACAGGAAGTTTTCAAGTTGTCAGGCGTCTATTTCCGTCGTTCCCTCAGTTACAGTAACAGTTTTCTTTAAACTCAGTAGAAAGATAGATTGTACTCCAGGGGGGTTAAACTGAACACTGATTCAAAAACCAAACATGTCTTTCCTCAACATCGGCAAAGCTATCGTCGTTGGGATCACGACGCACGACCTAGGTGAACTGCACCAGCAGTTGAGGCTCTGCGGGTGGCAGTTAGAAGATCATCATCATGGAGTGGGGTACCGTTACGGGCATGAGCAGTGCCAGTTGGGCGGGAGACTGATCGGTATTGAGTATGGGCAGGGTATCAAGCTGCAGATTCGGAAGAAGTATCGCATGCGCAGTGACTGTGATCCTGATGGCTCGAAATATTTTGGACAAGATTATGATCGTCATGTTGATGAGATCTACAGAAACATGCTACAACAAGAAAACGAACCGGAATTGCGGGTGTTCCCCGACTACCTCACGGTGCTCCAGATGCAGGTGCCGGACATAACTGAGACCATGCGTCAATACCTGATCGACTATGTCATGCAGATTGACGACATTTTCTTTGGAGAACTCGGACAACACGAACCACTGTAAGGGGGTGAATATTATTTTTGAATTGAGTTGAAACCTGACCTTGAATTATTTTAGAGTCTAGACCAGTTCGCGTTGCCTAAATATGTTTTCCCAATAGCATTGAGTTTCTTGACTAACGTGAAGTTATGTAGCATGGTACGAAGGTTGAGTCGAAACAAATACTGGAAAGTTAAGAAGATGTATTTTGTCGAATCAGAAACGAGTAACGCTTGCTGTCATTTATAACAATCTTACCCTAAGCCTACCTCCTCCAGTTATATCTGCGTCAATCTCATCGACCGGTATCTGAGTTCCGAAACCAATCGTACGCTAGCGATTCTGAAGACCCAAAATCTCGAAAATAGAAAAGTGTTTTTGCAAATAGTCTGTATCACCTGTCTCTCGTTAGCTTCGAAGTACGTGGGTAAAGCAAGAAGTACTGCAGATAGTGCTGCAGAATCAGATACTAATACTACTAATAGTATGGCACCGTCACAACGTTGTCCATACCTGTTGAAGCATTTCATAAAAGAGGTTTACGATGCCAATGGGCCCTGGATTCGGAAGGTATTCAGAATTATTCCAGAAATGTTGGAATAAGAGATCCTACGAGATCTGAAGTGGAACTTCATGCATCATAGCGCGTTCCAGTTCCTGGAGTTATTCCTCGAGAGTGTGAGAAAAGACTGGCACCTGGAGAAGGACCATTTCTTCCTCGCTCAGTACTTTGCGGAAAGTACTCTCTTGGATACGAAGTTCTTGAAGTTTAAGCAGTCTGAGATAGCTGCGGGATCTCTATACCTGTTACTATACTCGATGAAATTTTTCCATCCTCGGGTTGCCGACGGCGAGTTATCGTGGCCCTCATGGGTGGGAGAACGTCATTGCGCGGAGTTGGTAGCTAGGGAAATATTTGGGCAAGTTTGGACCCTTCGGATGAGGAAGGGGTGCTACTTAGATGTGAAATACAGTAACCGCGAAACTATGGAGCAGATTCAGATTCCGTCAGAATTGCACTTGGGGGACTCCGGCGTCACTTTGAGGCCTATGACAGTATGTTGGCGAAGGATACTAGTCGACTGGCTCATATCCTTGCATACACATCCCTGCCAAAATTATGTGCAAGAGACACTGTAAGTGGTTAGTTTGATCGTTGATTGAAATTGTATGTTATTTGAGACGTGATTCAGTTGATAAGCGCTGTCAATATCATTAAGGCTTCGGGACCCTGACTAGCGTTACGTATTCAATAAATATATGGCTTGATATCGCCATTATGATTGATCCAAAAAAAGAGTGAAAAAGCTAATCATACGTCCTCCAGCTACCTTTGCATCAATCTCATCGATCGGATCGGCAACAACAACTACGGCTTCGACAGCAACGACATCGATGAAAAGCAGTTCCAGCTAGTCGGCTGCGCGTGTCTCCTGATAGCCTCGCAGCGAATCGAGGAGTCTCAGCCTGAACCAAAAGTACCAGTAGGACAGATGCATCATGATCTCATACAAAGTGAAGAATTCACGGAAGAACAAATAAGTGGCGAGCAGATACGCATCCGAGCTATTTTGGAGGGCCAGCCTGGTTTCATTGAAAAACCCACTGCGCCCGTGTACCTGAGGGTATTCCTTACACACTTGGGCATAGATGAGAAGGATAAGCGTTTCGACCTGGCTCGTTACCTGATGGACAGTACGCTTTTGGACACGAGTTTCTGGAAGTACAAGAGGAAGTAGATAGCAGCAGGCTCCCTGTACCTAGCAAACTAGATAGTCTCACGCGGATCCCCAGAACACCCGTTATTCAAAGAAATTACCGCCGCAGCCGATTTGGATAAGGATTCGGTGCACCAACTAGCTACTAATATATGTTGTCATGTCAACGAGATTAGTAAGACAACGTCAAGCTATCGGAATGAGACGAAAGTAGGTTTGTTCCTGAAGTACCGGGGCTTGGATCAGACTCAGTCGGATTTCCAAACAAAATAGGGGGAATTGAAGGCGTGGATTCCGTCGCAGGTGGTAAACAACTGATTCAGAGTTGTGTCGGCGAGCTTAGGAATAATGACTGTGGAATTGTGTGTCGATTAAGTTAGCAGTGGGTCGGGATATTGCGTGGAGTACAGACTTGTTTTGTTGTGGGGTGTTGCTGCTACTGAGGTTTTGAAATTGGGGAGTCAGACTGTTAGATGGGACCGGGCACGATCGATATGACGTAGATATCAAATCAACGGAGGACCTGTCACTGTGCCTCAATACTCACTGGGGCTCTAAACAGACTCTACGATGATATCGTACTAGTAATAATTTTATTCTAGTCCAGGTATCACTGACCTGTAGCTTTCAGACTGGCGCTGCGGCAGGTTAGATATGGATTAAATTCCTCTTGATAATAGTTTTTGGGCTTGCAGTTTTAATTTACTCGACAATGTGCTGGGTTTGATGACTTTCATGTGTATCAGCGCCTCGTTGCATACATAAATGCTGTAGTCAGAGTCTAAATGTACAATGCGGAATCTTTTGAAATGACTCCCTGGCTCGTCGCAAGGAATTGAATATTCAGTTTCCGAAACGTAATCACAGCTTGAACCTGGTGATACCTTTCGATTCTGAATTTACTGTAGGCAGCTTACACAATCACCAGACTTCCCCCGAGTCACGCGCTCGAAGTACGAACCAGAGGATTCTGAGCAACAGTGTTACTGTACACGAGTGCGAATAAAATAACGGGCAGAGCTTCAACCCAGAATCTTCTTGCGAAAACTTAAAATGCAGAAGACGTAGGCTGGTCGACTAGTTACTCCAGGTTTCTTTTCTCGCGCCCGACAGTCGCTTCTATATTTAACTGGAAGCTCAGGAATCATGGCGTCACATGAGTGATCGAGGAGTGGTCACCGTCCGGTTAAATCTGGCATCGTGATTCCGACGTAAGTGACTGTTTACCTTGAGAAAATCGATTGAAAAGCCTGACTTCTAAGGTTGCTGGGTATCACAACGGTTTACCAGGCGCTAGATTGGTCGAGATAGGACCTAGGCTAGGTAGGAAGAGATAAAAACTTAAACATTCGTAGTTTTCTATATTAAAGCCTAGAGAGTCAGACTGAGCTTAAAAAATGTCCTATCCAAAACCGATTACTACTACTAGTCCTGGTACTAGCCAAATTCTTTTGTAAAAGGGTGCAGAGTTTTGGCGGTGATATTCACGCCTTTCCGGCACGGTTGGGTTGATCTGATGGATAGCAACGCAGAAGTCATAAGTCTCAATTGAATCAAGTTACCGTTGGGAAGCAGTTTACTCATAGGTTCAGATTCCAAATGTTGAAACTCATATCCATCTACTACTGAGTCACCCATCGTTTGCCTTGGTTTTACTTTCTTCCACGAGGTGTGTAGATTTGTTGTTGCACTTGGTAATTGCACGCGAGAGGTCGGACTTAGTAATGTTGAAGTACTAAGTCTAGTAGAGAAAAACATAATGTTAGCATCGATGCAATTTCGATGTCTCTCACTAGACACGGCAGTGAACAACAGCACGGCAGTGAACAACAGTCCTAATCGGTATATTGTCAACGCAACCATTGTTTTTATTTGACGTCTCTCTCTTACACTTTAGCCTTCCTAAACTTCTCCAAGCCAGGTTACATATCGCATCGTATCTAAGTCTAGTGTGGATTCGCCCTTTCTTGCGCGCAGTTCCTGCAAGACATTTACTAACTGAACCCAGTGACTGTGCTCTAAGGCCGTGTGAGCGTAGAAATGTGATTCAACCAGGCCCGATTATGTAGACCAAGCATTGTACCTAGGAGGCTGTTCTAGTACGGGTTACCACTGATACTTGTAATATTGAGAGTAGATAGAATGACTCTCGTAAGCCCTAGGCCCTGGTCCCTAAGCTATAAACGGAAGTTATACTTTGCAGTCAGATAGAGGCGACTTCTAGTACTTCTGCGAGCTAAGGGCCAGGCCCATACACAACGGTAAGTCTAATTTCTTAGCCTCTAACGAAAAGCGCGCAACTTATGCTTTTCAGGCGAATCACAAAAGTCACAATGTTAGACTTAGTTTGAATCATATCATTATGATCTGGTTCATTCTAGGTCTTACTACTTGGGTTACAGTTAATAGATATGGCTTTACTCTCCGAGCTCATTCAGCTGCGTTAAGCTCATCGTAGTCAACTTGAATCTAGTCGTGATCGTCCCACAGAGTCTTCGGGAACGGTAGCAACGTCGTGATCGTCCCACAGAGTCTTCGGGAACGGTAGCAACGGCGGCGATTTTAAGTCAGACTTTCTCCTCGAACGCAAATGAAAATAAGGGCCGCGTTAGTATCTTCGCAAAAAAGTTACTGTTTAGGCATTAACTCGAACCAAACTTTAGCAGACGAGGAGTGTCTTTAAGTTTTGAAAAAACGAATATATATTTCGGAGATGAAAACGCGCTAAGCATGCATAGCAGTAGCGACTGTTTCTCCATCATAATTATGTAAAGATGATAATCCGACCAGAATCTATTCGTGTTCGAAAAATCGTCAAAGAATTGTGTTTCGAGGGTTGTAGGTACTTGACAATTACCACTAGCAACACTACAGTCTCCTGCTAAGTCAAACTGAATAAGTTTTCGTTGCTGCCTAGGCTGATTTGTGAAAAGGAATAAAGTATTTCAAATCAAATTGTCGGATAGCTTGAACTTCGAAGTTCGTCGCAGACCAGACTCGTGAGCTGTAAATCATCCTCTGAATCACCATTCGCTTCAGTCGAATAGAAATACACCAGAATCAGTCTTTGTAAGTGCGTTGGACCGACAATTTACTAATACAGTCTGAGTCGGACTCGAGACTCAAACCTTTGACCACCAACAGCACCCTATCAAGTGATATAAACATTGTATATTTATGCTTGCAATTTCAAAATTTAGACAAAGTCAAAAACATTTGATTACGATAGTCTAAGTTATGCGATCCATATAGTTAACGGCTGCAGCTTCTCCTGCCTACACGATTGATCTTGTAGTTCCTAATAAGTGTCAGTAAAGTTACTTGTAGACTTAGACTGCAAATTGAAATTACACGAAACTTAGACATCCTGATAGTAGTAGAAACCACGTTAGTAGCCTTAGGCTTAGCCTTAGTCAGCCTTTGCAGTGACAGTTTGAATTCAAGTCTTCATTTCAGTGTACCGAAACGGTAAGTTCCCTTCAGTAAAAGTCTGTAGATCATCATCATCATCATCTAGTTCAACTTTCATACCCGAATTCAATTCTCGATCCCCGCTCGACGACAGTTTCAAATATGTCCTCCCATCACCACACCTGTCTCAGCGACTCTACTAGTCTTACCAGCCTCTTTTCCTCTCGCCCCCAAGACAACTCCCTGTTTGCCGCGCTCCACCTGTTTTTCTCCTTCGCTCTCCTCCTCCCGCTGGTCCTGCTCAGTGGGGAGAGAACTGTTGCTGCGGTAGTCGCCCTTTTCCTAAGACGAAGGAAGGAAGTCTTATTGGGCGCTAGAAGAAATCTAAATTCAGACGGGCATGGTAGTGGGTCAGGGTTGTCTGCACTAACTTCAAACAGTATTGCAGACACTGTTGTGGACATCGTTCGGGTGACTGTTCGATCTATCTCATCTCCCACCGTTGCTGGCTATGTGTTTCTGGCCCCCGCTGCAGCACTTCCGTACATCTGTATGGGAATTGTAGAGGCTTTGCGCAATTTACGAAGCTCTGATTTCGACAATGGCGCTCCGGGCGCATCAAGCACTACAGATTACTCGCTAACAGCGGGAGCAGTGTTAGGAGCTGTAGCGGGTTAAGTGCTGTTGGGCCCGGGATTGGCGTTGGTTCGGGGCGGAATCAGTGACAGGAATCGCAGGAGTGGCTCAAATCACGGTGCTGAAAACAACATTGATTCCATAAATGACGGCGATTCGGATTCCCTAGGATTCGAAAACCATTCGTACGATAACGATAACAGTACCGGTGGTGAACTATCGAACCTCCGTTCTACCCCTCCCGAGACTGAGTCCTATCCCTACCTCTCCTCCCTCTTTTTTTTTCTAACATCCCTTCTACTACCCGCTTTTCTCCTGCTAGAATATGGGGGCATTCTGCAGAAACAAACTCAATTATCCGCCAGTACATAGTCACTCTCTGCATCGACAACTTTCACATCAGATAACGTATCCTTTTTGAGATTCAACCAACTCAGTTCTCCCTCCAATACTGTTTTGATGCCGATTTGGATCCCGTTGGTGATGCTGGGAATCTACCTGTTCTTCGCATTAGTTACAAGTTTATTCTTCGGTCTGGGTCCAGCAAAATCTGAAACAGGATCCCAGTCTTCGGGCGCTGCCAATCTAAAAAACCCCAAGTCCCGCTCCCACCAACCCTTCGAGAACCACCTCAAACTCCGTCTAATCATTGCCCACCAGCAAGCTCTCGCCGTCCGCTCCTTTCTCAATCGAACTCGGGTCCTAGACTGCCCCTCGTTAGCTAAATCTCCCCCTCCCGCAGCTGCTGCGAAGGCTTTTGCTTTTGTCAAAGCACACTACTGTACTAACAGTAGTGGAGGCGAGTCTGAGATGGAACTAAGTGATCAGGAACTGTTTAATGAGATCCTGCGCTACAAGGTGGCGACTGATGCGAGGAGAATCATGGCGTTGACGAATGGTGGAGGAGTGGGCGTGGATTCTGGTCAGGGCACTGGTACTATTGGTGTTGGTGTTGGTTTGACCCAGCCTACAACTGCCACAGGTGGTGGTGGGAATTTAATGCCTGTTTGTCACCAAGTTTGTAATGAGGATAAGGATGCAGCTAATCTCTATCAGGAACTGAGTACGGTTCCAGGGCTAAGTGCTAGTGGTGGACTACCAGGTAGTACAGGGGTAGATAAGTTTAAGGGACCAGGCATAACAGGTGCTGCTTTAAGTCACCTTCACTCCGATCACATTCACCCCATCCTCCCGGTCGCCCCACCTGATCTTGACCTCCTGATCACTTCCTCCCTCGATAGTCTTCTCCGTC
>JACKZZ010022297.1_pt1 | contig 10702 bp, 7 predicted proteins | sample 8027871 | NCBI WGS metagenome assembly JACKZZ01 (sample SAMN15724774, study PRJNA655200) | protist metagenome | isolation source: fluorescence activated cell sorting (FACS) single amplified genomes of... | place: USA: West Boothbay Harbor, Gulf of Maine | collected 2000-07-19
GATCCATTCTGCACTGATGATTTACTTTTCTCTTCGGGCGTAGAAATTTTTCCACCATTCGAACCACCAGATGTACTTGTGATCTCAAACTCGCCACTCCGTTCATACACAGCAGGTGGCAACCAATTCAGCAGATAATTCCGATCGCGTTCGGACGGAAGCCACTGCAGAAATTCGAACGTCCCGCCGTAAGAGGACTCGACGAAATGATTGACCTCGTAGAAATCGACCTCGGGAGGCTGCGACTGGAGAACGCTGTCCATATTTAATCAGCTGCCTGGTGACAACGAACGCGTGGAGGTGAATATACTTACCCAACACTAAAAGTCAGAATGTTGAACCTTTTCTTGAAATGAATTAGACCGCCAATGGAATGCTCTCAATCGATACATTATACCTCATCGCCAGCTCCCCCTGAAACAATAATAAAAACGTGTTTTAACTGCAACAAACTCAGCTGATCTCCCCACAGCCGATGACTATACGATGTTTATTTGGTTCCATTAAATGAGCATGTTGAATATTATCGAACAGCAACAATCTCAATAATTCGCCCAGGACCCAATTCAAATTGCATTTATTTTGCACGGAGATGAGCACACTTTATATCATAGCTGCCAAAGCGATCATTTCTTAGACATCTTCCAATTGTTCAAATTTCAACAGCCAATATACTAGAGCGATTGGAGTCGATTTGACTTGCAAAACTCGCCCCCACCTTTTCCTGTAGAGTCTAATGTTAAATTTATTGCAACCCTGGTACAAACTGCGACCTGCAAGTTTAGCCACAGCCAGGAAAAGAACAGTCTTGCCTCCCCGAGTCTTATTACAAAAGTATAATGCGACAAGAGGTTTTTTAGTGTCCTTCTAGTTTGGGAGACGACGTAAGTTCTGTAGAAACGATGTCGTCGTCGTTCGGAGCTTTGATCCTCTATGTGAGAGTCTAAAGAAGGTGGCTCGTAGAGCGCCTCCTACTCTAGGAGCGTAGTGATGAATTTAGTTACAGAGATAAATTTATCGAGGTAGAAGAATGCGGTCTTACACAAGGTCTGTCCACACACTCCCGAGTTCAGTAATAGATTCTCATATTGCTCGTTTGGAAGTAGAGTCAAGTCACATGCACATCCTCTCAAAGGAGACTAATAATACACGCGTCAGAATCTAGGAGTGACCTGGCCTCGTGCAGCAGAAGGTATTTTACCTTTGGCTTTGCGTTGTGCAGTGAAAAAGTAAAAGTTCGCGGCACAAAGTGGTCTGATTGAAACAAACTTGTGTGTCGATCGACTTCTATATGTCTAGACACATGTTTTGTTTATTTCGGCCGTAACATATGTGGATAATTTCATACTCTAAAGCGGAACCAGTTTTATCAATCCTTTTCGATGAAAAATCGAGAATAACCAGCGTATAAAAACGATATTTTTTAACTATTCACGCTTTCAATATATAGTTGGCGCATGTACAGTAATCATGATCCCCTCGATAAGCGACTGAAGATTCCTTGAATAAACACGTCGAGATCGTTCTATTCCACTTTTTCTATTCATCAACAATATCAAAAGTTTTCCTTCACTCTTAATTCGCAAATTGGCTGAAGAGTCTATAATATAGCACTAGTTTTCAACGGGTTTCAGTCTAATATAGCACTAGTTTTCAAAAACGCCCCCCATTAGTAAATCTCACTACGCAGGAAATTCGTGAACAAACACTAGTCACCGATAAGCGTTCAACGAGTCCATATTAAGTATCCAACACTATAATACAGTTGATCATCGATCAACGTCTTTACTATCCCACGCTGTCTACTTCGCCTGCTCCGCCATGTTGTCCTCCTCCATTATAATCATTCATAGTACCATGTTGTCCTCCTCCGCCTCCATGATAAACAATAGAGCCGTCTCCTCCTCCTCCCACTGACGAACCCGCGGTGGACATGGATGCTACATTTCGGTTCTGACTCAATATTTCGCTCGTGTTCGCGTCTGAACAGAGCTCCATTACATTGCTCACATGCACGAAGATGGATCTGAGAGCAATTTTGCTGTTCGGGTTATTTTTGTAGATGGAAAAATTTGGATCAGGAATTTGTCGAGGTTTTTTGCTGTTGGAGGAATGTTGGGTGTCGCAAGTTATAGTTCCTAGAGGGGGCTCTTGATGGGTGTAGTTGTAGGAGCTACTGCCGTTGTTCGCAAGCTGATTGTTTCCACCTTCATCTCGAGAAGATGCGGATGAGACAGCATCGACTAAAAGCGCGATCAACTCTCGATTTTTGGCCGAAGAATGCTTCAACAGTGCCGATCGATTTCTTGTTCCCGCGGAGGACATCAGCGATGTTGAGTATTTAATATCGTCGAGGTGGTCCGCACCATGGAGGATATTACTTCGGGAATTATTAGTAGACCACTGCGTATTTAATGATGTCAACGTATTGTGCTGATGATGTTGAACATTCTCCTGACTAGTGTTGGCTCCTCTGTGAAGGAGCTGTTCTTGTGCTGTTGGTGTTGTCTCCTGTAAAAAATCCGAACATTCCTCAAAATCCTTCTCGCAGTCAGTCTGCATGTGCATGAATGCGTACCGCGCATACAGCCGATGGAGAAGCGTGCTATTGTTGAGTTTGCATTTTTGACATTGAATCTTGTTATCTTTATGACAGGAGCATTGTTCCGCAATATGAAAATTTTTATCTCCACAGCAGTCTGCGAGAGGGCGCTTTAGTGCGATCGCGGGGTACAGATCGACGAATAAGAGACTCGGTGAATTCAGCTCGTTACACGCCTCGGCGATCTCGACTACGTCGACGCCAGCAGAATCCAGAAGAAAAACTGCACCAGAAAAGCCATTGCGCCAGTTCTTCAAGGTCTTTGGGATTTTTGCTGTTTTTATCAGGTGGAGGTTCGAGATTCTTGGAGCGTGGATTCTGTGCTGCTTCTTGTGCTGAGCTCTTGTCCATTAGAACTTCTTCTCTTGCAAATCTAAGATTCTTAGCACCAGATAATTGCTCCCTCTTGGACTGAATCGCAAGATCATTGTCTTCCGCCAATCTACTAGGTGAAAAAACTTGCTGTCCTTCATCGTTAAATTCTTGCACAAATTCTCCCCACAGCCTCCTAAAGGTTTCGAAACGTTCGACCTGCAATATTTGGTACTTCCGCAGAATGTCGTTGTCCACGCTCCGCCGCAAATACCGTAAAAACGAAGAAGCGGCAGACACAAAAGACCGAAATTCACGATGCTGGGTGAGGAGGTCTTTATTGACATCGGACTGATGTCCGTAATAAACCTGTCGGTCGTCATCCGTACCATAGACGTCGAATTCGTAAAGAATAGTACTTGTGCTCGGAGACCTTTTGGTGCCTGTCTGAGGAGACGATGAGGATGCTATCCCTTGATGTTCTGGACCAGCATGATCTGGAGAGTAGAAGCTCGAAGATGAAACCGCCGGTGTAGGTAGTTGGGGAGATCCTCGCGATGAGGAAGAACTGCTATTTTCACGTGTAGCTGTCGCTTTTATTTTCCCCGCGAAATGGCATACTGCGACGAAATTTTCGATAAACTGCATCTGGTCGTAGATGTACGTTGTATCCTCGACATAAATTTCAAATTCCAATTGGAACTCCAGTACTGATTCAGTATTTGCAAGTGGAAGTTGGATTTTTTTTGGCACTGGCGCGAATCGATAGACGGAGGAAGAACCCACGACAGAGGTCAGAGCATTCAAAATCAGGTTCGTGTTTGCACGCCACTCCAAAACACCCCCCTGGAAATTCTGTGGGCCAACAGAATCTCCTGGTGACAACTCTAAGGTTGTGTAGTGATGTCCTCGAGGAGAGATCTGTTCTCCATTACTATACCGTCGATGCCATCTTTGTTCTCTGGTAGTTGTACGGGGGACGATATTATTAGCATCAGGAGAAGTGTTGTAGTTCCACAATTCTTGATTGTTCAAGCTAGAAGATATTAAGGCTCCTGCTCTATGTGTATTTTCATTATTTATATAGGCGTGGTGAGGGTGCTGTTCACACAGGAGATTATTATTCTGTTGAGTGATGTTGTGTTGCTGTACTTGTTCTTCTCGAGAATTCGAATTGTTACTGCAAAAAAGTTTCCGCCACCACGATGTTTCTCCCGGGGCACCACTTGATGTCATCAATATATTCTCATTGTTCATATTGACATTTTGATTTTCAACACTCACCGGCGATTTGTTTTCGTTATCATCAGAACTCTCCTCAGACGCAAGGGACACGATGGATGGGAGGAACGATCCGATTTTCCTGTAGAGGTGCGTGATCTTTGAGGGAATTTGTGCTCCTGCGCGAGAGAATTTATTGTGCTCCTGCTGGGTGGCACTACTAGAAGGTTTCACATTCGATGTTTTCCTCACGTTTTGTACTATAGAGGTGTCAGGAGAGCCACAGGTAGCCTCTACTAGAAGACAATTATGATTCCTGTTGACTACATTAGTTGTAGCGACATTGTTGACTTCTTGGACCACACCAGGACTTGAAGACAACATGACTTGTTTCGTAGATTTTTTCTTCTCCCAGGTCGAACAACTCCCGTCGTCCTCTGACCCACGGTCAGAATCTGAACGATGACACCAGAATCTGACGCTCGTTTCTTCCAGTCGGGTCCCGTCCTCGGGCAGGATTAAACAGCTGGTCATCAGCAACACCTTCTCGGCAGCATCCCAGAACTGAAAAGCGAGCTCCAAACCTAAACACCCACTCAGTTCAGGTCCAAGCTCGATTGTTTGTAAACGAGTGTATTTTCTCGAAAAAGGATTCTTCGAATTTGATTCTCCATTATTTTTCCTGTCAAGAGTTCCATCTTCTCTGTTTGGATTGATGGACAAGAGATCTAGGTATTGATGTTCCTTGGTTCTTTCAACATTTCCGTGGTTGTTTTTACAACTGGTGGCAGTGGCCTTTACTACATTGCTTTTACATGTGTTTTTTTCATCCTCACAGAGGGGACCTCCCCATGCTCTTGGCTTTTCAAGCTCCTCGTCCTCACGGACAACATATTGCCTCTCCTTCAGCCCGTTCTTGCTCGGAATGCTTGCGTAGTCTTCTTTGTAATCCCAGGAGGCTAAACCCACGGCAGCTGCATCATTGTAATAGGGACGGAGCCACATCTCTGGCAATGTTGATGTAATTGAGGGATTCCACACGCGGAACGCACGGCTGATAGGCGCAAGTGCGTGGAAATGAAAATCAATCTGCACGTCTAGATCTTCGGGCTCCTCGTGGTTGTAGTTCTGAGGAATGTTCTCATTTTTCGAAGATGTGTTGGAGCAACGACTTTCGTGCCCCTTGGGGGAACAAGAAGAAGAGCTACTATCCTCCAAGTTGTACTTGATCGTGAAGTGAGTCGTCATGAAATTCTCCATGGTTTTGCAAGTGATGGTTTTCAGCAGCGACAATTGGGTTTTTCCGAGACTTTTCACGATATTTTTGAGCCCGGAGAGCAAATTGGAAGATGTAGTTGCACTAGATGAAGGCGTATTGGATGTACGTGCTTGGTGACTACCAATGCCGTCTTGCTCATTCTGAGCTCCTGAGCACGTACTAATATTACAGCTACTGGTTGATGCTCCTCCAGTGTGAAGATCCTCGCAGCTCGCATTATGGTTGATCCAGTTCGCTGTGAGAGCGTCGAAGTGTGAAGCTAAGCCCTCAATTTTAAAAGCATTCCAACGGCCTTGAAAATCTGGAATTCTCGGATTCAGAGGCTTCTTAGTTAACATGGATGGAGAAGCCTGATGCGGTTTCAAGACGTCATTACTTTTGTCTATTATCGGAATCCGCCATGTTATCGGTGGAAGAATTTTTTCACTTCTGTCTGAATTGATATGTTGTGCGGAATTATCCAACGCGGAATTAAGTCTGCGGGAAATCTCCCACACAAGTGGTGCGAGATTCGCCAATCTCACGTCTTCGGGCTGCTTCGAAGATGTCCAGTCGGACGCTGAACTAGATGCCGAGGATTTCGACGGACGAAGATTCTGTACCGCAAAACAAGATGCCGGATCAACTTGCAAATAACGGTTGGAATCTCCGCGAGTCTGGCTTGTTTCTTTAGAAGAAGCAATTGTGCTCTCGGCTGCACCTGTAGCGTAGTTGGTGTCATCGCTAATTCTCTGGCTTGCAGCAGAGAGTTCTCGATAAAGACGCGGCACCACCTCGCCCCAGACCATCTCTCCCCTCGAGTCGGGAGCTGGCTCGTCAACATGCGCCATCAATGAAGATGTCTTGGCAGAAACGCGAATAAAACTTGTAATTGACAATACGTTTAAAAAGAATACTTCTGCTAGCGATGATGATGGAAACTTAAGAGCTTTTCGACATCAGACGTCTGTCTCTCTGTAGATGAAATTATGTATTTCAAAATCGTGAGTAAATGACTCACATATGAATGAACAAAAATACGGTAACGATCTGTCTATACACACACTGTTTGTTTGATCATGTGCGTTGAGTATGTCAGACGCGTTTTGCGAGGTAAATAACGCCGCCCATTTCCTCCTGGACATGTGGCCATATCGCGAAACGAGTTCTTCTTGGAAAAAAGTGAAAAGCTATATGTGCATTGTGTGAATGTGAACAATCAAACGATTAAATGCAACACCGTGAAATATTGCGTGTGCACCACTGTCCATGAAACTCGATTCCAACCGCTTTGCTCGATGAGATCCGAGCAGATGATTTCTTGTACACGAACATGAACACCAGTTTAATTACTGCAGTTCAATTACCGTTTGGCGTCAAACCGTCTGACAGATTTTTTATTTATTTCGATACAGATCGAAAATTTGTCGCATAACCACTCACAATATCTGCCTCATTTATTTGACAGCCACAGAAAATTGAGATTTCTTTCACCATCGCTCACCTTTCGTTCACTTCTTCAAGTCTTTGTCCTGAGTTTTGCCACCAGGCATACCCTGACCAACGTATCGAGTTGGCAAACAGACCTCACAAATCTCGTTCCATATAGCCTTGGACTCCGGTTTCATCTCCACAGGTTTCTCTTTCCGCCGGTTCTTGTGCTCTTTTTCCTCGTTTAATACAGCGATTAGCTTCTGAGCGTCCTCTACCGGTACTGCTGTACTATTTTTAGACGAAGAACAAGTTGTGTTCGTAGCTGATCCAGTCGCAACAGTACTTTGGTCAGCACCTGCACTACTAGTACTATTCGGCCTCCTGCATCGCATCATCAACATTTTGATTACTGTATCAATGTTCAGAACCTTCGTCGTCCCGGGAGCCGCGCACTCTCTCAGCGGCAATCGCACGCGTCTCAAAATGTGAGGCTGCACATCTTCTCGTAAAGATTGATCCAGTGTCTGGCCACGCACAACCATCCGATCGACGGAACCGCCGATGACATAGGTTAAATTGGGATCGACCTCGTCTAGAACCTCACGAGCATCGGGGGAGAGGATTACGAGCTGCGGAGGCTTATCTGTAATGTTGTTGGATGATGTGATGTTGGAGTTAGTATTGTCCATCGATCGCCAGTTCACTTCCCAATAGGGTTCTTTGTGCGTGTGGATGCGCCAGCTTGGATGGAGAGGGAAAGAAGCGGGTTGTGGAGTAGATTTATTGTCTTTGTCTGTGGAAGATTTATTATCTGTGGAAGGTGCTGCTGCTGCTGCTGCTGTTGGTACAGCTGTGGAGACAGGTGGATTAAACTCGGCACTTGTGCTCGGTATAAAACTCGACAAATGGAGTTGGAATCCTGTCTCTGGCCTCCCTCCCGAATTGGATGAATCGACTACGTGTTGCTCTTTAAGCACGTTATAGGTCAATTCCACCTGTTTCTTCAACGAGACTTGTTCTTTGAACGACATAGCTTCACTAAAGCTGCAGTTAATTACGATGCGCGGTCGCCCTTGCTTGTAGCTCGCATCTAGGAATCTCTCGAGCTCGTCGAGTTTCTGTTTTTTGGCTTCTCGCTCCTGTTGCATGTACGCGTCGCGTTCAGCGTCTGTTTGAAAATTTGTCTTGAGAAACGTCTGCAGCTCTTCGGACCGCTTTTGACGCAGACGCTTGCGACGTTCCTGATGTTTGTTTTTTGCGAGTTCCGTGGAGGAGGGGTCGTTGTTATCTTCATCATCGTCATCATCTGAATCGTTTTCTTCATCAGGTGATTGATTCTGCAATTTGTCCTGCTTCCTTTTCTGTTCTCGCAACTCTCGCTTTAGCGCTTTCTTCTTACTTCTTGGAAGGCCCGGGACGCGCTTTTCTTCAGGTTCAGGAGAGACTTCACTCTCCTGCGCAGGATTTTTGATGTCCTCCATTGCGTCCTTGTCCTGTTCGTGCGACATGTTATTTGGCATGGAAATGGATATCACTGGTAATCTGTTATCTCTGGTGCTCTACATACCCATCTTAAACTAACATAACATGTGCCCGCTCTGTTTCGACATTTTCAGAAAAATGGAAATGTTTATCGTATACCGATTTGAAGGACTGGAATAAAGACGACACGATTTATCTTCAACGGTGAATGATTTACAATCGCTAGTGACTGAATCGACTAGTACTCATCGTGAGCAAGAATTAGAACGAGACAAGAATAACACAGTTGGGAACTTTTCCATATTAGGATCACGACCACGCCACGAGTATGAAATTTGACCGACGAATAAACGTGCATCGGGATCGTGTATTACATTACATGAAACTCATTTTTTTTCAAGAACCAAAGAGGAAAGAGACCAAAAAAATGCGAATTAAGATCAGGATCCAATACACGATCTTCATGTCACAGGGTTTTATCGTGCGAGAGAACAATGAAAAGAATTACATTATGCCAGATGTATGTTTTGTTTTTGTCCCCAATATGCGAAATAGATATTTCGACCAGCTGTCTTACTCTTATCGAGCAATTGAGATAATCAAGATTGCTCGTGTCTGTCAGACTCCTCCTGGGAAATCTGTCGTGCCTTCGCAAAACGGTTCGGGCATAATCACTATCGCTATCTTTTTCTGAATGCGCTTGTGCCCACCCAATCTGCTCCTAACCATGTCTTCTGATCTCGGATCTCCATTTCCGTGCGGTGTCTCCCCAACCAATGAACCAGATCGAAAATCTATATTCGCATCAATAATTCCCAAAAAATTTTGTACAGATCCATAAAATTCGGCAGTTCAAATACGTGAAAGAATAGACGGCTATTCAGCCAAATACGACAGCTAAACTCAACTTTACTCGTATAAACTCGCTTAATACTAAATGAAATCGTTTCGACTTATTTGCCAATGGTTTAGTCATATCCAGTTCTCGCATAATACGGATCAACTTCTTATCATCTAGTACGGTTTTTCGCTACTACTATTAACAACTACTAACAACTACTAACTGCTACGTTATCGTTTTATCATTCATGCCAAGCGCTTCGGTCTCTTACAAGGATTCAATGCTGTAAAATGTTATTCAATTTGCTGTGATTCTTTCGTCTTCGACTTGGTACTCGGCAGACATCTCAAGTCAGATAAGACATCAATCTATTCCAAATTTGCTTTTCGATCAAAATACTAGAGTTCACGCAGAAAAATATTCACTGTGTAGAGTTCAGATATTTACGGTTACTCAAAAACGTCATCGCGAGAGAATAGCATCTGGCAATGTGCCAAATGCTAGTTCTCTTGATTTCTTTCCATTCCTCGATGTCATCTTCCCAATAATGTCTATAAGTTCTGTCGGTTTACTTGGTAAACCTATCCTAAATCAAGAATGACTTGGCGATGCTACGCATTGGAATGCAGCGTACTTGCTTGACAAAATTGTAATCCGCAGTAAAGATCGTCAACTGTACTTCACACCAGAGACGCCCAGGTGTCCACGACTCGCGGTAACCTTACCTTGTATTGAACTCATTCGGTCTCTCCAAACGAATCCATCCCAACGAACTACTTTTTCTCCCCATCTACCCACTGCATTCCACCTGTAAAATGTGATCCCACTCGAGGTTTCCTCGGTTCATTCGGTCTTCGCGCTCTTGCAGCTCGACGTAAGTTCGACAAGCGTCGATTCGTGGATTGCGGTCGATGCTCGTACAACTCCCGCGCAACCTGCACAGAACACATTGGAACGTGTACGTAGCCGACCTTTTTGTCCTGGGTGATTGCATTGGCATGAGGGACGTTCTGCTGCTCTTGCTGAACTCCTTGGGTCTTGTGACTAGCGAGCGGTGCAGTGAAATACGAATGCGTGGTGCAACGGTTATGATGCAGGTGATGAGCCTTGTTGTCGGAGTTGTGGGCTGGGTTTTTTTGGATTGTATCAGTTAATAAAGCGTGACTGGAGAGAAATTGAAGTTGAACGCAGGGAGAATCCAAACCAACGTTGAATCAGCTGCAGTCATGGAGTCATGGAGGACAAATACAACATTACGAACACAAAATATGAACTCATACCCGGTGGTATGAATCGGCCAGGATCTATAAAATTGGCTGAAGATTCTGTGTGCCAATGATCTGTCGCGGCATACGGAAGCTCATGCATCTCACCTGCGACGAGCGCGATCTCACGTACCTGTAATTTGCGATAGGGTCTGTACGAAAAACTTGCTGGAGCTTTATGCAGACTTTGAATTCTGTACGGGACATCGACGAATTCGTACTGAGTCGGCTTCAACCAAACAATATTCAAATTAATACGCTCTTCACTTCTGTTTGTTCCCCCTTTC
>JACKZZ010023441.1_pt1 | contig 10700 bp, 8 predicted proteins | sample 8027871 | NCBI WGS metagenome assembly JACKZZ01 (sample SAMN15724774, study PRJNA655200) | protist metagenome | isolation source: fluorescence activated cell sorting (FACS) single amplified genomes of... | place: USA: West Boothbay Harbor, Gulf of Maine | collected 2000-07-19
AACTCGCCTGTTGAAAACAATACGTCCGTCGCTAAACTCAGGTAAACAATAAGCGGCTCTCCGGGAAGGCAGCTCGATTGCTGAATAACAGCGTTTCCGGTAAGGAGCGGCATCTGGACACCGTGGACACTGGGGCCGGTGGCTTGAGTTTATCGATGACGAACACGAAGAACACGCGGAGCTTCTCGGCTGGGAAAACGCGGAAAAGCTGGCGGGGCGGGAAGCTGAATGACCCATGGGGCATCCTCCCGCCGCCGACCGAAAAGCAAACCGAGCGGTGGCTGTTCGAGCAGCTAACACGAAAATTCAAGGGAGACGATCGCAATCACACTCTCCTCTACACAACGCGACTGGAGCCGAGGCAGAGTCAGCGACTTTCGCAGCTTCTCAAACCCATCAGGCTAGACGATGCCGCCGAAGCCGAGGACAATTTTCCGGACAATTTTCCGACCAGTCCTTCCGAACAAGACGGATCGAGGGTATCAGAATAATCAGAGATGGGCAGTAAGACCTTTTACTTCGATTTACTTCGAGATTTCAACCTATCCCAGCTGAAATCTTGAAGCGCAGTAAAGTAAAGTAAGGTAGGGCCCCCCGAAGCCGCGAAACCTCCCCCGAGTCTCGAAGTAAGGTAAAGTAAATGCAGTAGGCTAGGTTGTGCCACTCGGCTAGGTTACGCTTTTCTATACTTAAGCACAAGCTAGTCGATGCCAGTCTAGTATACGCGGGGCATGACACACGCACGCCGCGATATACCATGGTGCAACAGCTCTTGAGCGCCAATCGCAGGGCGAAAAAAGCAGACCGCGCGTGGGCGCACAAGAGTGGGGGCGGGAGCGGCGGGGGTAAACCGAAAGGTAGCGGAACTATTTTGAGTGAGCCCGACCCAAAGGTTAGGTGCGTTTGCCAGCTCGAGCGCCATCCGAATAGTATATTTGCGGTGCAACCTAGACTAGCCCGCGTATACTCGAGTCTAGGGTGTGATAGTATAGGGGGTTCACAACCTAGCCCAGTCTCGACTATGCCAAAAGCCGAGGACAATTTCCCGACTAGTCCTTCCGAACCGGACGGATCGAGGGTATCAGAATAATGCAACCTATCGCGGAAGTGGTAAAGCTAAGTCCATCTTGACAATTCCGGTACTATCAGGAAACCGGAACTTCAGATCGCCAATGGCTTTATGCAAGCCTGACCGGTCGAATCGGTTTGGAGAGAAAAATAGTGTTCCTGTTTTTCCTGGTCTTTTCAGATAGGATGAAGATAGTCACGGGGCAAAGCTCTGCGTGTTTGTCTGTCTCGATGCATGTGCATAGGTTCATATTTGCATATGGGATATGGCCATTCCCGTGCTCCCAGAAAATCAGTCAAGGCATAGAGTGCATATCAGAGCAGCAATCTCTTTCCGTTATCGGCCTGGAAAAGTGAACACCGGCAAAGCTCTGACTCGCAACAAAAATGAATCCCAGGCGTGGAGCACTCCACAGGACAACAAACTCGAGCTGGATTCGTCGGCCAGGATCAAGGGCGGGGTCGCCGCGCAGGACAGGAAGCTGCCGGCTGGGATGGGGTCGGCGGCTCTGGAGGCGAATCGGGACTGGGAGGACGGTGAAGTCCGGCTGAAGAAGATCAACGCTGGGATGAAGCAGATGGCCGCCGCCCGCCTGGAGGACCACGAGCGCCGCGCGGAGGACGATTTTTCATTGCCGCCGATTGCCAGCGAATCCCTCGACGAGCATATCCCCTTCCAGAGCTCTGTAGACCTGCCGTCCCACGCCAAGAAGGGGAAAAAGAAGGGAGGCAAGAAAAGATTGTCAGCCAAGTCGGACGAGGAGCGGCAGAGCGACAGAGACTCGGCGCGCGCGAAAAACATCGCGGACGGCAAAAAACTCCTCGACCACGACCGGCTCGATCAAGCGACCGATCACGTGGCGTCACCGTATCCTTTCTGCTCACGTCGTTCGTGGGGGCTGCAACGATTGCAGCCACGGGTGCTGATAGCGCCAGCATTATCGCAGTTTTCAAGGCATAGATAGGTTGCTCGGTCCAATTGGCCTGGATGGATGTTTCACCGTCAGTTGATTTGCTGATGTAAGTCGCAGGATATAGCCTTCGCCACGTTCGATGCGTGCGATCGCGAAACGATTGCCATTGTTAACGTACATACGAAAATTGATAGCCGACAACCGCGTCATTGGTGTAGCGGTAACATATGTCGTTGCCATCGACATGCCCCGGGTTCGATTCCCGGATGACGCACTCTTGTTGGGACCCCTCCCATGGCTGCGAGGCGCCCTTGCACCATGAACTCAGGCCGAATGTCAGCGCAGTAAACCTCGCAGCTCAGATGAGCTACCGTCTGACCTGCGAGGTTGGTGATATTAGCCCTGAGTCCATGGCTCAAGCGGAGGGAGGTCGTGTGAACGTATTTTGAAGCCACACACCACCACGGCAACGGCTCAAGCGGAGGGAGGTCGTGTGAACGTATTTTGAAGCCACACGCCACCACCGCAGGAGATGGACAGGGGTAGAAGCTGGAAGACGATGGACAGGGGTAGTTTAACGCGCAACAGGTACCACACTAGCTCCGATGAGCCATCGGAAGAAGATGGACAGGGGTAGTTTAACGCGCAACAGGTACCACACTAGCTCCGATGAGTCCTCGGAAGAAGATGGACAGGGATATGTTCAAGCGCAACTGATGGAGACACGAGCTCTCGTCACCAAATTGATGTGCGGCGTCGGAACAGTCGGCGGTATAAAGGTCGACAGAACACCATTCTCCGACGTGATTCAGGACGGATCGATGTCCAAGGCGAAACAACGTATGCTCGACCCGACGGTATCATCAATTAGGGCGCTTTTGAATCTAGATCACGTCGCTTCTAAAGATCATCTTTAGAAGCGGCCTGATCTAGCCTCAAAGGACTACGCTTGCCCTGCGAGATGAATGGAACTCCAATGACATCTCATGTCATCGGGGATTCATTCATCTCGAAGGGAAAGCGTGGTTGTTTGTTAATACGCAGTACTACTCTGGGGTGCAAGTACTACTCTGGGTTCCAAAAGACGATCCTTTGCTCTCGACAGGGATGGATCCCCGGTATAACGCTTTTGAATTTCGTGATAGTTCCTAGTGCCCGTAACGTAGCGCTGGTGTCATCAGGGACAGCCTTTGCCCCTCGTAATCACAGGCATCGATGAACACAACTATGCGTCGAACATCGATGCGCCGCACGTTCGCAATCGGTAACACGGCGGGCTACCAGATGCAACGGCAAAGCCTGATGAATCAAATCGGCACGGGAACGGTCGCCTTGTATGGAGACCCGTCAACGCCCGGGGACAGTCCGCTCGCTTCATTACACAGCTCGCAGTCGCATGGTACTACTACTTCACTCTGCTTTGTATTGTTCGTGGCATTTCAGATAGCTGAGTAACTCTTCTATGAGCCGCTTTCAGATTCTGAAATCGTAGTTGAAACTCTCTGTCGCAATACCGAGACCGAGCTGAGAACCAATAACGCGGAGACGCTTGCAAATCGAAAAGAAAAGTCTACTGGATTGCGTTGCAAAAGAAGAAGCTCGCCCCCAATGCGTCTTCTTCTTTTTTCTGTTGCGTCTTCCTGGCCCTGGGCCTAACGGCTCGGCCCGCGCGGGCGACATCCGGGGCGGGTCCACGCACGTTAGTGCACGTGCGTGAACGCGCCACAAATGCTGCTCCGGAACCGACATCAATCATCGGGCGACATCGGGGGCGCAGTTACACACGTTAGCGCACGTGCGTAACCACGCCACCGATGCTGCCAGCCGGGACGATGGACGTTTGCCCTCTCTGTCTCTGATCGTCCTTCCTTACTTATTTCTTCTTCTTGTTCTTCTTCTTGTTGCCGCCGGCAGGGGCGCCCTCCACGGCGAACTCAGCCAGGATAGCGTCGAAATCATCGTCGTCATCGCCGCCGCTCTTCTTCTTGCCGCTCTTTTTCTTCTCGGCTTCCTTCGCGGCATCGGCCTCCTTTTTTTCGTCGACGGGCGCTGAGTAGTTGTAGCCGTCGACCAGCTGCCAGCTCTCCAGCGGGTACTCGAGCTCGTCGACGATCTTCGCGAGCTCCTCATCCTCGATCTTCGGCCCCGCGAGGATGACCGGCGCGGCGGCCTCGGGCTTCGGCGCGGCGGCGGCGCCACCCTTCTTCTTCTTCGGAGAAGTGGTAGTTGCGGCGCCCGCGGCCCCGGCGGTGGGCTTCGGCGCTTCGGCCTCGAGCTCGGCGAGGATCGGTCTGATCACATTATCCCGGAGCGTGTTCCTGCTGCGCTTGATCCGGTTGCGGAGAGAGGAGGAAACGTCCTTGGTACTAAAGTCCTTGGGCGGCGACCGAGCCATGGCGACGAACTTCAGGGCGGGGACGTAGTGCGAAAGGATGACGGCCATAGCGTCGATCCTGCTCTCCCTCAGGTCGGCCTCGATCTGGTCATCGGTCGGGGTGCCAGCCTCGTCGGAGGGGGAGGCGGTGAGGAGCAGCTGCTTAGCCTTAGCGGCGGTGGCGGTCGAAAACAGGTGCCCAGAAACGATCTGCCCGATGGTGTTCTTGCCGCCGTTCACCATTACCACATCGTAGTCCTCCAGGTCGGCCTCACCTGAGTGGGAATTTTGTTCATCTTTCTCTCCGAGCCGGATGGGCGAAAAGCGCTGAGTTTCAAAAACCGGTCTGTTTCACATGCCGATTGACGAACACTTCATGTTGGTGACTGTGCAGTAGTCTGAAACCTCAGACTACCGCACACAGCACGCCAACTACTGACTGCTGCCAATTACATAGTCCATCAATCAGATCTTCAAGCCCCCTCTTCAAGCCCCATCTTCAAGTTTATTAGTCTAGGCACGTATTTTAGTACCTTCTTCCTCGTTCTTAATTCCCTTGATGACGTTGGAGATTGCTTTCTTCATGACGTTCTTGTCTCCAAGGCGCTCCATTGCCTCCAGCTGCTCGGTCCGGGTCTTCACGAACTGGCCCGACTGGATGACAAAGATGCTGGCCTTCTCCTCCTCCTCTTTCCGGTTTTGGTCGGCGATTCTCTGTCGCTCCTTCAGCTCCTCCGACCGCTGCTTCTTGGCATCTGCCTCCTTCTGCTCCTTCTCCTGTTGCTTGCTCATCTTTTTTTCTTCCGCCTTTTCCTTAGCATCCGCCTGCTTCGCCTGCACCTGCTGGACCTGCTTCTTCTTGGCCTCGGCCTCCTTCTTCTTCCGCTTCTCCTCGGCCTTCCTCTCCGCCTCCGCGTTTTTCTCGGCTAGCTCCTCAGCTTTGCGTCGCTCCTCCTCAGGATCCAACTGCGAGGTATAATTTTCAAGATAGGGTCTCACCTCACAAATACTCCTTGACAGGGCATCCTTCCGCCAAGGAAAGATGCACTGTCACATGCAGCGTCAAAGAGCAAGGAGTGCAAGACAACACTTGGCGTGTTTGGCTTGTTCATCAAAGTCTAAGACAACCCATCTTCCAAAAGCCTGCCGAGTCGGCATGTATTGATTCTAAATAGTGGCGCTCCTTCTATGGTGGTATTCGCGAAAGCGTTCGATTAGAGTACTTTTGTTTCCAGCATTGGTACCTTTCTTATTGGACTTGCCGCCGGGGACGTTACGGCTGTCTTTGACCTCCTCCTCCTCGGCCTCTTCGACGAGCTCCACCTCCCGGATCACCTCGGCGATGCCGCAGTGGCCCATCTGCCGCTGGATCGCGTCCTTAACCGCGCCCCCGCTGACGCTAGTGAGCTTGGCCAAGAACTCGTTCAGCTCGTCCTTAGTGGTCAGCTGCAGGAGGAGCTCCTGGAACTGCTCCGGGTCCATAGTGGGAAACTTCTCCTTCTGCATGTCGCGGCAGGCCCGACGGATGTCCTTAATGACCTTCTTCTCTTCCTCCTTCGCGGCCTTATTACCAGCCCGGAGCGCCTCTGCCTCGGCCTTTGCCTTGGCCTCTGCCTCAGCCTTCTCTTTCTCGGCGTTCTCCTTCGCTCTCCGCTCGAGCTCCTTTGCCATCTTACCGGCGCGCTGTTATGGATTTTTAGTGGAAGCTTACTGCTGAATTTTGACACACCCTGATAACACCGTCGTAGGCTCCTCCTGAGAGCACCGTTGTGGCTATGCGATCGTGGTGCCGCACTACATATCGCCATTGTGGCTTTGCGATGAAAGCGCCCTACGGCCGCACTACACATCGCTACTGTGCCTTTGCGATGGAAGTGCCCCATGATCGCTAAATGGAGACGAAATAGATATACCTTCTTCTTGATCTGTTCGAGCTTGTGACACCGAATGCGGAGATCGAACTTTTCTGCGAGTTCCGCGAGCTGCAGGATACGGGCGCTCTCCTTATTTCGGTATTTCTGTCTGATCCTCGCGTTCTCGCGCTCGATGTAGCGTTTCTCCTCACGGCAGTCAGCTTTGCCTGTTTTGTTTCGCTCGTACTTATCAGTGCGTGCCCATCCTTGATGCTTTCAAGGATGGGCACGCACTGATAAGTACGAGCGAGACGAAACGGAATGCAGCGACCTTCACGGTGTACTACTTAGATGTAGCGATATCATAAAATGCTCCATGTCTCTCGCATTTACTACTACTATGATGCAGTGACGATGTGATCGAATCCATGCTTATTTTTCTCAAAGCCTCGACTAGACTCTTCAGAGTTCACTAATTAGCGTACCGGGGTCATCGAGGGCATCATCTCCCTCCTCCTCGATGATCTTCACATCGAAATCCCTCCAGCTATCAATCGTCGTCCAAAATCGGTAGAAGTCGAGCGTATTCTGCAAATCCTTCTGGTCCTGCAGTTATGATTTTGGTCAGTTCAATTGCATCAGTCCAGGCCGTGTCATCCAAGAGAGACTTAACGTAGATGGACTTCTTCTTCGAGTAACTGATCGATGATTTGTGACCCCGTGCGCGATGCGAGTATTTTATGTATCGCTACCACTGCTTTGCTCGCACTGCGAACACCAATCCCTCCAGTGCGTCAGTAAAGCTGGTACCATCGGGAGCTTCATGCCCTTCTCCGCCTTCGGGAATTCGGGAACCGGCTGCTTGGTGGACCACTTGGCGTTTCGGTCGAAGACGGCCTTGAACAGGTCGTGGAACTCGGCCATGCACCCGTCGATCTGCTCGCTGGTCATGCTTGTCAGGGGATTCTCACCCGTCTCATCATCAACATCCATCGCCAGAGAAACGTCCCACGTGGTGAAAAGATCCGTGCACTCGCTTTCCCTGTTGTAGTTGGAAATCATGATAAGCGGTTGGTCGAAATCACGGATGCATCGATCAAAACCGCACGATGCCTCAGTTTGAGTAGGGCGGTATCAACTTTCTGCAAATATGACCGAGGTATCATTATGCAGTGAGCCGACACTGAGCCGTACTCGTAGGCTGGTAGCATTTGAGGAGGGACGCATACCCGCCCATAGTTTTTGTTCGATACCGGAGTCATTAGGTGACAAAGTTCAGTAGGTGATACTTGGGGATGGCGTCATCGAAGGGCAGGGAGGAATCGAATTTCCTCCTCTTAACCGGGTCCATCAGGGTATCGTAGGCTTCCTGCACATTCACGAAGTGCTTGTTGGCCGCCTCTTCGCCGTCTGTTCCTTTGACCTGTTTTCGTTGTTGCCTGCACATTCACGAAGTGCTTGTTAGCCGCCTCTTCGCCGTCTGTTCCTTTGACCTGTTTTCGTTCTAGTCACAGTGCTAAGCAGGTACTTCACTTTGCTGTTTTCGTTCTTCGCCGTCTGTTCAGATTCTATTCCCAGTGCTAAGCGGGTACTATTTCAACCCACTATTTTAGGGGTAACTATTCTGACACGATGTAGGTCCGTCCGTGGACTTTGTCCAAGTGTGCCAAACATTGCTGTCACATTTTACCTTCCTTGTGTTTGGTCGCCGCGCAGAAAGTTGACAGCTTTTGTCAGCTCCAACTACTGGTCAAGCGCGCTTTAACTTTTACCTTATCGGGGTGGTAAAGGAGGCATGCCTGCTGGTAGGCCTTCTTCAGCTCTTTCTCGCCGATCTTGCCGGTGTCTTCCTCCTCGATGCACAGAAGTTTGTAGAGGTCCACGCCTTGAAGCCCTTCACCCAACTTCAACATACCAGTACGGGTACGCGACTTCATCTCACCCGTTTTCTGTTAGTTTTTTAGGTTCAAGATCGCCGCCGTCGTGCATTTTACTCGGCTTTTTCAAACTCCAAAATCTGCTTTCTTTTTTAGTGGAAACAGAGAACTGTTCCGGAAATCAACAGGACAGCTCGAAATTGAACAGCGCAGAAAAACTTCCTGGAAGTGATAAACAGGGCTGTACCTTCGGGCTATTGCCTCCAATCTCCTCGAACTCCTGCTCTTCTGCCACCTCGAACTCCTTTTCGGTCGCGTTCGCCTTTTCGTACTGCTCGAAGAAAGCTCGACCGCAGGCCGCGAGGGGTTTGGTTTCCATAGCGGCGATACCTGCAGCAACGGTGGCGTTGCTGCTGGTCGCCTCAGGGAGCATCATTACGGCGGTCATCTTGTTTTATGTTATCGTTTATAATTCCCAAACTAATAAGGCCAGGCTCTAAAAAACCTTGACCCTTCCCAAATACGTGTGGATTTCCGGGGACACTTTCGTTTACTTAAAGGTACGTAGCATAAATCTCTACCCCACCCTTAGTTCTAAAAAAAATCGTGAACGACTCCGATGAAATCTTGTCTGCGCGTTTTGAACCAAGCGACTCCGATGAGATCTTCGCTGGGAAGTAGTGAAGCGGAGAGCAACAGGCAGGCGCTTACGAAAAAGAGAGAGAGAGAAGGACATATTCATAGCAGTTGAGACGATTCGTATGGACCCTCTATAACCCGTGTCGAAAGGGCGACAAGTATTATAGAAGCTCTATCAAGTGGTGAATCATTCAGAACGGAAGGAGGCGTCTCATCCTTCCTCAGCTTCAGAACGGAAGGGTGAGACGCCTCCTTGCACTTTTCGAAGAAAAGTATGGTGGCAAAATACCCACCGTGCAGAAAGAAGCGATGAAAGGGAACGTTCCAAGAGAGCGTTTTGGAAACGTCTCCATCCATTCAAAATGGAATGATGAGAGCCCTCCTCCAGTGATGAAAGCTCTCTGGTCGGAAGAGCTTTCATCACTGGAGGAGGGCTCTCATCATTCCATTCGAAACATGTGGTAGTCGGGAGAATTGGAAGTGATTCAGAATGCATCGGTGCGAGTGCAGCGTTCAAATGCGAATTTCGCATTCGAACGCTGCACTCGCGCCGATGCATTCTTGTTTAACAAGAGATGGTCGAGAGACTTTGCAGGAATTCAGAATGGAACGAGGAACATCATCGTAACGATGAACATCATCGTTGTCAAACTCGAGACATGCCCTGGCCAAGAGAGTTTGCAAATCATCAGAGTGGCATATGAAAAAGGACGAAAGCTGGCTTCTCTTTCTGCCGCTTGAATGATTGCAGACTCTCCCAACCATCTCGTATTGCGGACTGCTGAACGATGCTTTCCGAGAGATGAAATCAGTGGGGCCATTCACAGCGATTCAGAATGCCATGAAAAAGACATCGCCTGCAGTTGAGGTTTTTCTTCGTTGCATTCTGAATCGCTGCGCACTTTGGAGAGCTATAGCTCGACAGAACATGAAATGCTTGGAAGAAGTTGTGCTTGATAGAATGGGGCGGGAGGTCCCCCTTAACCCCGAGAAATACACCTTTCTCGGTGTTTAAGGGCGACCTCCTGCCCCATTCTATCAAGCACAACTGCATCGACCTTGTGTAACTGCCTACTCTTTTTGAGGGGGACCACCGGGTCTCTGTCATATGAAAGCGACCAGGACCTGGTCGCTTTCATATGACGGAGACCAGATGGTCCCCCTCAAAAAGAGTCGGCAGTTACCTGGTCCAGGTGGTAAAGAATAGCCCCATAGAGCCACTTGCAAAGAAAGGCCCCAGAGAGCAAGTTGCAAAGAATGACCCCAGAGAACAAGTTGTAAAGAATGGTCTCAGAGAAAGGGGGGACCACGTTCCTTGTCGACCGTCGACAAGGAATGCTGTCCCCTCTGCTCTGGGACCATTCTCTACCGGCTGTTCTTTGTCGGACGACCAGTTCAAATTTACTTTCACGGTGAACGTAAATTTGAACTGGTCGCCCGACAAAGAACAGCCAGTTTCACCACTCGCTGTCCAGACTCCACCACTGCCTGTTGTCACCACTCGCTGTTGTCAGCAGTGAGCGGTCGCATCTGAACAGCGAGTGGCGAAAGTGAATTTGGACAGCGGGTGGCGAAAGTGAATTTGGACCGTGTTAACTGACGGAATCTGGACAGTGAGCGATGAAAATCGCTTTCGAAAAGGGTGGCATGTCACGCGGTGGCATTTCCCACGCGGAGGCGTAAGAATGCGCCGCGTCTCGTTCAGACAGCGTCGCTGTCTGAAAGAAACGCGGTGTATTCTTACGGCTCCGTGGCTCAAAGCCAACCCAAGCAAAAGCTACCCAAGAGACAGGGCGCTTCCTTTGTTGATAGAACACTGTGTCGTTGCTCTATGGCCAACTTTTTGCTCTTGCATTTCCTACCTCTAGGATAACACGCTGTGACAAATCGCCCGCAAAATCTGCATGGGCAGAGACGGTCACAACGTATTGTCGCCAGAGCAAGACGCACTTTTCCTGTTGCTAACACCGTCTCC
>JACKZZ010022298.1_pt1 | contig 10699 bp, 5 predicted proteins | sample 8027871 | NCBI WGS metagenome assembly JACKZZ01 (sample SAMN15724774, study PRJNA655200) | protist metagenome | isolation source: fluorescence activated cell sorting (FACS) single amplified genomes of... | place: USA: West Boothbay Harbor, Gulf of Maine | collected 2000-07-19
AAGGCGATGCCCCCAGGTTTCAGGATTTGAAATAACCCATTGTAAGCCAGTTGGGGATGAAGGACGTGCTCCAGGACCTCAATTTTTGTTCGTGTTGAGGACTGGCACATGCATTGAATAATCATGATTGTATGAGTGTTTATAGGCACCCTAAGCCTTTTCGCTATTCTTCATGACTTTCTTCTACCAAATGTTGAAAACGAACATCAAAAGAGAAAACAAATACCACATCTAAAACGAACCGCAAAACACAGTGATCAAAAATACCTGTGCGCAGATCACTATATCGAACTGATTCCCGTCCAGCGCTGTCGGTTTCCCAAGAACTGACGTTCCCTCCGCCAAAGGAGCTTCCAAATCTGCATTGATCTTCGCTCGCTTGTCGAATTTGTCGAAGGCGAGAGACGTGGATTTGTCACATAATGAACCTAACATTCCACCGCCACCGATGAAATGACCATCTCCGGATTCGCCACAAGCGAATTTCTCGGAAGAACCGTCTTGAGGCTTCAAGGTTTCTCGAACTTGGCGCAGCCACTTGTGGAGGTAGTAACTGGGGAGGTAGATTTGGAGATAAGTGTTTGTTGATATTTTTATGAGTTCGACAAAAGTTCTTCACACGCTGTTCAATGGCATCTGTACTTTATAGTTGTCCATGCTAAATATAGGACGGAACCAATACTAAATCAAAAACTAACTACCGATTCAAACTTCCGCCTCTTCTTCCGCCATATTGACTTCCCGTATGAAAGCCTGAACTTTTCCCCACGTCCAAGGGCCAGTGTTTTGCTACGTACAACAGCCTCAACATTCGCACCGCTACCTCGGCGATCTTCCCACCGGGAAAGGGTTTCGGACTTTGCCATGAGGGCTCTTTTTCCAAATAGGTCGCCGCGTTCCAAAGCTCGGTATCCTCATGCAGCAACGAACTGGATATATTAAACCAGCGTGCAACGAAAGCACATTGGGGGTCATCCGCCGATGCACACTTGCCGACGATGTTCACTGCATGACTCTCAGAACCGGTATTTTGCTCTCCGTGATGCTTTTCCTCTCCATTTTTATGCTCGGAGGAACACGCAGGACACTCTTTACACACGGGACAGTCTTTTTCCGGGTCGCAAGCATGGTCTTTATTGCCGCCGTGAGCCTCCTCATGGTGATCTTCCTCACCAGGTTTCTTTTTGTTCCTCAACAATCTCCCACGCCTCCAAAGCGAGCTGCCATTCGGCCTCGGAATGAAAGAGGAGGAGATATGACGCAAGTTACCATGATGCGTACCTGTACCACTACTGGAATGTTGTCCATGCGAAATTGGGCTGTAGTACTCTGTCGCACTGCGAATGCGATAAATGTGGGAGAAACAGATGAGGAAGACGCCCTGGACCAAGAGGAAAAAGGTCCAGAACAGCTTGGAGGAGAGCGTCATTTTTGCGCGTGCTACTTACTTCATGTAACTACTAAGGACTAAGAAGTGGGAAACGATTAATGACGCAAGAAGTGGTATGTATTGAACTATACTGCTGGAAAGGGCAATACGTGGTTTTAAATTAATTCGGTTATAGATTCTCAATAATTTCACGTCAACGCTGATATGAGGATGACCAGACTTATAGACTCAAAAAAATCGCTACTTTCAACAAAATTGAGAATGCATTGGATACACTCGAGGAAGAGGAGGGAATAATGGAGATATGAATTTTTCCTGCAAGCACAGCATGTTGTCGAACGAAGAAATATGGATTTTGTGTTCCTATTGTGGACGTGAAACGACTGTCCCTCAGAATCGATATGATCGTTCTCTCATTGCTGTGTCCGTGCAATATGACCGTGCTCTCATTGCTGCGTCAGCATGATTGCTACATACTGTGCATATGATCGTTCTCTCATCTCTATGAAGGCGTCGATACTTGCTCTGTCTGACAGAAAAAAAAATCTCTCTCTAATGATGAAGTCTATGAAATACAACCTCTTGGACAATAGGCTGTGTATTTTTTCTGATTCTTTAGGTATAAACGTCAAAAGAAGAACATTCAGGCGCTTCATCACTTGTGCCTCATAACAGATAGAAGAGACTCCAAAACATTTTTTTACTTTTCATCTCACTATATTAACAAAAAAAAATCTCTCCTCAGATAAACCATCCATTCCCCGGCAGACAAGCGATTGTCCGATCTTGGCAGTTTTTGATTGAGTCTCATTTTGTCTCAACATGTCCTCTCATTTTCATCTCCGGAGAGACGGTAAACTAGAAGACATGATCTGATCGGTACAACAATCTATTTACTCATTCAACCGTATCTAGAAATGGAATGATCTATCTCTTCGCTTAGCCACTCTTAATTTTTTCCTCTCAGATACCTCTCATAATTTTTGCGCAAGTTTAGAATACTTGTTGTCTAGTGGCTATAATAACAGTTTTTTTACTCAGAAAAACGAATCTCAATTTTGGGGTCAGATTTAATACGTACACAAATTTTGGGGATTCACAATTTCATTCTCTTGTTGGGGAAGAGTAATGATCAATTTCTAACAATTCTCAATATAAGTGTTTTGTGATTTTTTATCTCTACGACTTCTGATGCTATTTAGTTAGAGTTTGTTCAGGATGCTAGTGATAGCTTATCGAGTTTGTTTTGCTTTTCAGTGTGAGATAGAATCAGTTTTTGTTGTGAAGATAAGATTGGTGCAATTGTCGACGCAACCACTGTGTACTGTAGTACCTTCATTGTGCGCACTTTTTGTATAGCTGAATCATCTATCTCAATTTCAAAAATTCCGAAGAATTTTTTCCTGAAAAAAACAAGCTCTCTATTCCCGATGACAATGGTCATCTGCTATACTCTATATAGACATCCTGCTCTAATATTTTGGCTGACTCATACTTTTACACCCTACAACTTTTTCTCAATGCTTTTTGTGGACATTGGATATTAATGCTGATCTGCTCGATATAGTGAATGCTTTGTTTACAAGATGCTATTTGTTACATTTGAATCAACGTAAAAATATCAGTGACGAATCAATGACGAACCAGTTTGCAATATTTGAAGAATGACGACGTAGCATTGTTCTAGCGCACCAATTATACTCTCATAATTACTCTGACTCTCATAACCTCAAGCTACAGTTCTCAATATTAAAGACGGCTCATGACTGAAAAATATCTGAACTGAGTAAACGCAAATCTGTGAATAGAAATCGCAAGTAATCTTAGACTGTCTAACTATTTCAACTCGAACTCTATCTTCCAATAAAGGTTCTAGAAATGCAATCCTAACTATTCTACTTGAGTATATTTCAGAATTAGTCAGATTTCCTCTTGGGGCAGTTGAGGAAGACGCAGATCTCCGTCCACAGAATCTCCATTTGCGTTTTCACCGCGTTCAGGTCCTCGGCTTGCGTCAGATTCTGAAAAAATTTCTTGGCGTCGAAAGCCTCAGCTTTTGTTGACTCTGAAGTGGCGGCTGTGCTTGTGGCTGTCACGTCCAAAGAGGATAATGAGCCGCTAGCCAATCGTGCTCGCTGTAGATCGGCCATGAGACTGGATGGCACCGGCACTGTACTTGGAGTGGTGGCAGGCTTGTTCTCCACTTGCGAAGTTGATACTGCTGGAGTCTGAACTGATGGCTTTGGAGTGGTTTGACTAGACGTGTTTTGCAGATGAGTATTAGTTTGCTGCTGACCACTAGTTTGACTGGACTGAGTTTGAGTTGGTTCAGCATTGACTACTTTTGGTTGTGATTGAGCTTGTTGTGCAACAGGCTCTGCAGTCGCTGCTGCTCCCCCTGAGAGAAGACTGAGTGTTCTTGAAGAAACTAGAGGCGATTGCTTAGGTGACGAAGCAGTTCGCAATGGCGATCGCAGAGGCGAGTTGATGTTCGCACGAGAACTTCCGCCGTATGGGGTCAATTTCGGTGAGAGGCGCGGAGATCGCACTGTAGACAGTCCATCAAAGAGGGAATCGACTGGCTCGTCCATTTTCGCCATGCAAGCATTCTGCTCCTCAATGTGCTTGTAGGGAGACTGAGGAACAATAGCTGGTGGTTGTTGTGGAGCAACTTGTTGTGTCTCAGGTTTCTTTGCTGTTTCTACCGAGAAAGTAGACGTCGCCTGTGACCTCGTGCTGTCCACAACTCGAGCAGCTGGCTTTGCAACTTTGGTGTTGTCAACTGCAGCTGCTGGAACAGCAGAGCTCTCCACTGATGGCTTCTTTGTGAAGTTGGAAGTGACCTCGACAGTCTGTGCTTTTGGTTTTTCGACACTCGATGCTGGCTTGCTGACTTCCGATGCATTCGGCTTCTTCACTTCCTCTTGTTTGGCAGGAGTTTTGGCGACCTCTTTCTTGACTTCCTTGACCTGCTCGACACTTTGAGCAGCAGCTGGCTTGCTCTCGACTGCCTTAGACTTATCAACGGGCTTGTTCTCGACTGCAGGCTTTTTTGCAGGGGCGGGTTCAGACGATTTCTTCACTTCCGCAGGTTTTGTGGTCTCTTGCGATTTCGTCTCCGGCACCTTCTCTGCAGGTTTGGCCTCGGTCTTTACAACTTCCTTCTTTGCTTCCTTTGGTGGGGCAACTGGAGTTTCGGCAGCCTTTTTCGTCTCGACCGCGGCTTCTTTCTTCGTCTCCGTGGACTTGGAAGTATCTGGACTTTTCTTGGAGGCTTCTACTGCTTTCTCTGCGGTTTGCTCCTTCTTCTTGTCAGCAGGCTTGTCAGCAGATGCTTCAGTCTTCTTGTCAGCAGGTTTTTCTTCTGTCTTCTTTTCAACAGATTTTCTTCCCGTCTTTTTCTCAACAGATTTTCTTTCTGTCTTCTTTTCAACAGATTTTCTTTCTGTCTTCTTTTCCGCAGAGACTTCTTCTGTCTTCTTCTCAACTGATTTTTCTTCAGTCTTCTTTTCAGCAGATTCTTCAGTCTTCTTTTCCGCAGCAACTTCTTCCGAATCCTCTTTCATGTTTGGATCATCTCTCTTCTTCCAGACGAAGACAACACGATTCCCTTTCCACCACTCGATCATGGTGCCGCACTTGCTAAAATCAGCGACGACGGAATACTTTGAGAGCTTCTGTTCGTACTGACCCCACTTATTTTGCTTGCACCAAATCGTCTGGATGACACGACCTTTCTTGACAGCCCACTCGCCGGAGTAGACGTCGACGGTGACCCAAGGATTTTTCTTCTTTTTCTTCTCGTCCGCCTTCTTCTCTTCCTTCTTGGTCTCGACTGTCGTCCAACCATCGTCTGCATCTTCATTGGCAGCCTCTTCGGCACTTCGTTTTTCCGGCTTAGCAACCTTCTTTTCTTCTTTCTTGTCCTCTACCTCTTCTTCTGCAGATTCAGTAATGTGGTAGATTTTTCTGGACGTACTGGCCTCTTCCCACCAACCGGAGAAGGAGAAGTCCTTCTTCTTCTTGTCTGAGGCTTGCTTCGAGGAGTTTTCGGAAGAAGTTTTCTTGTCCTCGGTTGATTTCTTGTTGTCCTTGTCTGAGGCACTAGAGGTGGTTTTCTTATCCGAAGAAGATGTTGATGTGGCAGGAGTTTTCTTGCTTTCATCTTTAGTAGCAGCTGAGGTAGAGGATGAGGCTTTGGTAGAAGCTGTGGCTTTAGAATCTTTGTTGGTGGAGTTTCTAGAGGAGGAGTCTTTCACGTCTTTTTTAGGAGCATCAGTTTCCTTCTTCGCGTCCTTCTTCTCTTCCCAAACGCCCTTGTAACTGCCCTTGGACTCGCCTTTCTTCGATTCTTTCTTGCCTTCATCTCCCTTCTTGCCATCTGCTGCTCCTTTCTCACCGTCCTTTCCTTTCTTGCCGTCTTTTCCCTTTCCTTTGACAGCCTCTTCTCCCTTCTTGCCATCTTTGCCTTTTCCCTTAGCGCTCATCTCTTCTCCCTTTGAGCCCTTGCTTTCCTCTCCTTTTCCTCCCTTCGCGCGACTTCGGCGTCTCTCTTGGCTTTCGTCCCACTTTTGACTGTCGTCCCACTTTTGCTCCCAGTTATCTTGCCAGGAACTCCAATTGTTCTTCGCATTGGAACTACTGTCGCGCTCGCGCTTGCCTCCCTTTCCACTCCTTCCGTACTTCTGGTCCTCCTCCTTCTCCCTCTCCTCTTCTGATAACGTCGTGTCGTACCAGGATTTTTGAGAGTGGAATTCTTTACCGTTAGCGTTATTTTTTGAAGATGGATTCTTGTTTTTGTCAGAAGAACCAGAAGCAGCAGCATTTGACGATTTAGTATTCTCATTCTTCGGGCTCATCACGCAATGTGCGCTCCAGTCGAATTTCGTCTTTTTCTTCTGCGCAGGAGTGTTATCTGTGGTCGAGGCTTCCTCCTTGATATTCATCTCTGTGGGATTGCTCTTAATCGGCGTTGTCGTGCCGGTCGAAACGTTGTAGCTGGCGCGGAGAGAAGCGTTTACAACAGGGGTCGCGGATGCTGCAACAGGAGCTGCTGTTGTGGATGCTCTTGTGCCATTATTTACTGTTGCAGTCTGTGTATTTAATGTTTGTTGAGCATTGGCCTGGACTTCTTGTGACTTTCTTATGACAGCTTGTGCTTGCAAGACAGCTTGTGCAGCCCTGACTTCTAGCTCGGATCGTCGCGCCTGTTCCGCCTGCACAGTCTCTCGTGGACCTCCGTGCGGGACCGCAGTGTCGCGCGGGGCAACCGACGGTCTGGCATAGTCAAGATGAGACATGCGTTCCATCTGGGCATTCGGGTTGTAGAAATTTTGGCCCTGATGGTTCCCCATGCTGACTCGCGCGCCGGGATTCATGCTCAGTATTGGCGGAGCGTTGTTTGCATTTGCTGCTGGAGTTCCAGCTGTTTGCTGCAATGTTGGCACAGCACTTGCACGCGGTTGGCCGTTCATTTTTTCCTGGAACGTGGCCTGCGCGCGTTGTAACATGGCGTCCAGAGAAGCGGGAGGGCTGCTCTCCGCTCGTGAACGAAGATTAGGATCCATGCTTTTTTTGTTTATATGTAACAAACTGAAAATCTCTTTTGTAGAAGAGAAGTGTTTATCAAGTTGTATTTGTTCGGCAAAGAGCAGTAGATCAGTCTTTCAATCGATTATATAAGTTCTGAGTCAGAGTTTTGTTTCTAGCAAGTCGTATGTCAGAATCACAACGGATACAAAAACAAATATTGAGAAGATATAAATTTTCTAACAAAAAAATGGGGGCTCTAAAAATGCTGGTTTTTCTAATCTCGAACGATTATAGAGTGTTCTATTCCATATACGAGTTCGAACCTCTGTGTAGTCGGGACATTATTAATTCACAATTGTGGGCAGAGATGTGAAATTTGTCGTTTTTATGAACCATCAATAATAAATTTCGTTGTAGACAAAAATTTCTGTCGTGGAAAAGGAACAAGGTGAAAACGGAATTTCTTATCGGAAATACGAGATGTACGGTTGGAACCGAAAAAGATGAATTGCGACCGAAAAATTTTGTGATATTTGCGCCGTGGGGAACAATCTGTGAAAAAATTCATCGCGATGTTCATGTGGTTACGACATTTTTATACGACATTTACGACTAAAAAATTCACGACCAAACAGATATTTGTACTGCAGTCATCCCCACGATCCAACAATACAGTCTCCACACTCTCAGTATATTAGGCAAAACTGCTTTCCCCATCGCGAAAAATGACAAGAACAAAGAATTCTCTGCAGGAGCTGTTCAAACAAACAAACAAACTCGTCTTCATAACACATGTGTCCTCAACAATTTAATTTATACAACTTGGTTTCAGCTTGTAAATCTATTCTAACTTGGTTATGGTTTCTCAACAATGACAGAGGAATGGCTAATATCAATCGAGTGCATTTTTCTATAATACTCTGCAATTCGGATGACCATCACCACGAGCATGATAAATAATGCGTCGATATTGTCAAACCGGGGACTCTCGAATGTTGTTATTCACTTAGTGTGAGAATAAAAACAATGTACGCATTTAGTGAATAAACTAAAAAACTGCAGCTTCACTAGTTCCTGAATGTTCGGAGACGCCTCCAGCAGTCGATCTTCGGTGCTTTAATATACCACGCGTTATTTATTTGGTGCGATCCAATATGGCAGGAATAAATAATGATGCACTGACGTTTCAATTATCATCCTCCAATGAATTCTCTAGGTATTCGGCTTTCACTAAAGCTAAACAGCTACAAAACAGATGCTTCATCTACGAAAAATTCAGAAAAAACGAACGGATTCAGACAGGACAAGAATTGCTGGCTCACTTTCAAAAGGCTGTTCATCTAGCAGGCTCGTCCATCACAATAGATGAATAGTTATTAGAAAGGATAGAATTACTGTCGAATCAACTTCTTCATTTATCAAGTCATGACTTTCTAAATCGGGTAATTCATGAGTTCAAAAATAACACACAGTAATTAGTATGAGTAGGGCACAGTGCATTTGCACACAGACAGCAACCAGAATAACATTTGTCCTACGTCCTACCGTATAAAGGCAAATCTTTTCTAGATTGCATCAAACAATCTTCTTAGACTCAAAATTCATCTCGTCCAAAAAATACAGCTTGTGATTACAAGAGCTCTAACTAATGATTTTATAGTCTACTTGGTTGAATCAAACTTGATCCACGCCCAAAAATGTCATTGACCACTTGATCGCAATGAGACAGGTGTCGCAACAGTCTGAGAAGAGTTTCAAGTCTTCTACTTCCATAGTAATTGTGTACTACGTCAGAACAATCGCTGAAGAGTTATAGTTTACTATAGATATGATGCGCAGACACCTATTGAATAGTCCACCACGTCGAATCAAAATATCACTGACCATCGATGATCGCCTAATGATCTAAACCTCTATCGATACAGATGACAGGAGCAACGTCTGACCAATATAACTTCAAGTCTTCCATAGCAATTGTACGTCAGACCAACATTGCTGAAGAATTTACTATAGATATGATGATATTATGCGTTGTTTAGGACACATGCCGCATCTTAGACAAAAATTGACGAAGCAGCACTTGCCTGTGTTATAGACGAAGATAAATGCTTGTTGTTTTTGTTGTTGCTCTGCCTGTCATAGATGAAGGACAAATATCTGATCTGGTTGCCACGAAATGAAAGCAAATATCATGTATACGAAATCATGAGAGCTGGGAAAATTTTTTAGCCATTAAATATTTTTCTATCATCGGAACTATATACAGAATACACGTAGCCGACTGTAGATTGATGAAGATGAACCGCTTGACGTCTATGGAAGACAACTACATGGATGCTCTTCTAGCATTGAATTCTTAGGGCTGGCATCCAGCAGATATCAACTTATAGCAAGTAGAAAGTTCTGCTCTCTCAAATACTTGGTGGAAAAATCAAAATAACAAACATCCTTGAAATCGCTGAGCATAGATAGATAGATAGATTACGGTCAGGGTTGCTAAACGTACTAGATAAAGGGAATTGTTTGCTCCTCTTCGGTTTCAGCTTTTCTTCACTCGCTTGCCACTCCGTTTTTTCTTGTCGCTCTTCGCTCGCGTTTTCGGGATGCGCGCTTTGCACTTTTTCTCGTGCATCAGAAGTGCCTTCAGGCGTTGCGCTTGCTTCGGCATCACTCCGATCTCCATGCTCTCCTCGATGATCTCGACGTTAAATTTTCGGCACTTTCGACAGTAGTGCTTTATGCCGATCACGATGCTGTTCGCGGGTGGTACGATTCTACTAAGGCGGTATCCTGGTCCGAAGGCGAATTTTTTCTGCGTTCTCAGCCATCGGTGTTGCTCTGGAACGTGGATGGCCCCCTTGGTGCTTCTACCGATTTTCACGTATTCATTGCGCCTATGGCAATTTGCATGCTCGACCATGCTGCTGAGACTTGTTTTCAGGCTGATGTCGCAGATTTTGCACCGGTAATTCGTCGGTGTTGTCCGCAGAAAATATGCATGCTCCTTCGCCAATATCTCTGCCTCCCCCCCTTTGCGCAACTCCTTGCACACCAGCTCTTGCTCGCGCTCTGCTTTTTTGCTTCTCTTGCTTATGGTGTGGTTACGAATTGCACCGTGCTCCTCGACGAGGTGCTCGCTCAAAGTGCCCTCGTAACAGACGCCGCATTTATATTTATTTATCGCGGATATTTATTAGATACTTCTCACAGTGTTCTGATCGAGAAAATATGCACTGCTGCAGAAAAAATGTGTGATCATCCACTGCGAAACATGTCGTGACTACGTATGGCATAAAAATTATTTTGTCGACTTACTTTACCACCGATGAAATTAAAAGGCCTTGTACTACTCTACCATCGATGAAATTAAAACGCTCAATTTCTTTTCTTGATGTACTACGACTCTTCGTTCAAAGATGCACTACAAGTAGAGGTACATCATAGCGTTGCATAGTGACATAAATTGTTGTAAGTAGCCGTTTACTGTACAACTTTGAATCAATTTAACAAACACTCGGATGCTGTCACTCTTGCAAAAGGAAATGCGACCTGACTGCATCCTATCCGCAAACGACAACGTTGACTCATCGTTATATTCAGAATATTGATTTTTTATTGGACGATAGAAGTGGATTTTAAAATTGCAGTCTCTTCAGATATCTATTGTAGAACAGTCTAGGATAGAATTCGTCTGTCGTTGACTATATGACTCCGTGTAGGGTGACACGCGGGGTAGAAGGGTGGGGCGGTCCGTGACGAACGCGTTCCAGCCGAAAC